>VAOU01079814.1_pt1 | contig 11132 bp, 8 predicted proteins | sample 3393871 | NCBI WGS metagenome assembly VAOU01 (sample SAMN08290440, study PRJNA428436) | hydrothermal vent metagenome | isolation source: Deep-sea hydrothermal vent chimney | place: Atlantic Ocean: South-mid Altantic Ridge | depth 1820 m m
ACCGTCGGCAGCAAGGATGCTGCCGTCGAGCGTACAGGGATGTATTTACAGCGAGTCTGTAAACAGCATGTCGGGTAAGCAACGTACTCTCATTAATAAGTCCTTGCTGCCTTGTTGCGTACCGCCGCTGCCTTCTGATCGGCTACCGCCTCAACCCTGACCGCACATTGTTTGTAGGCTGGCTGCCGTGAATGCGGGTCGAGCAAACCCAGCGTCAGACGGTTTACGCAATCATGAAAATGGAAAGGTACAAATACCATGTTGCGCGGTATGCGCTGTGTCAACTGAACCATTACGACAGCATCACCCCGTTTTGAGGTCAGACGTGCATACTCGCCATGTTTAACACCCAGTTCTTTGGCCGCATCCGGGTTCATTTCCATGTACGGCGTGGGACTGAATTTATTCAGATTGCCTATCTTGCCGGTACGGGTGCGGGTATGAAAATGCTCAACCACACGGCCCGTGTTAAGCCAGAACGGGAATTCATTTTCGGGGCGTTCGTTGTTGTCGACAAACGGCAGACCAATCAGTTTTGCCTTGCCGTCTGCATGCTGGAATTTTCCATCGACATACAAACGCTGGGTACCGGTTTCGTCAGCTTCATTGCAGGGCCACTGTATACCGCGTTGTTGTTCAATTTTTTCGTAAGTCATACCCGAATAGTCGAGCATGCGGCCTTTAGATAATTCACGCATTTCATTGAACGCGCCCTCTGTCGTTTCCGGGAAACGAACCTTTTTTCCATTTTCAAAGCGACTGGCCATCTGGTTAAATATCCAGAAGTCCGATTTTGAATCCTTATAGGGCGCGACCACGTTAGTGACCAGATTGACTCGGCGTTCGGTGTTGGTGAAACAACCCTGTTTCTCGGCCCAGATAGCAGCCGGAAAATACACATGGCTATATTCATTGGTTTCGACATCGGCATAGGCGTCCTGCACGACCAGGAAGTCGAGTTTTTCCATGATTTTGCGCATACGGTCGGTGTTGGTCATCGAGGTCATCGGATTGGTGGCAATAATCCACAGGCCTTTGATTTGTCCGGTTTCGATGGCCGGGAAGATATCGGTCTGAAACAATCCGCGTTTTTTCGGCAGAAAGTCTTCGTCGATCCCCCAGTAATTGGCGATCTCTTTACGGTGTTCCGGGTTTTCAAGTGCGCGATAACCGGGTAAGCCGGAACAGGATGACCACTCGCGCGTACCCATAGCATTGGCCTGCCCGGTAATCGACAGGCTGGTACCACCGGGCTTGCCGATGTTACCGGTGATCAGGTTCAGGTTGTTGATTGCAACCACCCCATCAGAGCCATGTGTGCTCTGGTTGATACCCATGGTCCAGATGGTCATCCCGGCACCAGCGTTACCATACAGGCGCGCTACGTTGCGAATGGTATCTTCGTCGATACCACATATCGCAGCAGCCGTGCCCGGGTCATACTGTTTGACGATTTCAGCGAAGGATTCAAAGTCCGAGGTATTCGCTTCAATGTAGGCACGGTCTTCCAGGCCTTCTTCCAGTATCACATGCGCCAGCGCGTTTAGTAGCACCAGATCGGTGCCCGGTTGTATCGCCAGATGTACATCGGCCTTTTGTGCAAACATGGTGACACGCGGATCAACCACGATAATCGGGAATTTACGTTTTTCCAGTGCCTGGGTCAGACGCCAGTATATGATCGGGTGCTGTTCCGGCAGGTTTGAGCCAAATGCCAACAGGCATTCGGTATGTTCAAAGTCTTCATAACATCCTGGTGGTCCATCTGAACCGAATGAACGTTTATAGCCAGACACGGCCGAAGACATGCACAAGGTTGTATTGCCATCGTAGTTATTGGTGCCAATCACGCCGCGTGCCAGCTTGCCCAAGGTGTAAAATTCTTCGGTCATAATCTGGCCGGTTGAAACAATCGCAAAGGCGTCACGACCGTGCATTTCCTGGATGCGTTTGATTTCTGCTGAAGTGCGATCCAGCGCGGCATCCCAGCTCACTTCCTTGAATGGCTCGTGACGCTTGTCACGCATCAGCGGCGTGCTACCACGATTGTCACTTTGAAACAGGTCATGCTCAAAAATACCCTTCAGGCATAACTTGCCACGGTTAACATCAGCACTGCCTACGCCTCGGGACGAGACCGGAACACCCTTGTCATTGATGCCGACTTCGATAGAACAACCGGTTGAGCAATAGCCACAAGTAGTGTATTTCCACTCAACGACGCCCTTGTCGGCGATCTTGATCGGGTTTTTTTGTTTACGTCCGAATAACATAACTAGCCGTTAGGGCAACCTTCGTTGGCGGTGGTCGACAGCAGTATCCTGTCGCCCTCCAGTTTTACCGGGTAAGTTGCCACACAGCCCTCGTCCGGCGCTATTGCATTGCCGCTTTCGAGGTTTATTTTCCAGTCATGTAACGGGCAGGCGACACGATTACCACTGACGATACCCTGTGACAAGGGACCCTGTTTGTGTGGACATTCGTCACGGATAGCATACAGGTCATCGTTACCTGTACGAAACACGGCGATATTGCCATCATGTGTTTCGACTACGCGTGCACCCAATTTGGGAATATCGTCCAGCACGCCAATTTCAATCCAGTTAGTACTCATTCTTTTATTCCTGTATCCGTTAAGCAATAGTCTTGATGGGAGTGAACTCGTGCGCCTCGCCACCTTTGGCACGTTCTTCCCACGGATCGTCCTGTGCAAATTTCTGTGAATACAGGAAGCGTTCTGCTGCTGCCTTGCGGCCGTCAGCATCATCCAGCATGCGTTCTTTTACATAGGTTAAACCAACGCGTTCCAGCCACGGTGCAGTACGTTCAAGATAGTGCGCCTCTTCACGGTAGATTTGCATGAAGGCTGCGGCATACTCCAGCACATCGGCTTCGGTTTCAACAGTACACAGATAATCTGTCGCACGAATCTTGATGCCACCGTTACCACCAATATGCAACTCATAACCTGAATCGACGCACACCACACCAAAGTCCTTGATGGTGGCTTCTGCACAGTTACGTGGGCAACCGGATGCGGCCATTTTATATTTATGCGGTGTCCAGGAACCCCAGGTCATTTTTTCCAGATCAACGCCCAGTTTGGTTGAGTCCTGGGTACCAAAGCGGCACCACTCCTTGCCGACGCAGGTTTTCACGGTGCGCAGGGCCTTACCATAGGCGTGGCCGGATACCAGACCTGCTTCATTCAGGTCTGACCAGATGCCTGGCAGTTCATCTTTTTTCAGGCCGTACAGCGCAATACGCTGACCACCGGTAACGTGTATGGTTTTGACATCATATTTTTCTGCGACGTCAGCTATCTTGCGTAGTTCCTGCGGCGTGGTTCCACCACCCCACATGCGCGGAATAACCGAGAAGGTCGCATCTTTCTGGATATTGGCATGCGCCCTTTCGTTGATGAAACGTGATTGCGAATCGTCTTTATACTCACCTGGCCACTGGCAAAGCAGATAGTAGTTCAGTGCCGGGCGACATTTTGAACAACCATTTTCATTTTTCCATTCCAGTGCGTCCATGACTGAACAGACTGTTTTTAACTCCTGATTCTTTATCGCAGCGCGCACATCATCATGCGGATGATCGGTGCAACCACACATGGGTTTCAGATGGGGTGCGACTGAGTAGTCACCACCCACTGTCATCGCCAGCAGGCTTTCGACCAGGCCAGTACAGGAACCGCAGGAACTGGATGCCTTGGTATGCGCGCGTACGTCTTCCAGCGTAAACAGTTTCTTTTCGGTAATGGCCTTAACGATGTCGCCTTTACAAACACCATTACAGCCGCAGATCTCGGCGGTATCGGCCAGCATGGCTACGCGGTTTTCTTCGCCGTGCCCGGAGTCACCCAGATGGGCCTGTCCAAACAGCAGGTTTTCGCGAATATCTGATACGTCTGTTTCATCACGCATCAGATCAAAGTACCAGGTGCCATCGAGGGTATCACCGTACATGACAGCGCCCTTGATGCGGTTGTTGGCAATAATCAGTTTGCGGTAAACACCACGCGATGCATCCTGGAACACCAGCTCTTCGGTGTTTTCATCGCCGGTGAAATCACCTGCAGAAAACAGATCAATACCGGTGACTTTTAATTTGGTTGATGTGACCGAACCTTCGTATTTGCCAATGCCATGACGGGCAAGGTGATTGGCACAGACCCTGGCCATTTCAAACAACGGTGCAACCAGGCCATAGGTGAGACCGCGATGCTGTACACATTCACCCACTGAATAAATGCGCGGGTCAAAGGTTTGCATGGTGTCATTGACGACAACGCCGCGCTCAGAGTGAATACCGGATTGTTTGGCCAGTTCGAGGTTGGGGCGAATACCCACTGCCATTACCACCAGATCGGCGTAAATTTCGGTGCCATCTTTCAAGCGTACCTTTTCTACACGCTTGTCTCCGATAATGGCCTCGGTCTCGGCACCCATCAGAAAATGCATGCCACGTTCTTCGAGTGATTCTTTCAGCATACCGCCGGCCTGCGGATCCATCTGACGTTCCATCAGGGTATCCATCAGGTGAATGACGGTAACGCTCATGCCCTGCTGCATTAAACCATTTGCGGCTTCCAGTCCCAGCAGACCACCACCGATGACCACTGCATGCTTATGCTTGCCCGCTGTTTCGATCATCTGGTCAACGTCCTGAATATCACGGAAGCTGATCACACCGGGTAAATCATTACCTGCAACCGGAATAATGAAAGGCTGCGAACCGGTTGCCAGTAGCAAACGATCATAATCTGTACTGCTGCCGTCATCAGCAACGACTTTGCGGTTAACGCGATCGATTTCAACGATCTTCTTACCGCTATGCAGAGTGACGTTGTTGTCTTTGTACCATTGCAGATCATTGAGCATGATTTCGTCAATGGTCTTTTCACCCGCCAGCACCGGGGACAACATGATACGGTTATAGTTACCGTAGGGTTCTTCGCCGTAGACGGTAATGTCATAGGCGTCCGGATCAAGCTTGATCAATTCCTCCAGGGTGCGCACCCCGGCCATACCATTCCCAATCAGTATCAGCTTTTCTTTCATGTGTTCCTACTCCGGTAACTACACTTATGACGTCTTTGCAGGCTATAGAGCAAATAATATGCCAAATTTCTAATATTCCAATAACTGACTATTTTTATTGAGTATTAACCATATGTCACTATCTCTATAGAGATGCACAGCAAAATAGCTCGCACTATAATGGTGCATTGATGCTATTATTTGCATTCAGAAATGACACAAATGCGCTCATGCGCATCAAACGATCATTATAGTGTATTAATGCAGGCTAATATGCTTTTCTCTGTGTTTAGCGCGCCTTATTATACGCTTGCTGTGCACCTGATAAGTGCATAGCAAGCCGAACAAATTTTAATAATATATCTTTCTTGTTGTTTTTATTAGCCTTTTTCTATTGGCATAGGAATTGCTAAAGACGGGATAATGAACCAAATACCCAGGAGTATGCAATGTCGTCGCCATCGCAAGGAGTAAACCTGCTGTCATTTACCGGCAAGATGCGAATTTTGCATCTTTCATGGTTTGCGTTTTTTATCACCTTTCTGGTCTGGTTTAACCACGCCCCGCTGCTGGGCGCGATGCGCGACACCTTTGGTTTGACTGACCAGCAAATCAAAACACTGCTAATCCTGAATGTTGCACTCACTATCCCGGCACGCATTATCATCGGCATGCTGGTGGATGCGGTGGGCCCACGCCGTATCTTCACGATGCTGCTGTTTGTATCGAGCTTCCTGTGTTTTGGCTTTGCGATAGCCGACAGTTATGAACAACTGGCGCTGATGCGGTTTCTGCTTGGCTTTGCCGGTGCCGGCTTTGTGATTGGTATCCGCCTGATCAGCGAGTGGTTTCCGGCCAAACAGGCTGGCTTCGCATCCGGTATTTATGGTGGCTGGGGCAACTTTGGCTCTGCTGCGGCCGCCGTTACCCTGCCCGCCCTGGCCCTGTTTTTCGGAGGCGACGATGGCTGGCGTTATGCGGTAGGCAGCACCGGGGTTCTGGCGCTAGTCTATTCCGGGATATTCTTCTTCAGCACCAGTGATACGCCCAAGGGCTCGACCTATTTTAAACCCAAACGAAATGGTGCGCTGGAGGTAACCAGTGCGGGTGACATGCTGTTGTATCTGATTATGAATATCCCGATGTATGCAGCGCTTGGCGTACTGGCCTGGAAACTGGGGCCTGACAATCTGAACATGCTGAGTGCCAGTGTCGTCTATATAATTTACGCCATTCTGGGTAGTTTGTATCTGTTTCAGGCTATACGAATCTATCAGGTTAACGGGCACGTTTTGAATACACCGGTGCCTGAAATAGAACGTTATCAATTCAAGCAGGTCGCGCTTCTTAATCTGGCATATATGGTCACTTTTGGCTCTGAGTTGGCTGTTGTGTCGATATTACCGCTGTTTTTCATGGATACCTTCAACCTTTCAATTGTGATGGCCGGTCTGGTCGCTTCTGTATTTGCCGGGTTAAACCTGATTATGCGTCCGGCCGGAGGCTGGATTAGTGACCGCCACGGTCGCAAACGATCCTTAACATTAATGCTGCTCGGCTTGTTCATCGGCTACCTGTTGATGAGCACAATTGATAATACCTGGTCAATATGGCTGGCTGTGGCAGTGGTTATTTTTGCATCTGTTTTCGTCAATGCCGGCAATGGCGCTGTGTTTGCGATAGTCCCACTGATTAAACGACGCCTGACCGGACAGATTGCCGGTATGACAGGAGCCTACGGCAATGTTGGCGGTGTGATATTTTTGACTGTGCTGTCGTTTGTTTCATACAAGATTTTCTTTCTGGTGATCGCCGTGTTCGGACTGGTCACACTGTTGGCGACGATGTTCTTCCTGGATGAGCCCGAAGTTCAAAGAACCGAGGTATTGCCTGACGGAACGGTTCAGATGATTGAAGTTGAATAATAATATGGAAAAGGCTGCTGAACTATTGCCTGAACCCGTAGCTTCATGACGGATGCAGCTATTAGCCTTTTTTCTGATATTATCGTTCCATGTCACATACGCTGAAACTAAGCTCCGCTCAATACACTGACGCCGGCCCCAAGGAAGAAAACCAGGATTTCCATGCCCTGTTCATCCCGGAAGGACCAAGCCTGAAAACAAAAGGTGCAGTCATTGCAATCGCTGATGGTATGAGCGGCAGTGAGTCGGGTCGTGAAGCCAGTGAATCCTGTGTCAGTGGCTTTATCAACGACTATTACAGTACGCCGGATTCCTGGTCGGTAAAAAATTCGGCACACAAGGTACTGACATCATTAAATCGCTGGCTGTATGGCAAAGGTCAAATGACCAATGCCGGCAAGTATGGACTGGTAACAACCTTTAGTGCCGCTGTAATCAAGTCAACCACTGCCTATTTGCTGCATGTGGGTGATTCACGCATCTATCGCCTGCGCGATAATGAACTCAAACAGCTTACCCGTGATCACCGCATATGGGTGTCTGAAAGCAAAAACTATCTTAATCGTGCACTGGGTATAGACGTGCACCTGGATGTTGATTACAAGACGGTGCCGTTGGAAATAAATGACCTGCTGTTGTTTACCACAGACGGTATACATGACTTTATCAACGACCAGCTCATACGCGAAACGCTGCTTGCCCACCCGGATGATCTTGATAAAGCAGCCACGGAAATACTCAGGCTTGCACTTGAACATAACTGTAATGATAACCTGACCTGTCAGCTGGTACGCATCGACGATCTGCCGATTCAGGAAGCAGATGATGTTTACCATGAATTAACCGCCCTACCTATGCCGCCGGAACTGGAGCCAGGTAATATTCTGGATGGTTACCTGATTCTAAAAGAAATACATGCAAGCAAGCGCAGTCAGTGTTACCTGGCTGTGGATCAGGAGACGGACGCTCGACTGGTGATTAAAACTCCTTCCGTCAATTATGAAGATGATGCGGACTATCTGGAGAGTTTTCATCTGGAAGAATGGGTCGGCCGTCGCCTGAATAGTAGTCACGTGATCAAGGTGCTGGTCCAGAAACGCAAACGTCAGTTTCTTTACCATGCACTGGAATATGTAGAAGGCCAGACCCTGCGTCAATGGATGAACGACAACCCACTGGCTGCCATTTCACATGTGCGTGAGATTATAGGCCAGTTGATAGAGGGACTACGCGCCTTTCATCGCCTGGAGATGGTGCACCGTGATTTAAAACCTGAAAACATCATGATTGATAAATACGGTGTGCTGAAGATTATTGATTTTGGCTCGACCAAAATTACTGGTATTGAAGAAATCCAGACACCGATAGACCGCAATAATATTACCGGTACGATTGATTACACCGCACCGGAAATATTTGAAGGTGAAAGCGGCAGTATGAAATCTGACATGTATTCTGTTGCGCTGATTGCCTATGAAATGTTGACAGGGAAACTACCATTCAGGAAAACACTGGTGCAACGTGGTGGTAAAAAACGCGAGTATGTGAGTATCAAAACCTATAATGACAGTATTCCTGGCTGGGTAAACGGGGCGATAGCCAAAGCCTTACAGAATGATCTGGACAAGCGTTATGATGTGATGACTGAATTCCTGTATGACCTGTCACACCCGAATGCCACTTTCACCAAAACCGATTTTGTGCCACTGCTGGAACGTAACCCGGTTGGGTTCTGGAAGGTGTTTGCGTTGATTTCGCTGGTGGTTAATGTCTGGTTGTTGTTTAGGGTGTTTGCTTGAATTTAAGTCAGTAGTGCAGGCAAATGGCATACGGTGCAATGCACTGCGTTTATTGCACCCTACGGGTGAAGTAACTTTTATCTATGTAGGGTGGGTTAGCGTTTTTTGCGTAACCCGCCGGCCGTTGCGTAGCAACACATTCTGTTTTTCAGGTCATGCCACGCAACACAGCAAACTGCTGCATCAACGGTTTACTAACCGGCTCCAGTTTTTTACGCATAACGGTTCCGACCGCATCGGTAATCGCGAATATTGAACGCACTATCGGCTCACCGGTGTGCGCTATAATCATTAAAGCAGCCAGCTCTGCTTTTAATTCGGGTATTGCCTGACTAACTGCCTGGTACTCCGGGCTCTGCTGCAGAATTCCATCGGCTTCATTTTCCTGGAGTGCATCAACCGCGCTGATTAATGTATCCATCTCACGAAATTCAAATTCGCTTAAACGAACATCGCGACAATACGCTACCAGCGTTTCGAGAAACACTACCACCACATCCTGGTTGGAGGGTTTTTTCAGGATCACTTCGGCGGCATGAATAAAAGTCTGGCCTCTTGCAGACAGTACACGTAACAGACTGGCTGCCATCACGTTGCCCCGCCCTGCCAGTGCCGTCAAAGCTTGTTCGTGTTCTGGATAGTCGCTGCGCTGTACCACAGGATCAGGCAGCTTATCGGGCTGCCTGAAAAGAAAACCGACACGATAAACATTCTTGCTCTTGCCGCGCTTCCATAAGGCTATGCGCGCTTCTTCATCTATCAGGCCTTCCTGTAAAACCAGGCTGACACTTTCAATGACATGCCCGGGCTCTTCTTCAAATGGCAAAAATTCCATCAGAAAATCAGCCAGCACCTTGCCCATTTTGCCGTTTACCACACACTCACGCGTCAACATACAACGCGCGTTCTCGGTATTGGGCATAGCCCACCAGGCCAGTTCTGCCAGTTCATCGGTCAGTCCTTGCGCACCGGCAACGGCCACGACTGCCTCAGGCTCACCCAGCTTCAGTAAATCATGCAGGCGTATGTCGCTGGCCTGACCCATGCGTGTCCAGCGTTTCAAAAACACCGGGTAACCACCGGGAGAGCCCAGTACCATACTGGATAACAGCTCTTTAACAGCACGGATGTACTGATCACTACGGCAGTTGGGGTTGAGGGTGATCATGGCTTCCTGACCCCTTTCGGAGCGGCCATAAACCAGCATTTTTCCCTCGTCTACTCGTATGGCGACTGAACTGCTTATCAGGACATTCAGACGCAGTGCGTCTTCACTACTGAGTTCCATTGGTCTGCTTTAACTGATCGTTGCGAGCAATGGGTCGAGTTCGCCTTTCATTTCCATCTCGGCAAGGTCATCGTATCCCCCGACATGGGTGTCACCGATAAAGATCTGCGGAACTGTTCTTCTGCCATATGCCTTTTCGAGCATCTCATCAAACCGGTCGGGCTCCTGATCTACCCGTACTTTTTCCACTTCCACCCCCTTATTATTCAATAACTGCTCGGCGCGTACACAATAGGGGCAAAAAGCAGTGCAATACATAACAATTTTGGACATAACGCTGGAATTCCTTGGCCTGTCGACTGTAAAAGTTCGCATTATACCCAAGATTCTAATGATTTGAGCCAAATTTCGTATAAGCAGGCTTATTTTTAGCTACCACTAAAGGGATATGGTCAATCATACGTAGCTTGGCTAATATCGCGCCTGGTTTCATATTGCTACTGCGTGATATATATAACTAATTGTTAAATATATATTTTTATGTCTAACGCAGGATGAAACCCGACACCGCATGCGTACAGGCCAAGCGATATACCTGCTAACGCAGTTGCCGTCTTTATTTAGAATATGCGATAATACTGTTTTACGTTTTTAAGAATTTAGATTGTCAGCCAATGGCTGACATAATGTTAAACTGACTATATGGCAGGAGATTGTTATGGATCCCGTTTACTACGAAACTATTACCAAACTTGAAGAAATGGGTGCAGACGCTGAGTACCTTCAGGGCTGGGTTGGCGGTTTCTTGCATAACCCACAGCGTGAAGAACAGCGTGTTACTGAAGGTTACTCTGCCGGTTATGCCGATGGTGAAGCCAGGAACACCGACAACGCGAGCAACTGGGTTAAGTAATCGTATTTACTTCAGCTATGTTGTGAAAAAGCGGGCTTTATGCCCGCTTTTTTGTGTCTGAAAGTGTTAGCTAAACGGCTCTTTACCCTCGTTCCCACGCTCCGCGTGGGAACCAGTAACCAGTAAAAGCATAGAGCCTCTGCGGGCTTCATTATCTAGCTAAATAGCTCTTTCAATGCCTTACTTGCTTTATCAATAGTCTCAGGGCCATCTATTTCC
>VAOU01036486.1_pt1 | contig 11116 bp, 10 predicted proteins | sample 3393871 | NCBI WGS metagenome assembly VAOU01 (sample SAMN08290440, study PRJNA428436) | hydrothermal vent metagenome | isolation source: Deep-sea hydrothermal vent chimney | place: Atlantic Ocean: South-mid Altantic Ridge | depth 1820 m m
AAGGCACCAACGTGAAATTGCTCGATGTGCTCTGGCAAGAGTACGAGAAAAATGCCATTTTGTATGTGCAGTTCACGCCCGTCGTTGCTGCCTGGTTCGAGTCCGAGTACACCTATATCAACTGGGAGCTCCGCCGCAAACTCTCTGATACCGGCAAGGCGCATCACCGCTTCCTGTCCGGGCAACGCAAGCACTACAAGATCGGCACCAAACTCATGATGAGGGCGATCGGTTACGTCCGCCCGTATAAAAAGTACATGTTGGAATTGAGAGCCGACATGGAACAACTGAGGGATGAAGGCTGGATCGAAAAATGGGAAATCACGGGTAATAACCGGAGCACACCCCAGATACTCGAGATCTGGCGTAGCTAACGCGGCGGTAATTTTTGGACCCAACTCGCGGCATTCTTTATAAATCGCACTACTAATTCAGTAAATACAATAAGATAACGTTCTTACACCGGCCGGCGGCCTACGCGTTCGTAGCGCCTGTTTTCACGTATTTAAGGTGAATAGAGGGCCGTAAACAGGTCTTAGCAGTGTATCGTTTCGATGCCTGGGCCGCCTACCACGCGTGTATTGATCTCTGATTAGCACCACCCAGTTAGCCTTTACAGTATAATAAACAATAGGTTATCTGTTTATGCGGGGCCGCATACGAAAAGGGGAGTACGGTAATTCCTGGACCGAATGCCGCTACCATCAGGGAAAAGTGTCGTAATTTTTGGACCCAAACAACTGTGACCAGGGCATCGTTTCCGGTACGGTAAATTTCGGACCCGATCGATCGCGGCCAGAGGAGGAGGGGAGTGGTTTTGTCCACAGGATAGGGTAATTCCTGGACCCAGCACCGGTACACAATGGACCGATCCCCGTATATGTTGGACCCGGCACAGTGCATTTTCGGACCGGGGACGGGTACAACTCGGACCCGGCAGAGGTAATTTTTGGACCCAAGCATTGATGGACTGCCCGTAACAGACTGATTACAATCACACATTCATGCAAACGTCTGTACCGTAGTATTTCTTATAGTCCTGTTTTTAGTTCTTTATATAATCCTTTGTAGTAAGTCCCCGCGAAGTACGAACGCGGCTTAAAACATTTTTTCATTCTTTCCCCACTAAAACCTTCTCTGATCAGAAAACTGTATCCAAATAATAAAGACGCATAGCAGGCAAGTGGTATGTGTCCCCTTTGTTCGGCGCCAGCACATCCTGCATAGGCAGATCTTTACACGGTAGGGGAAGGGAGTACTGTTGTTTATTAACCAGGGCGGCCGCAGAAAGCCACTGCACCTGGTGAACGATATTTAACCTGTATCCGGAAAAACAATCAGGTTGTTACCGCTGACAGGTGTATTTTAGAATGCCCCGACTATCTTTCTTTTCTTACTTGTACACCGCCTGGGAATTAAGATTCTTGATGATCTGTAAGCCCAACGCTCTCTGAGCCTCTACCAATTTCGGCGAACATACGTTACCGGGAGTTTGGTCTTCCAATACCCGAACCACTTTTAGAGTATTACCTTCCACTTTATAGGTTGCCGTGTATTTTATGTAGGCGCCCTCTATGGCCATATCTTCGGGTTTCGCTAGCAGTTCCATATCGTGTGGCAGCACGTAACTGTATTCCTCCACCGATTTTCCACCGGAACAGGCAGTATCGACGTCTTCTACTGGCTCAACCATGGATGTGATGTAATCCTGGATGGGGGCATCACTTGGCAAAAGGGGTCCAATCCGAAACGCACCGGCTCCAGGACGGTGAATGAAGCTTTTCTTTTCAAACGTAACCTTCATTCCATAGGGGCCGTGCAGCGGGCTTGGATCGTCCTTTTCAATGGAACCGCTACCAAGGTAGCCCTCGCTACGAAACACTTTCTCGAGCCACTTCTCTTCCTGGTCCGCAGTAATATGACGGAATCCCTTCCGTGTGTTAGCCGCCGACATCCCGTCCAGATTCAGTTCAATCTCACCCGTTGCCGAGCCATCCGACACGATGTTTACGACCGATTTCATCCTCTGTTGGTGCACAGCAGGAGACGTAGCAGGGGTCTTCATGTTTTCCTGATACCCATCGACTAACAGCACTGGCTTGTCTGAAACCGAAAAGGGTAGCAAGCCAAAGGGAGTATCCGTGCTGGTTGAATCCACAAAGAGGTCATAGTCCGGCAGATAATTAATGACATGGTTAACGGAACTGACCATAGGCACCTTTTGGAGCTTATAGACACGTCCCGAATTCACCAGTGCCTGGGTGCTACGGATACCTTTGGCTGACAGTAAGGCCTGGAGCACTGTCGCGTGGTCCTTGCAATCCCCCATGCGATTATCGAGTATAAAGAAAATATCGTGAGGCACGACTGCACCGACGCCGATGCAATTACCCGCGTAACTGATTTTGGTAGCGACCCATTCATAGAGAAGCCGAGCCTGTTCGCGTGTATCAGTTTCATCGCCCACAATCTCTGCGGCAAGCTTGGATACGCGTTCAGTGACTTCAGCTTTGGGCGTTGCCCTTAAACCATAGGTCTCCGCTATCTGCTGATACGACTCGAAGGTGGAAAAGGCGAAACCGGGTTCAGACTCGCTGTCCCAGACGGAATAATCCTGCCGCTCATTTTTCTTTGGATCACTGTTCTTGAAGCGCCATTCCAGGATCCTTCGACCATTCTTAGTGGTTACCTTTTCTGTCATCTGTCGCGTTTGATAATGCGCCCTCAACGATTCCGGCACATCCAGACGGATGTAAACGTCATCGTAGGCTTGCGCACGACTAAACCATGAACTAGCGGAAAACTGCCCAGGAAACATGGGTTCCGTTTGTGTGAGCTGGTAATAAAATACAACGGTATCCCCTACCTCAACCTCGGGAAATACCACCGTTAACGTCGTGCGATCTGAAAACACCGGGGCATTTTCTTTGGCCCCCTTATTTTTTCTGTTGTGGAAATTGGTCTTCGGTGCATCAATGCGTCGACCATCTTGTTTTAAGGTATAGGCCTCCAGTACCTCAGCGTGTTGTATGCTGGTGCTGAAACTGATTGTCGTTTTTTTAATCCTTTTGATGGCGCGCTCCTTAAGTACCTTCTTTGCCACCTCAATCCGTTGGACATGTGTCAAATCATCGTTCACTGTTTGATCGATATGGTAGCGCACGTAGCGCATATTCAAATCGGCAGGCTCGCTGTCATCGGCCATCACTAGTGCCGGCAACGTCACCAACAGCAGCACTGATACTATGCCAAGCAGGTTCCGGTCATCTTTGCACATCAGATCTCTCAGGTTGGTCATTGCACTCACCGCTATAGGTTAGAACAGGGTCTTTGGTCATGCCGCGCAGGCTTTTGGCCGCCGATCAGGTGTTCCATTACCGGCATTCGTAGCATATCGGCGCCAGGATAAGGGCCTTTAACCAGGCGTGTTGTCAATATACGGCAGGTAGAATAAATAGACGGGTCGCTTTGTTGTTCTGAAGAAAAAGGGGGCTTCCAAGGATTCACAGAATGCCCATCCCTTCGGGGCGCATGCCCTTCATCTTGCCGCAACCGGACTTCCCTCAGGCGGGAATCAACGGTTCCTGCGCCACCCCAATCCGGGTGACGACACTTTCTGCTTAATCATTCTCAACCTTGCTGATACGACTGCGTTCCCAAGGTATGTCCGCAATGGCTCCAGAGGGCTGCACTCAGAACGGCGCAACATCCTGGACCGCCGGCAGTGTGGCCGCAAGACCACGGCAAGGCTGTGCGGCGCCCCCGTGTCCTCGTTGCACTGCGGGCCGCGCCAGGGCTGCACAGCGTCTTGCAGCCACCCGCTTCGACGGTCTGCTCGGATAGCGCAAATCGTGCAACCCACTCTCAGGAGCAACTATCATGAGCGAAAACACCAAAACACCAGACTTGATTGTTTACAGCGTTATCGAAGGCAAGAAAGATCAAAGTTACTGGACGCGGCTGGGTGCAGCGTGGGCCAACAGCAAAGGCGGGTTCAACATTAAGCTGAACGCTTTTCCGCTAAGCGGTGAGCTGGTCTTGCTTCCGCCGAAAGACGAATAATCGTCACCTTCAGGTCAGCGGCTTCGGTCGCTGGCCTTTTTTTATGTCTGTACGCATTTCACGCCTTTGATAGGTGTTGTTAACAAATTGTCTCCGTCCGTGGATGTATTCGTGGCACACAGTAGCCGTTGCCCGGTCGCCATCAAGGTCTACTCGCGATGCTGTGTTCCACCTGGACAGTGCCCGGTTTACAGCTTTGATCTTCGCCACCATCCACACAGCGGAGACAACAAAGATGACAACACGATCCAGGAAAGATGCTGACAGGCGCATTACCCGCAGATTGAAAGACGCGTTGTCCTTGCTGGGTATTCGGGTACTGGATCACCTGGTGGTAGGTGATCTCGACATTGTCAGCTTTGCGGAGCGGGGGCTTTTGTAGCCCCGCTCGGGGATTCCCACATACGGGAATCCCTGGCATTTGGGTGGTGACTAAGCCGGGCTGGGTTCTGCAGTGGGCGTTTAGGAGGAGGGCGTTCCGCTATACAGCGTTGGTTGATGCCGGGACGTAGATTGCGGGCGGCTCGATAAGCAAACACTCCACCGCTTCATCTATAGACAGTCGGCGAGCCGAGATTGATAATAACCACAACGCTTTCTCCCCAGAAAGTGTTTTAGGTCGCACTCTACCCCCTTTGAGTGCGGCCTTTTTTATGGGCCCCACGTCGGCGCGGCTTTTTTACGGTAGGATCTCCCCATGTGCGGGCGATACAATTTGATTATCGACGCTGAAGCTCTGATTGATTTCTTTGACATCGAGCATGCTGCGATAGAGGAATTTAGCCCGAGATACAATATTTCCCCTAGCCAGGACGTGCCCATCGTCCGGAACACTGGCAGTGGCCGGGTGTTGGTGTTGGCCCGGTGGGGTTTGGTGCCGCATTGGTCAAAAGAGGAGAAACCCACGTTCTCAACGATCAACGCCCGCGCGGATACCGTCGCAGATAAACCGACCTATCGAGATCCATTCAAACGCAAACGCTGCCTGGTTCCGTCAACAGGCTTCTACGAATGGAAGCGGGAGGACGACCAGAAAATACCGCACCATATCCGATTACCTGATGGCGAGCTGTTCGCCTTCGCCGGCCTCTGGGATCACTGGGATAAAGAGGGTGCTGGATTCGACAGCTATTCAATCATTGTGACCGGGGCAAATGAGACCATGCAGCCAATACACGATCGTATGCCGGTGATACTCAACCCGGCGCAGTACAATACTTGGCTTAACAACAAGCATTTCAACCGAGCACAGCTGGAATCCATGCTGGTGCCGTATGCCCGGACACTGAAGGTCAATCCAGTGAGTAGGTACGTCAACAATCCGAAGCATGATGATGCCGGCTGTGTAGCGCTGTAAGAAATATCTTACAGAAAAATCAGAAACCGCTTACAGACGCAGACCCGGTTGCGAGGTAAAGTCGCCCCGACCTTCGCGTCTGGTACCAAGTCGCCTATAAGGTCTGCAAAGCCGCCATTCTATTAGGGACTGGCGGCTTTGCTTTTTACGACTCTGGATAAACTGGCGGTGAAATTCCGCTGGTTTACTCACCTTTACATGGGTGCCAGCAATAATAAGTAAATTTGGTCTCTTTTAGCGCTAGGGGAAAATGAAGTCTTTGCTGATCAAGGTACCTGGCTCTATATCCAACCCTTTGGCAATCTTCTCCAATACCTTAAGCGTGATATTTCGCTCCGCGCGTTCGACCGCGCCAATATAGGTACGATGTAAACAGGAGCGCTCCGCGAGCTCTTCCTGTGAGAGTCCTTGCATAGCTCGTAAGACGCGTACCCGAATGGCTAACAGCCGTAGGGTAGGGGTTGTCACCGTTTCAGGGTTCTGGCGGTGAACTGGTAACGGCTTCGGCAGCCTCGATCAGTTCGGTCCGGCAACATTGACCGAAGGATGGGCTTGTATGCCGTTCCCGACCTGATTACCGTCAATCCGCGTGACGACGATTTTAATAATAATAGATGCGTTGATACTACCGGTGTCCGGGCAGAAGTTTTCGAAGATAGCGGGTTCCAATTGCACCAGTACGGACTGGCCTGGTTTTCGAGTGAGCATGGGCAAGTCCCTTTTACTCCATTCAGGAAGATTTCCATATGTGTACATCATCCTACTATAGGATTGTTCACATGTGAACCAAACGGACGATGTACCCTGGCTATGGATCTCGCTCAAAAACTCGCGGCAAACCTCAGAGCACGACGCGGCGCCAAAACCCAGGATGTGTTCGCCCGAAAACTGGGCATTAGCCGAGCGACCTTATCGAGGTTGGAGAGCGGTGCCCAGAATACGACCATTGCAACGTTAGAGCAGATCGCAAAATCGCTGCGGTGTGATGTTGGGGAGCTGCTTACCCCGCCCACGAAATAGCCGGGCAAGTTGCCGGAAGTCTTTCCCAATCCCGTTAAACGGGGTTAGCCCTGTCGGGTCAAACTCCCTGGCGCCCTTTTACATACGCACCCGGCCATCATAATTGTCGCCAAACCGGACAAAGTAATTGACGCGAGACAGTTAGACCTCTGAATGTCCCGGGCTGGTTGAATGTTCCCGGAATGTTTTCTACACTGTACCTAATGAGAACATTTCGAGAACATCGGCATGCTTACTGAAAGTCAGCATAAGGCTTTGATTTTCATCAGCCAGTTCCTTGTCCGCAAGGGCTATGCCCCGAGCCTGGCGGAGATCGGCGCCGCCCTGGGCATCTGCTCCCGCGGTACGGTGCACCGCCATGTGCAGGCCCTGGCCGAAGCCGGCCGCATTGAACTGGTACCGGGCCGCAAGCGCGGTATTCGTCTGCCGCCACCGGCGGATCCCGATGACAGCTGCAGCTTGCCGCTGGCGGGGCGCATCGCTGCCGGCCAGCCCATCGAGGCCATTCCCGATCAGGACCGTCTCAACCTCGCTGATTTTCTACTCGGCCCTGACCGCTTTGCCTTGCATGTGGTGGGCGACTCCATGGTTGAGGCCGGCATTCTCAATGGGGACACCGTGGTTATCGAAAGCCGCGACTACGCCCATAACGGCGAGATTGTCGTGGCCCTGATCGACGGCGAGGACGCCACTCTGAAACGCATCCAGCATTGCGCTAACAACCAGGTGGAACTGATCCCTGCCAATCGCACGATGCAAACCATGGTCTATCCCTCCGAGCGCGTTGCTATCCAGGGCGTCGTGGTCGGGCAATTACGCAGTTATCGCTAACAGCAGGTTTCGTTTTATGTCGGCAGTACCTTCTTCTCCCTGGGAACGTGCCATCATCCTGGTGGATATGAATGCTTTCTTCGCTTCCATCGAACAGCGTGACCAACCCGAGTGGCGCGGTCGCCCGGTGGCCATCACCAACGGCTTGCAAGGCACCTGCATCATTACCTGTTCCTATGAAGCCCGCGCCTTCGGTGTTCATACCGGTATGCGGTTGAAACAGGGACGCGCGTTGTGCCCCGATCTTATCCAGTGCCCGGCCGATCCCAAACGCTATGCCGCGACGTCCTCCGCCATCATGGCAGCACTACAGGACATCAGCCCGGATGTGGAAGTATTTTCCGTCGACGAGGCCTTCCTCGATGTCACCCGTTGCCAGCGTCTATCGGGTTCGCCCGAACGCATCGCCTGGCAGGTAAAACAAACCGTGTTTGAAGCTTCGGGCATTCTGTGTTCCGTGGGAGTGTCCGGTGACAAGACCACTGCCAAGTATGCCGCCAAGCTGCAGAAACCGAACGGCTTCACGGTGATTCCGCCGTGGGAAGCACAGCAGCGGCTGGCGCCAGTGCTGGTCACCGAGCTGTGCGGTATTGCCCAAGGCATCGGTACCTTTCTCGCGCAACATGGTGTGCACACCTGCGGCGACATGGCACGGTTGCCTATTAGTGTGCTGGCACGCCGCTTCGGCAACCCCGGCCGACGTATCTGGTACATGTGTCAGGGCCAGGACCCGGAGCCGGTGCATACCAACGTAGCGCCACCCAAGTCTATCGGACACGGCAAGGTGATGCCGCCGGATACGAGAAACAAGGCGGTGATCCTGACCTACCTGCTGCACATGAGTGAAAAGGTTGCCGCGCGGTTGCGTCGCCATAATCTGACAGCGAGCCGGTTCCTGATTGCCCTGCGTACCCGGGACGGCTGGATCGGCGACAAACTACGTACAGCACAACCCATCGATGATGGTGCCCTGATCATGGCGTTGTGTTATCAGATGTTGCAGCAGCACTGGTACGGCCTGGGTGTACACCAGGTGCAGGTAACGGCTCTGGACCCGCAACCGGCCCGGCAACAAGACGATCTGTTTGCAATACCATGCACACCCCGCAACGCATGCAATGCCGTCATGGACGACATCAATCAGCGCTTCGGTGAATTTGCGCTGGCGCCGGCGCGCCTGCTGCAACGTTCCAGCATGCCCAATGTCATCGCTCCGGCCTGGAAACCCTATGGCCACCGCCAGACGGTGTAACCATGTGCGGCGGCGTCTATTACACTCACCTCGGGCAGGATATCCGGGTCTACTTTCCCAACCCCAAAGCCATGCTGCCGGTTAAAACCAGGTCTGACACCGTGGAACTGCTGCCCTGGGGACGGCGCAAGGAACAGAAAGGTGTCTTGCCTCTCGGTGGTTGGGCGCGGCTGGACTCCATTTATGCCGGCCGCTGGGATCGCTGGTTTCCCGTACCCGTCAAACTACCCATCAAACACTTCATGGAAAAAGATCTGGAAGGGCACAGTCACTGGTACGATCTGACACCAGGGCAATGGATTCAGGGGCTGGTGGCCCGCAACGACCACGAACAGCGCGTCTACGTGGTTACCGTGGAGCCGGAACTGGCCGATGCGGTACATGACCGTTGGCCAAGATTGATCAGTGGCATCCGGAAGTCGGCCTGGGATTGAATGTGCTTCGCCGTCACCAACCCGGTACATCAGGTCTTGTCGGTTAGCTCTGCAATTGGGCGATGGCTGTTCTTCAAACTGGTGGTACTGGAAAACAGGCTGACCGGCAGACATGAAACCCTGCGGGCTCCTATCTTGAAAGTTGTTTCGATCAAGGTATTGGCGAATGACTCATTTGGGAAGCTGGCTGGTTTTCTTATAGATCAATGCCGCCTGGGTGCATCGTAGCGAATGGGTTCCAGTCTGATTAGCGTAAATTATTTATAGACGCGGTGATAGATACATCTTTATCTGCAGTCGTAACGGTGTACTTCAAAAGCGATTGTTTCATAGGTCGTCGACTATAACCCCTGAAAGTTAATCATAAATATTTTTTTGAACAAACTGCGGTAGCGAGTGTCTCAACGTTTGTGCCCGGGATATTGCACGGGCAGGGCGTTATAGAAATCGCAACTGCATATAGCGGGTACGCCAATAGCTTTACTAAACCCGTGCGAATGTCATAACATATGCGCAAGAGTTTTTTGATATGCCGTCCTTGAATTAGTAGTACATGCGTCTGTTGCGCATTTAGGGAAATAAAAAAAGAAAACATGGAGGAGAGTTTCAATGTCACTACGCGTGGCGTTCGTGTTCTGTTTATTAGTACCGTTTCTTACTCACGCTGAGCCAGGTAAGGGTATTAAATTCGGTTGGGCACCGTTTTTCAGTCCAAATCTTACGGTCGACGATCCAGACGGTTCTGCAGACTCATCACAAGAATTCGTTGCTTTATCCGTAGTTGCGATGTTTCCATTTGGGCGTGACAACCGTTGGGTGACAAATGTCACGAAATACGATTTCACGCTGGATGCTTCCACGAGTGACGTTGGTCAAGACGTTAAATCTATTACCGTTGCTGGATTCTATCAGCGGCGTTTACGCCTGAGTCGATATTTCAAACCGTGGGTCGGTCTCGGCCCGCAAATCGAGTTCAGCGATAAAACGGCTCGACATACGCTTGATTCTGATGGATTTCTCGCGCAAACCTTCTCCGATCAAGACGGCGTTGCTTATGCGGCAGGTTTCAACGTCTCCCACGAATGGCAACTCAGCGACCATATCGATGTAGGTGTGAACGCTGAGTATATGTTCTCAATCAGCGACGCCATCGAGGGTGGTTCGTTCGGGGCATTGTTGTTGTATCGACTCGATTGACAGGATTAGAACGACCGGCAGTGTAGTACACGGAGAGACATTACAAAAATAAGGTAGAGCAATGAATTATTTCACCCCGATAGTTATATTTTTGGTGTTAGTACTGACCGCCTGTGGTGGCTCCTCTGGCGGCGGTTCAACGTCAGGTTCGTTGCCGACGTCGCGGCCAGCGGGCACGGTGTCCGGGGTTGCTTTTGATGGTGTTGTCAGCGGCGGCACCGTCAGTATTTACGATTTCGGCAGTGGGTCGAAGGGCGCATCGCTCGGGTCCGGTCAGACGGGTAATGATGGGCAGTTCTCCATAGAGATTATAACGCCTGACAAACCCATACTCATCGAAGTAGAGGGCGGGGCGTACCTCGAAGAGGCGTCAGGCCTCCAGGTTCAGATTGACCCATCTAAAGATCAGAAACTATCAGCTGTTCAGCTGTATCAATCTGGCCAGCCGCTGATCGTCAATACGACGTTCTTCACTACATTGGCCACGGGTTTGGCGGAGTATTCGGTACAAGCAGAGGGTAGGTCGGCTGCTGATGCTATTCAGGCGGCAAATCAAGAAATCTCTGGGTGGGCGGGTTTTGATGTTATCAAGACATTACCCATCGACGTCACTGATCCGGTGAACAGGACTGCTGTACTTACAGATCAGCTGCGAGCCGGTCTGGTTGCGGCGGGTATTTCGGAACTGACCCGCCAGGTAAGCGTTGACGCTGGTCAGCCAGAGCACAGTACGTGGAACTCGATAGCTTTTATACAGGCTGCCTATGACGATATCCGCGCAGATGGTGTGCTGAACGGCCTCGACGCAACGGGCATGATCAGCCTGGGGAGTACAGTCATTAATGCTGATACGTACCGTGCGACACTTGCGGAACGTATCCTTCAATTCGCCGAAGATTCACGAAACAGTACCGGCCTCGGTTTCAATGAGGCGCTACCGTTCGCCAGGTCGCTCGGTGGCAA
>VAOU01054654.1_pt1 | contig 11109 bp, 13 predicted proteins | sample 3393871 | NCBI WGS metagenome assembly VAOU01 (sample SAMN08290440, study PRJNA428436) | hydrothermal vent metagenome | isolation source: Deep-sea hydrothermal vent chimney | place: Atlantic Ocean: South-mid Altantic Ridge | depth 1820 m m
CAGGTTCAACAGGAGTCGGTCAAGAAAACGCTTATCGAGATGATGGGCGAGTTCTTGATGGCCGATGCCGAGCATCTTGCCGTTACGCGCTACGCACGCAAGGGGGCGGTGGATTACAAGCGCCTGCTCCAGGAGAATGGAATCGAGGTCAACCCAGAGAAATACCGGAAGCGTTCCACGGAAGGGGTGCGGGTTGCGTTTCACAAGGAGGCCGGGATTTCCTTGAATTTTGGCCCACGCGAGAAGGAAGGAAAGAAGGACAAGGAGAACAACCAAGGCGAGTGGTTCTACTAAACCGAACACCCGTCCGGCGCACAAGCGTCGGGCGGCTTTTCAATGCTAAGGATGGCATTGAAAAGCGATTTTCCCGGTTTCCCCGGTCATTTATGGCCCCGCCGCGGATCGGTCATTCCGCTATTTCCCCTCATGCGCTGGAGCACAGTGCGATTCCACACCCCATCCGGGGCGCCGCCCCGGAATGGGACGGCCCCCTTTCCCAATCAGGAGGCATCATGGAAAAGGTCTTTTCCATCACCGATACATTTTCACTCCCCGATGTACCGAAGGGAGTGAGCGTCAAGGGGTATGACGCCCCGAGCGAGTTCACTCCAAAGGTGGACCCCAACCACCGGTTTCGCCGTGCGGTGTTGTCGGACTTCCTGGCCTGGATGAAGGAGGGCCAGGGGGAGTCGCTCTACATCACCGGTCCGACCGGGTGCGGGAAGTCATCCCTTGTCACCCAAGTGGCCGCACGGTTGAATCTTCCGCTTCAAAGGGTCTCGGCGCATTCGCGGTTGGAGTTTCCGGAACTCGTCGGATTTCACACTATCGTAAGCGGTTCGATGCGGTTCTGCTACGGTCCGCTTGCCCGAGCGATGAAGGAGGGCCATCTCTTTTTGCTGGACGAGTTCGACCTTCTGGACCCGGGCACGGCCGCAGGACTGAACGGTGTGCTGGAGGGTGCTGCGTTGGTTATCCCCGAGAACGGCGGAGAGGTTATCCAGCCGCATCCGGATTTCCGGTTCGTCGCAACCGGCAACACTGCCGGGAACGGTGACGAGTCGGGAATGTACCAGGGTACGGTGCGCCAGAATCTGTCCCTGATGGACCGCGGATGGATTATCCGGTTCGGGTACCCAGAACCCAATGAGGAAGAGGAAATCCTGGCGAAGGCCGTTCCGGGGCTTCCGAAGCTGGTTCGTTCCCGGATGGTGGAGATTACGAATGAAGTGCGCAATCTGTTCACCGGGAGTGACGAGAATCCCGGCTCGATCGAGGTAACGCTCTCAACTCGAAGCCTGGTCCGCTGGGGGCGGCTTGCCTGGTTCTATCGGGCGATCGCCTCCTCCGGTGTCAATCCCTTTATCCACGCACTGGACCGGGCCGTTACGTTCCGGGCGGAGCCCGCGACACGCAAGGCGCTGCACGAGTTGGTACAACGTCATTTTGGCGAGACCGGAACAGGTCGGGACGGAGAGGACGGTACGTCATGAGCGTGCCGTTCCCACTGTACGTTGAGGTGATAACCGGAGGAGAACCGTTGAAAGACCTTCTTCCGGGTAATCTCTTCCCCGCCTTCCAGGAACTCCTGGATGGCACTCCCTCCGGGGCTCCCGTCTCCTTCATTGTGGAGAACGAGGCAGCGCTGGAGGGGTATGCCGCAGCGATTTTGCTAGGTGCCCACGGCATGGAGGTCTCTGTGGTAGACGACCAAGGGGCTGACATCCACCCGATAGAGGTATTAAGGAAAATGCCTTTATCGGAAAATCTTCAAAAGCAGTTGGAGGAGCTTGGACTTCTTCCGCTGACACCCTCGGTTCTTTCGCAAAATGGCGAAGCCGAGAACCCGTGGTTCATCTGAATCCAGCACCGGGAGTTTCGGTTCCCGGTGTCTTTTAAGGAGTATTCTAATGTTGGAAAATCTCTATCTCATCCATCTTGATGTCTCGATCTGGTCGGGCCGGCGCAAGTTGCGCCCGGAGGATCTGCATGGCATCCGCCTCCCCGAAGGGACCGATAAGGTCGCTTCTCTCGGGAGCAAAAAGGTTATTTCCCCGGAGCCCCTCCAGGTTTTCTCCCGGATAAAGAACCGAGCGGAGCGCGCCTGCCGGGAGATCGGCACGCGGTTTCTCGGTGGCTTCGCGGTGCCCAAGGAGCGGTTCCATGAGGTGGTTGCCCCACTCAAGAAGGCAAAGGCGGATTTCACGGAGGAAGCCGGGAAACTCCTGGCGTGCTACGAAAATGCCTGTGATGAGTGGGTGCGGGCCAACCCGGATTGGTCGGAGGTTCTTACCCGTGCCCGCGTACCGGAGCACTACGTGCGCAATGCCCTCGGGTTTTCCTACCAGGTCTTCCAGGCGCAGGCTGTGGGAGATCTGGACGAGGAATCCGGAGCGGAGTTCGTTAAGGCGGTGAACTCCCTGCCGGAGCAGTTGTTCGGGGAGATCGCCGCCGACGCGGGCATTCTCTGGGAGCGCGTCGCGCAAAAAGAGAAAGTCACCCAACGGGCGGTTTCAGTGGTGCGGCGGTTGCACCAGAAGTTGCAAGGGCTTGCGATGCTGGACGCGGGTATCGGAAAGTCCGCCGATTGGGTCGGGAAAGGACTCAGCGCCTTGCCAAAAACCGGTAAGGTGGGCGGAAACGACCTGCGTGCATTCTGCGCACTGGTCCTGGTGATGCAGGACAAGAACGCCCTCCTGAAAATCGCCCGGGGCGATGAGTCGGAGGTAAATGCTACCGATATCCTCCTTCCCGAAAATCCGAAACTCAGAGTGGATGATCGTTCGTCTGAAGATCCGGAGCTGGCCGACAGCGATGCCGAGGCCGAAAACGAAAACGAAGAGCCGCCGATGGACAAGGCGGTGGGTTGGTTTTTCTGAAGGATTTCCCAGCCCGGCGCTCACGCGCCGGGCCTTTCCAGGATCCCTCCGAGCCAAGGGGTCGCGGAAAGGTTTGATGGGCCATGTCCCACAAGTTTATTCCTGGGCCGCGTGCGGCCCCGCCCGCGGGGCGATCCCGCTATTCCATTACAAAGATATGCCGCCCGGAATCACGGGCAACAAGGAGAGGTGCTATGCGCAAAACATTACTGCGATCCCTGCCGATCGTCGCTCGCGCCCTGGGTGACCAACTCGGGATCGAGGTGTCGGTCGGTGGAGACCAAGCCTACACGAAGGGAAAGAAGATTGTGCTTCCGGCACTGCCGGAGGATGACGGCGCCTGCGAGACGCTGGCCCGTGGATACATCGACCATGAAGCCGGGCATGTCCGGTTCACGGATATGACCGTAGCCGGCGCCAACCCAATCGAGCATGGCCTCACGAACGTGCTTGAGGACATCCGGATAGAGGGGCAGATGGAGGCTCGCTACCCAGGGTGCCGGACTAACCTGGACCGGCTGGTCTTGCACTTGGTGCGGGATGGAACGATTTCCCCACCCCCGGCGGATTCTCACCCCGCAAACATCCTTCTGAAATATGTGTGGGTGAAGGGTGCCCTCCGGTTCCGGGGGCGCCCGGGACTCGAGCCGGTTGTGAAAACGGCGGCTGAGGTATTCGAGCAGACGTTTCCGAAGGGCGTCACGGTACGCATCCGGGCGTTGATGGGTAAGATTCCATCTCTGGAGTCGACAGCGGAGAGCCTGACGCTTGCCAAGCGGATCCTGAAATCGTTGGAAGAACCCCCGGAATCCCCGGAACCCCCGGAACCCCAGGAGTCCGAGGAGTCTCAGGAGTCCGAGGAATCTCAGGAAGCCCAGGAGTCTCAGGAGTCTCAGGAGTCTCAGGAGTCTCAGGAGTCTCAGGAATCCAAGGAGCCAGGAGATAACCCAAAAGATTCCGTGGAATCCAACCCAGAGAAGGAAGAAATTCCGTCTCCCGCCCCATCGGAAGGTTCCCCGGAACAGAAGGACGATTCAGCAGACAAAGCCAAGGCGGCCAAACAAGTCGCCGGCGCCACGAAGGATGATCTTCCCAAGGGGATTGGTGAGGTTGTGGCTGAAAATCTGTCACAGGCCGCGAAAGAAACGGAGCGGACCACGGAAACCCCAGGGGTGACGATCGCTGGGTGCGGCGGTGCCCCAATGGTCATATCGAGAATCCCCGATATGGCTGGAGTCCGACAGGCGAGCGCAGGAATCCGCGCGAAGCTGGCCGGCTTGGTTCAGGCAACCCGGCTGGAACGGCGGCGCCTGAGCCGGGTGGGGCGTCTGGACACCCGGCATCTCACCCGCGTCCTCACGGGAGACCCCCGGGTATTTCGTGGTAGGGAACGTGTAGTGAAACACGACACGGCGGTCTCGATACTGTTGGACCGTAGTGGTTCGATGGGTATCCAGATGGCGATAGCTGTGGAATCCGCGCTCGCGGTGGCCATCGGCCTGACCGGTATTCCGAAAGTGGAGGTGGAGGTGCTCGCATTTCCAGGCGCGTGCCCAAAAGATGTGTTTCGACTGAAAGCATTCGGGGCTAAAACGGACCCGGCCAAGTTTGGGATCAAAGCTGCCGGTGGCACTCCGATGCCCGAGGCATTGTGGCTGGCCGCATCCCATCTCGTTCATCGCAACGAAACCCGGAAACTTTGTTTCGTGGTCACGGACGGGAAGCCAAATGATACGCCAAGCACAAAGAAAATCATCGAAAAGATGGAGCGTGAGGGAATCGAGTGCATCGGGATTGGTATTAGAAACCCGAGTGTTTATTCCCTGTTCTCCAGTGCGGTGCGTATTGACCGCATACAGGATCTTACCCCAACGCTGTTTACCCTGCTGCGCAAACGTCTTGTGAGCAAGACGGCGGCGTAGCCCGCGTTTTCCCCACTGGCCTTCGGGCCGGTGGGGCTTTTCCTGGTGCCGGTCTTCCCGGCCCCACGGAAAGCTGAAACTCTTCCGGCCCACAAGGGCAACGCGCATTCCCCCGGCGCGTAATAAAACGGGGCATCCATGCAGCACCCCCAATTTCGCCGACGGCTTGCCGCCGGTGTTCACATAATGCTGTTGCCAAAAGGAGCAGCCGATGAAATTCAAGTTCACAAAGGAAAACCTCGAGACGCCGCTTCATCGGCTCTCGATGATCGCATCGAAAACCGAGGGCATGTTAAGTACGCTCTTAGTGGAATCATCGGGAACGGATGTGTCCCTGACCGCCACGGACCTGGCGCGCCAGATCCGGTTCAACTTGGCGGGGGGGACTGTTGAGGAGGGACGCATTACCCTTCCGGCCCGAAAGTTCGCCTCGATTGTGCAGACGCTCCCGATCGGTGCATCCGTCGAGGTGGAGAAAGCAAAAGATGGCGGTTTTACCCGCATCAAGTCCGGGAAAAGCCGGTTCAAGCTGCATGGCCTGGATCCGGATGAGTTCCCGGCGCTGGATGCAATGGATGAGAAGACGGAGCGGGTGTCGATTTCAGTGCAGAACCTTCGCCTGCTGCTAAAGGGAGTGGCCCCGTCCATGGCCAAGGACGATGTACGCACGTATCTGTGCGGGTGTCTCTTCGAGCCAAGGAAGGGCCAGCTCCAGGTGGTAGCCACAAACGGACATCGCCTTGCGAAGTGTGCTATCGAAGCGCCGTGCCAGAGCCTGCCATCCCGCAATTTCATTGTCCCCAGGGATGCGATCGTGGATTTGCTTGGGCTGCTTAGTACCGAGAAAGACGAGGAGCAGCTGGTGGATCTGCAGTTCGGCGAGCGTCACTTCGGAGTTTCAATCGGCAGTTATCGGCTTCTGACGGGGCTGCTCGATGGGCACTATCCGAACTACGCGTCCATCATCCCCGACCCAGGGGAACGCAGGGTGCGGATCGATACGTCGGATGCGATCGGTGCACTAAACCGGGTCACCTTGCTGTTGGAGCACGATGGTGCAAAGCGTTTTGTGAAGCTTTCTTTTTCCGGGGAAGATTTACACATTAGTGCGCGCAACTCTTTGCAGGAGAACGCGGAAGAACGAATCTCCGCAAACATTTTCGGGGAAAAGGGAGAGATCAATTTCAACCCCGATTATCTCCGAGACATACTGCAGGTGAGTCGGACTGGCGTGATGGACCTGTTCATCCAGGATGAAAATTCGTCGGTCCGGATCGAGGAGTCCTCGGCCATTGAGGGATGGGCGTCAACGTACGTCGTTATGCCCGTGATGTTGTAGCAACCCTTCCTCCCCCCTCCCCTTGGTATCGGGGAGGGGGCTTTTCAGCGCGTCAGAAAGTGATGTCCATCCGGGCATTGCGCGGCGCGGCGAAAAGCATTCTTCAGCCGCCAGTGGCGGCCCGTCGCCTGGCGGAACCCAGGCCATTCATCCGCGCCGGAGATCCCGGTAATTGGATTGACAAAACGCCCATCGGGGTTCGCCCCTATGGGCGCTCTCCATGGGCCCTTCTCGGAGGGTATTCGAATGAGTGTAACGCAGAGGCAGTTCTGGACGCTGGAAGAAGCGCCCCCAGCCATCGAGTTCGAATGGGCTCAAAAAGAGGTACGGAAAGTGCGTTTTATGGTTCTGGCAGACGCGGCCAGGTCGCTGGTCGACCAGCGCGTGAGCCGGCAGGAGTACGTGGGGGACCTCGCGTGGATCGAAAACGATGCGTGGGGGCCGTTCACGTTCCGTGCGTGTTGCGCGGAACAAGGTGTGGACGCGGACGAGCTTCGCGAGCAGCTCCTCGACTATGCCAGGCGCCGGAAGTTCAGGGATAAACCAGCGCCGCACATGCGGTTCCCGCGAAATCCCCAAGGACAATCGCTGTTATTCCCAGTACCGGTTCACCCCCATGGTGTTTGAATGGGGGGAGGAGACGACATGAACCAACAAGAGACTGAACAGATTCGAGCGGCGGTTCAGGGCCGTTGGCTGTCCGTGCTCGGTGCGCTGGCCCCGCAACTGGGGTCGGCGCTCGAGCGGGTCGGCCGCCATGTACGGTGTCCGGTCCACGGTGGCCGGCACAACGACGGATTCCGGGTGTTCCAAGATGTGTCGGAGACGGGAGGGGGGATTTGCAATACCTGCGGGTCCTACCCAAACGGGGTATCGCTATTACAGTGGGCCAATGGATGGACCTATCCTGAAACGATGGAGGCGATCGGGGAATTTTTCGGGATCGCCCCGGAGGAACACCGGAGACCGGTGCGGTCAAAAGCAAGACCGGTGCCCACGGCGGTTTCGCCCCAGCGCTCCAAGGAGGGCAAAAGAAGCCCCCGGGAGCGGCTGTCAGCCATGATACGGGAGACGGTCCCAATAACGGACCGGAGTGCAAAACCGCTTTGGCGGTATTTCAAGACCCGCGACCTCCCGGTCGGGCGGATTGTTCAGGCCATCCCGGGGCACTATCGGGTATTGCGTTTCCACCCCGACTTGCCTTACTACACGGTTGAAAACGAATCCCTTGTTTTAGTTGACAAATTCCCGGCCCTCGTCGCAATCGTACACGACGCAGCCGGGAAGCCGGTAACGGTACATCGCACCTATCTTTCCACGGACGGGCTTGGGAAGGCCGACGTTCCGGGTGGCGCCCGCAAGCTCTATCCGGTGGTCGATGGTCGATCATTACGCGGCAGCGCTATTCGCCTCGGACGGCGAGCCGTGTGTATGGGGCTCACCGAGGGGATTGAGACCGCATTGGCGGTTACTCTGGCAACGGGTGACCGGGTGTGGAGCGTGCTCAATGCGACACTGCTTGGTCGGTGGTTTCCGCCTACTGGAGTGGCGAGCGTCGTGATTTGGGCGGACAGGGACCGTTCCAACGTCGGCCAGGAACAGGCCAAACGTTTGGCCCAACATCTACGGCGTGAAGGATTCGAGGTCCGGCTGATGCTACCGGCCGGCCCGATTCTGGACGGGCAATCGAGCATGGATTGGGCCGATGTTTGGTCCAGGCACGGGGCCGACGGCTTCCGCCAAAATTGGTGGAGGCGCGTTTTCGCGGCCACAGGATAAGACGATGTTTTACGATTTTTCAACAATCAGCACCGACCCGGGTGCGGGAGAAGGTCACCCGTTCTCGCCTCCACAGGACTGGGAGGGGGATGAGTCCGCGTATCGCGCCCTCATGCGGGAACGGTACCGTTCATTAGAGTATCGAACGGTACTACTCGCATGGGGAAAGGCCTACGCCCGGGAAAACGCGAATATGCATTTCGAGGGTGCATGGAGCGCACAGGCTGAAGAAATTCTGGCGCACCTGTATCCGTGATGAGCGAGACCGCCCCGGGAGGAGAGTATCCCTCCCCGGGGCTTTTTTTTGTCTATACACAGAACGGGCAGGAGACTAGGGATGCTTGCAGGTGATAGAGATAGTGGATGCGGCAGGATTTGCAGTAATGGACTTCCACAGTATGCGTCACAATATCGCGCGCGATGAAATACGTCCCCTGAAACGACAACCCCCGGTCGGGTGTTGGCGTGGACAGCAGGCGATATTGTCGGTGTGCGCGCAGCAGCAGCTTCAAGTCGATGGTGCGATGTACATTTACCCCAACGTCGGATCCGATCCGGTAATAGACCGACCACCAGGCGACGGCCTCGGACATGGCGCCGGGTGCCGTGAGCAACCGGGTGGAATCCGGTGGGAACTGACCGCGCGGGGCGGGCCGCCCATTCACTTGCTCCCACAACCTTCGCAGCAGGTGGCCAGGCAAGTGTAGATGACGCGCAACGAGGGGCGGGCGCATGCCGGATGAGAGCATGGCGATTGCCAGGTCAATGCGCCCAATAATTTCTGCAACTGTCTGTCCACCGGGCGAAGAATCCACGAGCGAGTGCATCCGGAAATCAGCTCGTGCCAGGGGCGCACTGGGCGATCAGCAACTGGGTGATGCGCGTCGCTATTCCAGCCATATCCCTATCAGGGTCACCCAGTGCTCGCTGGAGGTCCTGTAATGCTGGCCGTGGTATGCACGGAGCGAATGCCGGTATGCACAAGTGCCGCATACACTCTTCCATCCGGTCGATAGGCGCCTCGGAAAGCGCCGCGAGAAAGGGTCGTGGCAATCTGGTCACGAGCATGGCCATCTCGATGTCGTGCTGGGCGATCTCGCGGCAACACCGCAGATAGAGCGAGTTCACCCGTTTCACATCGCGTTGCCACGCGGTTTCTGGGTTGGTTTCGGTCATGATTAAAATCACGCGTGCTTAGACGAAGATGATTCGACGCCTTTCAAATCAAGTTCGGCTACGGCGTCTTTCAGCCACGCGTACATCGGGCGCAGGTACCGTGTGACGAGCGTGCGTTCCTCGGTCGTTAAGCGGTCGAGGTAAGCGATACACTCACCCCCGCCATAGCCCGGCTCACGCAACGACTGGTCCCAAATACGAGTCAGTGTATAGATCGCGAAAGGCGCCCGCCGCTCCAGGTCCGGGGTGGCGCGGACGGCATGTTGGATCATAGAAAGGGGATCGGCTGGGCGCTGTTGAGTCTTGGCATCGTGCTTGGCAGAGCGGTGCCGGGTGGCGACGCGGCGGGCTTCGGCGGGGCCGGCCGCCACAGCTTGTTCTTGCTCCTCCGGCGCCAGTTCGGCCAATTCGGATGCGGCAGCCACGGAAATATCGCCGGCTCTGGCCGCCTGTTGCAGTGCGGGAACACCGTGTTCGAGTACGCGCTTAACATTGTCTATCGTGCCATGACTCACGCCGGCGATGGCCGCAACCTGTTCGCGCTTGTGCTGCCGTTCGCCATCGGTAGCTCCTGTAGTGGTCTTCTTGCCGGAAGACCTCCGGTCGCCACCGGCATCTTTCTGGCGCTGGCGACCGATGGCAGCCAAGACCGTGTCCGTGCGAAGCGCGATTTCCGTGCGTTGGAACTGAGTGAGATTGCGCCGCGCGAGATGCAGTCGCAGAACCCAGAGCACCGCGTGGTCGCGATCAGGGAGGCTTTTCAGCCGAACATCGAAGTCGATACCGAGCCGCTGACAGATTTCGTGCCGGTGGTGCCCATCGAGCAGGATCCGTTCTTCCGCCCACACGATTACCGGGTCCATGCAGCCATCTGTTTTCAAGGATTCCTCGAGCGCCTGCAACGTATCGGCGTCGGGTTCCGGGACGAGGGTGGCGAATTCGGGGTCGATGCGGAAAGAGGTTGATGACATTAGAGATTCTCCCATGAAGTTACCAATGGCTGTGTTGGGCCGGCACCCCGGCAGAGAAGCCGCACTGGTGGTGTAAGTAGGACGAAAAACGACAATTTGGATAGGAGGGCGACGATAGGCACAAGTTTTTTACGTTGGCACCGAAAGCGGAAGGACCCGGGATATCCGGCGGCATGCTCGAGCCTTCCCCGGCGAACGCCCCCCCGGTCGATGACACGGAAGGCCATCTATCGGGGCCTCGACATATAAACGCTCGTGGCATTTGAGCAAGCCTCCAGGGGGGCAGCATAGCGGGGGCCGGGGAAATGCAAGTTCGGGAATAACGGCGGTAGGAGGCGGGTATTCGTGTGAAGGGGAATCGCAGGTGGGAGTAGGGTAGAGGACCGACCTCCCCTTTATTGGGGCTTGCCGCCGGACAAGTTCAATCCGGCTATTAACCACCCCTCCCGGGGTTCGATCCCCGGTAGGGGTCGGAATACCCGGGCTCGCGAGAAGGAGTCGGGTAATGGAAGAAGCAACGAATGCCCTCGTGGGCATACTGTCGATGGCGGTATCCTTGGGGATGCTCGTCGTTATTGTGGGCGGCCTCCTCGGCCCCAACCGTATGCGTCGGTTGGCGCGTCGGGTGTTCGGGGCCTTCAGCGCGGTTCGAGAAACCCACGGGGAGTTCCGGGCCACTCGGGCCACCAAGAAGACAGAGCCTTCGGAATCAGCGGAATCGCCTGAGTCGCCGGAGGTCGCCGATGAACACGCGGCTGGCGCTGCGCCCGTAACAACGATTACGCCCGATCAGGCACACTGGGCGTACTACGACACGCCGACGTGCCTCCGCCGCGATCACGACGACAACGGCGAAGGAATTCGGTTACAATAATCCTTCCTACTTCCTTACTTGGAAATTTGCCCGGACCCGAAACGGTCCGGGTTTTTTTTCGCCCAAATTGCGTGGAAATCTCTGCTGTTCGGGGCGGAATTCTCCGCGAACCGGGGTAAGTAAGTCCGATGGTTCTCTAGCTTCGCGTCCAGGGGCCTGGCGGCGTCCA
>VAOU01107506.1_pt1 | contig 11073 bp, 8 predicted proteins | sample 3393871 | NCBI WGS metagenome assembly VAOU01 (sample SAMN08290440, study PRJNA428436) | hydrothermal vent metagenome | isolation source: Deep-sea hydrothermal vent chimney | place: Atlantic Ocean: South-mid Altantic Ridge | depth 1820 m m
GAATCGGCTTACCCGGAAGCGCTGTATCTGATTATCTCACTGGACACAGAAGGGGTGTTGCAACTTAAAGGATTTTATTTGGATGCACATCGGGAAAATATACAAAACATCGATCTGAGTGTAGTGTCAACAGCCGGTGAATTTCAGGTACCGAATCCAGATTAAGCAAAAGGCTAAACTTGACCACGCAGCCCCCTGGGATTTACTGGTACATGACCATGTACAGGCCCATAACTGAAGTTGACAGTTACCTGTGAGTTACCAGTAATAGTCAGTAGCAGTTCGAGTTTTGGTAAAATTTCACTAGAGCGGCCCTATCACCTGTTGCGTATTCAATATTCCGCTATAATAATTGTGGTAATTATGAAAAATACCTGATTCATTGCTTTATAGTCTGGACATTTTGCCAATACTCCACCAGCTGAAGACGAAGGGATTACAGGCACCCTGTCGGGGACGCTAAAGTCTTTTAGACATCTGTCGATAAACATAATAATTCCGCGAGACCAGATCAAAAAAAGCAAGCAATTAAGGGGACATGAGTTGAGTAACGTTAATCTGAAGCGCACCATTCTGATGCCAGTGTTGCTGGCATTCACTATCATACCGGCAACAGATGTCCTTGCTACCACACAGCATGCAAACGGCGGCCATGCCGTTCACTGGGGATATACGGGGTCAGCGGGTCCTGCTAACTGGGGTGGTATCTCTAACGAGTTTGCCCTGTGCGGCAGTGGCAAACGTCAGTCACCGGTAGACATTCAGAACGAAAGGTCTGCCGACATATATCCCCTGCGTTTTCAATATCAGTCTATTCCTTTACAGGTTATAAACAATGGCCATACACTCCAGGCCAACTATGACACGGTAAATGGAGAAGAATCGGTAAGCATCGGCGGCAAGCCATACCCTGTGCACACAAAGCCGACCTATAACAGCACACTGATGCTGGGCGATGTGCCCTACAAGCTGCTCCAGTTCCATTTCCACACGCCCAGTGAGCATACCCGGGAAGGTGAGCATTTTGCCATGGAAATGCACCTGATGCACAAGAGCGCCAGTGGCAACCTGGCAGTGGTCAGTGTACTACTGAAACGGGGCCGGCAGAACCTCACTCTGCAAAAGGTACTGGATAATGTTTCTGACAGTATTAATGAAGTTAACGTCATACAGGGCGTCAGTGTCAACGTAGCCAATTTGTTGCCGCAAGATCATCAGGTATTTCATTACAGTGGTTCATTGACCACCCCGCCATGCAGCGAGAATGTCAACTGGTTTGTGATGAAGACGCCGATGGAAGTATCAAATCAACAGGTCAATCGGTTTGCAAAACTCATCGGCAAAAACGCTCGCCCTGTGCAGGGTATGCACTGGCGTTCAATGCTGATCTCTGAGTAAAACTCAGGTTATTAAGGAGATAATCGTGAAAACATTTCTGAAAAATTTATCATTAAAGGCCAAGTTAATGGGTAATGCAGGTATCCTGCTGACGCTGCTTATTATCAGTTCAGTATACGCTATTTACTCTATGGGCAAGATAGGCCATGAATTATCGGCCATTGCCGAACAGGATATTCCGCTCACGGAAAAACTCACGGCGATTACCACCCATCAACTGGAACAGGCAATTCAGTTTGAACGTGCTCTGCATTATGGCGTTATTTTGCAACAGGAAGATACGGCGGTAGCTCGTTTTCGTAAAGCCGTAAAGGCGTTTGATGAAGGCACGGAACGTATTAAGACCGAGATTCGTGAGGCAGAAACGATGGCTGCTTCAGCCATGGAAGACGTCTCCGCTGACGTACTCAAGGAGCTTGAGTCGGTGAACAATGCGCTAAAAAATATTGAACAAGAGCACAAGAGCTATGTGCAAGAGGCTCACAGTACATTCGTTGCACTCACACGGAACAAGGGACATGTCGCCGAGCAACTGACGGAGAAAGTGGGGCAGGCAGAAGAAAAACTGGATAAGGCGCTGGAATCCCTGTTAGGCAAGATTGAGAAATTTACCGAGGCAAGCGCTCAACGTGCCGAGGAACATGAACTTGCCGCCACCTCCATGCTCAGTATTATTGCTGTGATAAGCGTTATTTTTGGCCTCGTGGTGAGCTGGTTTATCACCAACTTTATCGTCAAGGCGATTCGTAAGGCGATTGTGACGGCATCGGGTGATCTCACCCAGACTATTGAAGTGGACAGCACGGATGAGGTGGGTGAGCTGCTAACCGCAATGAATGGTATGCGCCAGAAACTGCTGGATATGCTCTCGCAGATTTCGGGCACAACCGAGCAGTTGTCCACTGCCTCGGAAGAAATGTCGGCGGTCACCGCCCAGACCAGTGATATTATCCAGAAGCAGCGATGCGAAACTGAACAGGTGGCCACGGCCATGAATGAAATGACCTCGACGGTACAGGAAGTCGCAGGTAATATCAGCGATACAGCCAGCGCTGCAAGTGAGGCAAATGATCATACCGAGAATGGTAGCCGGGTAGTTGGACAGGCTGTCGAGCAAATCAATAAACTGGCAGAACAGATCGAGCATGCATCGCAAACCATTCATGAGCTGGAACAGCATAGTGAAGAAATCAGTTCTGTGATGGTTGTGATCAAGGGCATTGCCGAACAAACCAATCTGCTTGCCCTGAATGCCGCTATTGAGGCTGCCCGCGCTGGTGAACAGGGTCGAGGCTTTGCGGTAGTTGCCGATGAAGTGCGCACTCTTGCGGGTCGCACCCAGGAATCAACAGAAGAGATCAATCAGATGATTGAGAAACTCCAGACCGGCTCCCGTCAGGCGGTACAGGTAATGGAGCAAAGCCGGGAACAAGCGCACTCTGCCGTCAAACACGCTACCGAATCCGGCAGTGCCTTCTCGATCATTGCTGAAGCCGTTGCACGCATTAATAGTATGAGTGCCCAGATTTCCAGTGCGGCAGAAGAGCAGGGTGCGGTATCCGAAGAAATCAATAAAAATATCGTACAGATTAACGATATGGCCAATCAGACCGCCGCTGGTGCAGAGCAAACATCAGTTGCCAGTCAGGATCTGTCGCGCATGGCGAATGAACTTCAGGGAATCGTTTCCCAGTTTTCTGTTTAAGGTGCATTGTATCACCGTTATTGAGCGAGGTTTTATTAGTCTAAACGAAACAACGAAGGTCTGCGCCTGGTAGTATCTTCTTAATATGCCAGAACCTTGAATGGCTGGCTCGGGATGTTAGCCGGCATTGTTTCCCAAATTAATGGGTAAGCGCTCATGACCGTCCACAGCCGTTTGATAGATCATGGACAAGCCCGCATGCGCTGATGTACAGAAGTGTAATATGCGGACTGTAGCAGGCTATTCAAGATCGAAAAAAACGCTTAACAATCATAAGGCATGCTCAGGAAACAGGTATTATCATTGCGACCACTTTATAGTTTTATACACGATTCAGTGTGTCGTTCCTGAGCTGCCATGCGTAGCACCTGGTGCAAACAATTGCGCGATATCAACCTGATCAAGTTCATAATGCTGTTTGCAGAAACCACAATCAATTGATACCACACCCTGCTCTTCAATCAGCTCCGTCATTTCTTCCTGCCCGAGACTACGCAGGGACTCGGCCACCCGGGTGCGTGAGCAGCTGCAGCGAAAACTGACCGGCTCAGGTTCGAACAGGCGCACCTGTTCTTGATGATATAGCCGATACAGTACGTCGGTCATCGGTAGCTCGAGCAGCTCCTGTGCCGTAACAGTTTCTGCCAGATGAACCAGATGCTCCCAGCTGTGCTCTTCAGACCCGGTTTCCTTTTCGGTTTCCGGCATTTCCTGCAACAGCAGGCCGGTGCTGTACTGCTTGTTCGTCGCCAGCCACAATCGAGTCTGTAGCTGTTCTGATTGTTTAAAATAGCTGTCCAGCGCTTCCGCCAGACTGCCCTTTCCCACAGAAACCACGCTCTGAAAGCGCTCGCCCGTGCTGTTCGATTCTATCGTAATCACCAATCTCGCATCACCGCACATTTCATACAGACTGGTATCCGGTACCTCATCACTCCACTCGGCCATACCGCGCAAACTGCGCTCAGCATTCACCTGTACGACCAGTAAAGTCAACGGCCCGCTACCCTGCACCTGCAAGGTCAATGCACCGCTGTATTTAATGGTTGCGCTTAACAACGCCGCGGCCGCCAGCGATTCTCCCAGTAACCGCGCGACAGGTTCTGGATAATCATGCCGGTCCAGCGCGGCTTGCCAGCTTGCATCCAGACGCACCCATTCACCCCTGACCCGGGTGCCATCAAACAGAAACCGCCTTAGCTGATCAGAATCTTTCATGTTTTACCAAATATGTTCTACCAGAAACAAAGAGGGCGGGAAACCTTCGCCTCCCGCCCTCATGATGACTATCCGATAATACTATTCATCAAATGCGTCTTCGTCACCTGAGTCAGCTGTGGTGTTATCCGAACTGTCACCGCCAAAGATACTTTCTGTTTTCCATGCCGGTCCGAATTCCAGATGAGATGGAGCCGTGTGCGCATGCACTTTGTCACCTTTGTGTATCTTGCCATTTATACTACCAACGGCTTTGGCAATGGCGTATTTCTTCTTGACTGAAACCACCTGGATGTTGCCTATTTCTTCGTCGTCACCACCCAGTGAGATGCCGGTTTCCGGATCAATCAGTGCTTCACCTGCGGCCAGCAAGGTCAGTATATCGCCGGTTTTAACCACGCCTTTGCCCAAATTGATATAAATCTTGCCCTTGGATGCCTTGACCACGGAACCCTTTACCGGTTCAGCACCCACCTGCTTGATCAGGTCGTACACGCCCATGTTGATCGCTGCGATAACAGCCTGACCAATAGGTGTTTTGGAATAGGAGTTCACGAAACCGCCACCAATACCGCCACCACCGAAACCCAGACCACCGAAGCCGATGCCCGACTCTTCCAGTACAGCGCTCACCTGTTTGGTATAAACGATTTCACTGGTCTCGGCGTCGATCAGGCGGAAGTTCATACCGACCATGGATTTCTTGGAACTGACCGACAGACCACCCAGAAAACCGCTTACCAGACCACCGGCACCAATACTGTTACCTGAAAAGTTCGGTTCATAGCTGGTGACTACGGCCTGAATTAAATACTGCGCACCCAAAGTCTTGCCGGTACGGGCACCGGAGGGTCTGCTGATACGGCCGGTATTGACCAGATCCTGTTCGGCGAAGGTTTTATTCAGGGCTGTGCGTTCAACCACCCGGAAACGGCCACTGCGATGCAGGGTATCGGTCAGTATTGCATCAATCCCTTCAACGGGCACACCCGAGCCGCCTACACTGTATTCTGTCGTACCACTGCCGCCATAGAGGCCGCCGTAAAGCCCATGGCCCCGGTGCGAACTATTGATGACAACTGTGCGGGATGAGGTTTTATTATCAACCTTCATCACACCCACGCGTGATTTATTACCGTTGTATTTGCCCCATTCGACCTTGATCAGGTCCTCGGCAGGAATTTCGTCGATACGTTCAGGAAGGGGTTTTTTATTACCATCAATGACCGCATAGGCCACGTATTCTGCCTGCGCAACAGGCGAGATGATAAATAAGGTTAGAGCCAGCCAAAGCAACCGTTTCATGATACAACCTCCATATTATTTATTACGTGCAATGCGACAATCGCTGCAATTCCCTCTCCCTGAAGGAGAGAAGATACAGTAGTGCTATTTTTTATAAGGTCAATTCTACTGCTGCTTGAGCTTGTCGCGCAATAGGGAGTTTACCTGACCCGGGTTGGCTTTTCCCTGAGTGGCCTTCATCACCTGTCCGACAAAAAAGCCCATCAGTTTGTCTTTACCGGCCCGTATTTGCTCGACCTGGGCAGGATTGGCTGCGATCACCTCGTTGATAATTTTTTCAATGGCACCGCTATCAGTAATTTGCTTCAAGCCCTTGTTTTCAATGACGGTGTCGGCATCACCCTCACCATTCCACATGGCCTCGAATACCGATTTGGCTATCTTTCCGGAAATGGTGTTATCAGCAATGCGCTTGACCATGCCACCGAGCATCGCCGCACTGACCGGGCTGTCGGTAATTTCAACAGCTTCCTTGTTTAGCATCGCTGCCAGTTCACCACTGACCCAGTTAGCCACCAGTTTAGTATCGTCTCCGGCTGCCTGTAATGCCTCTTCATAGTAACTGGCCAGCTCGCGGCTGGAGGTCAGTACACCAGCATCATAGGCACTCAGCCCATGTTCCTGCATAAAGCGATGCTTCTTCTCGTCTGGCAACTCGGGCAAGGTCTTGCGCACCTGCTCCAGAAACGTATCGTCCAGCACTACAGGCAACAGGTCCGGGTCCGGGAAGTAGCGATAATCGTTGGCCTCTTCCTTGCTGCGCATCGAACGGGTTTCGTTTTTGACCGAGTCATACAGGCGTGTTTCCTGCTTACCTTTACCGCCACTTTCGAGTATATCGACCTGGCGTTCCATTTCGAGCTTGATGGCTTTCTCAACAAAACGAAACGAGTTGATATTTTTCAGCTCGGCACGGGTTCCGTATTCTTCCTGACCTTTCGGGCGCATCGATACATTGGCATCACAACGGAATGAGCCTTCCTGCATATTGCCATCACAGATTTCAATATAGCGCACCAGTGAACGAATTTTTTTCATGTACGCCACCGCCTCGGCAGGTGAGCGCATATCGGGTTCTGACACGATTTCCAGCAGCGGTGTGCCGGCACGGTTCAGGTCAACGCCGGTCATACCCGCAAAGTCCTCATGCAATGACTTGCCCGCATCCTCTTCCAGGTGCGCACGGGTGATACCCACGATTTTGGTGCTACCGTCCTCAAGTTCAATTTCAATCGTACCCGGGCCGACTATCGGCAGTTCAAACTGGCTGATCTGGTAGCCCTTGGGTAAATCAGGATAGAAATAATTTTTACGCGCAAACACCGAACGGTGCGTGACCTCAGCACCTACCGCCAGCCCAAAGCGTACTGCCATCGTGACAGCCTGCTCATTGAGCACTGGCAGCACACCCGGCAGACCGAGGTCGACCGCACAGGCCTGGGTATTCGGCTCGGCGCCATAGGCGGTCGAGGCGGCACTGAAAATCTTGCTGCGGGTAGCCAGCTGGGCATGAATCTCCAGACCAATAACAACTTCCCATTCCATAATCTAGTTCCTGATAGTTATTAAAGCGTACGTTGATTAGCCGACATACTGTATACAGACCGTCGGCAGCAGGGATGCTGCCGCCGAGTGTACAGGGATGTATTCACAGCGTGTCTGTATACAGTATGTCGGCTAATCAACTTACACATTAGTAGCTTCGTGTAGTAAGCAACACAAGCACTGATTTAATTAAACTGCTCCGGTATCCGTCTATGCCAGTCTGTTTGCTGCTGGTATTTATGCGCAACATTCAGTATGCGCGCTTCATCAAAATAATTACCGATGATCTGCAAACCCGCTGGACGCTCGCTGACAAAGCCAGCCGGTATCGACATGCCGGGCAGACCAGCCAGATTCACGGCTATCGTATAGATATCGCTCAGATACATACTGACCGGGTCTTCTGTTTTCTCGCCAATATTAAATGCAGCCGTCGGTGAGGTTGGACCCATGATTACATCCACCTTCTCAAAGGCCTGTTTGAAATCATCAGAAATCAAATGACGCAACTGCTGCGCCTTCAAATAGTAGGCATCGTAATAACCGGCCGATAAGGCATAGGTGCCTATCATGATGCGGCGTTTGACTTCGGCACCAAAGGCCTCACCGCGTGAACGCGTGTACAGGTCTTCCAGATCACGCGGGTTTTCACAGCGGTAGCCATAACGCACACCGTCCAGACGCGACAGATTGGAAGAGCATTCTGCCGGTGCGACAACATAATATGTCGGCACGGCCAGCGTGGTATTGGGCAGGGAGATCTCGACCAGTTCGGCACCCATGTCACGGTAGACTGCTATCGCGTCATCGATCACCCTGGCCATTTCGTTGTCCAGGCCCTCGCTGAAATATTCTTTCGGCAGGCCTATACGCAGACCCTTCAGGTCGCGGTCCAGATCGGCACTGTAGTCCGGTACCGGCTGGTCCACGCTGGTGGAATCGCGCTTATCAAAGCCGGCCATCGCGCCCAGTACCAGAGCCGCATCTTCTGCGCTCTGGGTCATTGGACCGGCCTGATCCAGGCTCGATGCAAACGCGATCATGCCATAGCGCGATACTCGCCCGTAGGTGGGTTTAATGCCGGTAATCCCGCACATCGCCGCAGGCTGACGGATCGAGCCGCCGGTATCGGTGCCGGTCGCGATGGGTGCCAGTCGAGCTGCTACGGCAGCGGCTGATCCGCCAGACGAGCCGCCCGGAACCGCCGCCGTGTCCCAGGGATTTTTGACCGGGCCGTAATAGCTGGTTTCATTGGATGAGCCCATCGCAAATTCATCCATATTGGTCTTGCCCAGCATCACCATGCCGGCCTGAGCCAGCTGATCGGTAACATTGGATTCGTATGGCGCAATAAAATTGTCCAGCATCAGCGAACCACAACTGGTACGCACGCCCTCGGTGCAGAAGATATCCTTGTGCGCGATCGGTATGCCGGTCAATGGGCCGGCCTTACCGGCGGCAATGCGTGCATCGGCGGCTTCGGCCTGCTGCAGGGCCAGATCAGGGGTAGTCGTGATAAAGCAGTTCAGCTCAGCGCCATATTGATCAATACGTTCAAGATACAGTCGGGTAAGGTCAACACTGGTGCACTCACCGGTCTGGAGAGCACTTGCCAGCTGTGCCAGGGTTTTACTATGCATTAGGCTATAATCCCATGAATATCAATTAGATAATGAGCGCGATCACTCAAGAACCCTGGGCACCAGGTACAGACCGGCCTCGATCTGAGGGGCATTCTTTTGAAACGCTTCGCGCTGATTGACCTCGGTCACTTCATCCACACGCAAACGCTGCGTCAGAGAAAGCGGGTGTGCCATTGGCTCAACACCCTCGGTGGAAACGGCGTTCATTTGCTCGACCAGATCAAAGATACTGGACAGATTTCGGGCGTATTCCGGCACGTCATCCGGAGAGATTCCCAACCGGGCCAGATGGGCTATCCTGGCGACATCGTCAGCATCAAGTGACATCTGTTAACTCCTTGCCTGTTGATAATTAACAAAGTGGCTTACGTTATCACACAATGTACCTTGCCCAAAGCCCCCCCCGTTGTTAAAGTGCAGGTTTAACATGATACCCAAGGCATTTAATACTTATGTTCAAGCGACTCCGCGGCCTTTTTTCCAATGATATGTCCATTGACCTGGGCACGGCCAATACCCTGATTTATGTACGAGGACAGGGCATCGTGCTCAATGAACCCTCTGTTGTAGCCATACGCCAGGATCGCGGGCCTGGTGGACCAAAAAGTCTTGCTGCGGTGGGTGCCGAGGCCAAACGCATGCTCGGCCGTACCCCCGGCAATATCACCACCATACGCCCGCTCAAGGACGGCGTGATCGCTGATTTCACCGTCACTGAAAAGATGCTTCAGCATTTTATTCACAAGGCTCATGAAACCCGGTTTTTCAAACCCAGCCCAAGGGTACTGGTTTGTGTGCCCTGCGGCTCCACCCAGGTTGAACGTCGCGCAATCAAGGAGTCTGCTGCGGGTGCCGGTGCACGCGAAGTATTTCTGATCGAGGAGCCAATGGCGGCAGCGATCGGTGCCGGCATGCCGGTTGAGGAAGCGCGTGGGTCAATGGTACTGGATATCGGTGGCGGCACATCAGAAGTGGCCGTGTTGTCTCTGAACGGTATTGTCTACTCATCGTCTGTTCGTATTGGCGGCGACCGCTTTGACGAGGCCATTGTTAATTACGTGCGCCGTAACTATGGCACGCTGATTGGCGAAGCCACCGCAGAACGTATCAAAACCGAAATCGGCTCTGCCTTTCCAGGCGGCGAGGTACGGGAAATCGAGGTCAAGGGCCGCAATCTGGCCGAAGGTGTGCCGCGTTCCTTTACGCTCAACAGCAACGAAATTCTTGAATCACTGCAAGAACCTCTGTCGGGTATTGTTGGCGCGGTCAAGGCGGCACTCGAACAAACACCACCTGAACTGGGTGCCGATGTTGCTGAACGCGGTATCGTGCTGACCGGTGGTGGCGCCCTGTTGCGTGATCTGGATCGTCTGTTAATGGAAGAAACCGGTCTGCCCGTTGTGATTGCAGAAGATCCTTTAACCTGTGTGGCACGCGGTGGCGGCCGAGCGCTGGAGATGATCGACGAACATGGCGGCGATGTCTTCACGATAGAGTAACCACTTATCAGAAGATGATAGTTTCTGGCGCAGGGGAGATACACCGATCAAGCTGTTGTTCACACAAGGCCCGTCACTTACTGTCAGGCTGGTGCTGCTGGTACTGATATCGATACTGCTGATGACGCTGGACCGTCGCCAGCAACACCTCAGCACCTTGCGCAACAGTCTGTCAGTGCTGATATCCCCCATCCAGTATCTGGTCGACATGCCGGTCAATCTGGGTAACTGGATGACCGAGAACCTGTCTTCACGCCGCGATCTGCTGGAAGACAATGCCCGCCTGCGCTCCCAGCACCTGTTACTGGAGGCTCAGATTCAGAAAACCGCTGCGCTGGAGCGTGAGAATCGCCGCCTGCGTGAGTTACTGGGCTCATCATTCAAGGTGGCTGACCGGGTATTGATTGCCGAACTCTATAAAGTAGACCTGGACCCGTACAAACATCTGGTGCGGGTTAACAAGGGCAGCGGTGACGAAGTCTACATCGATCAGCCGGTACTGGATGCAGCCGGTGTCATGGGACAGATCATTGAAGTGAATCCGATCTATTCAACGGCCCGCCTGATAACCGACAGTAGCCAGGTGATTCCGGTACAGGTCAACCGCAACGGCCTGCGCTCCATCGCTGTTGGAACCGGTTCGCTGAACCAGTTATCTTTGCCCTACCTGCCCAATAATGCCGACATCCGTAAAGGTGATTTACTGGTTACCTCCGGGCTAGGCGGTATTTACCCGTTTGGTTATCCCGTCGCAATCGTA
>VAOU01071909.1_pt1 | contig 11024 bp, 15 predicted proteins | sample 3393871 | NCBI WGS metagenome assembly VAOU01 (sample SAMN08290440, study PRJNA428436) | hydrothermal vent metagenome | isolation source: Deep-sea hydrothermal vent chimney | place: Atlantic Ocean: South-mid Altantic Ridge | depth 1820 m m
ACAGCTTCCGGGTGACCGAAGATCCTGACAGGGAGAAGTACTACTGCCTGTCGATGTTTCCCTATCCCTCCGGAAGCCTGCATATGGGCCATGTACGCAACTACACCATCGGTGATGTGGTCAGCCGTTACCAGCGTATGCTGGGTAAAAATGTCCTACAGCCCATGGGCTGGGATGCTTTTGGCCTGCCCGCCGAGAATGCCGCGATCCAGCATCAGGTACCACCGGCACAATGGACCTACCAAAACATCAATGACATGCGTGTACAGCTGCAACAGCTCGGCTACGCCTATGACTGGAACCGCGAGTTGGCAACCTGTCGGCCGGAATATTATCGCTGGGAACAATGGTTTTTCCTTCAGCTCTATAAACAGGGCCTAGTGTATCGCAAAAATGCGGAAGTTAACTGGGACCCCGTCGACCAGACCGTTCTGGCCAATGAGCAAGTCATCGACGGCCACGGCTGGCGTTCCGGAGCACTGGTGGAGCGACGGGAAATTCCCCAATGGTTTTTAAAAATCACCGATTTTGCCGATGACCTGTTGTCTGAACTAGACTATTTGCCGGAATGGCCGGAAGCGGTCAAAACCATGCAGCGCAACTGGATCGGCCGTTCGGAGGGTGTTGAAGCTGTATTCAAGGTCGCGGACAGCGACCTGGAAATACCGATCTTCACGACTCGCCCGGACACAATCATGGGCGTCACCTATATGGCGGTAGCCGCCGAGCACCCGCTGGCACGCCAGGCCGCAGTAGGTAGTCCTTATATCGCTGAGTTTATTGAGCAATGCCGCCAGACCGGGGTAGCTGAAGCTACGATCGAGACCATGGAAAAGAAAGGTATGCCACTGGGACTGGATGTTATCCATCCTCTGACCGGGCAGCGCATTCCAATCTGGGTGGCCAATTTCGTACTCATGAGCTATGGCACAGGTGCGGTCATGGCCGTACCCGGACATGATGAACGTGACTGGGCCTTTGCCAATAAATATAAGCTTGAGATCCGCCAGGTCATCCGACCTGCAGACGACACTGATGTTGATATTTCGCTGAATGCCTACGTTGAATACGGTATTCTAATGAACTCCGGCCGCTTTGACGGCCTGACCTCAAAACAGGCTTTTACCGCCATCGCCGAGCAATTACAAGACCAGCAACAAGGTGAAATACAGGTCAATTATCGGCTACGTGACTGGGGCGTATCGAGGCAGCGCTATTGGGGCTGCCCGATACCGATCATCTACTGTGACCACTGCGGTGACGTACCGGTCCCCGAAAATGACCTTCCGGTGGTGTTACCTGAAGAGGTTGCCTTTACTGGCGCCAAATCCCCAATCAAGGCCGACCCGGCCTTTCATGCCGTGACCTGCCCACGTTGTGGAGGCCCGGCGCAACGTGAAACCGATACCTTTGATACCTTCTTCGAATCTTCTTGGTATTTCGCTCGCTTTACCTGCCGCGATAATGATGCCGCTATGATCGATGAGCGGGCCAATTACTGGTTGCCGGTGGACCAGTATATCGGTGGTATCGAACATGCTGTTCTGCACCTGCTATACGCCCGTTTTTTCCACAAGTTACTGCACAAATTCGGCCTGGTGAACAGTGTCGAACCATTCAGCCGCCTGCTAACCCAAGGCATGGTGTTGATGGGCGGTACAAAAATGTCCAAGTCCAGGGGCAATGTAGTCGATCCCCAGTCGATGATCGATCGCTATGGTGCTGACACCGTGCGCCTGTTTGTGATGTTCGCCTCACCTCCCGATCAATCCCTGGAGTGGAATGACCATGCCGTGGCCGGCTCCAACCGTTTCCTGAAACGGTTGTGGCAACTGGTCCTGAACTGGCAGCAACAGAGCAAACATTGTGCCTCTACCGACGACCAGGGGCGCAGCAAGGCAATACGCAGCCATGCACACCACATGCTGGAGAAGGTCAGTCGTGATTTTGAACGCATGCATTTCAATACCGTGGTAGCGGCTGCCATGACTCTGGTTAACCAGCTTGAGCCCATCATTAGCGATGCCGGCCCACTGGAAACAGTAACGCTGAAAGAGGCGATCTCCATTTTGTTGCGGATACTGGCACCGATTACGCCCCACATCTGTCACGAACTGTGGTTGCGTATCGGCGCAGAAACAGCCATTATTGACGCTTCCTGGCCGGAGATTGACCGTGATGCACTGGTCAGTGAAACATTGCAACTGGTCGTCCAGGTCAATGGCAAGCTGCGGGGTAAAATTACTGTGCCGGTCAAAACTGATGATATCCAGATTGAAGCCACTGCGCTGGCCGAGCCGTCTGTGCAAAAATACATCACGGATAAAACCATTCGCCGAGTGATTGTAGTATCCGGCCGCTTGGTAAATATCGTAGTCTGATTACAGGAGACATTGGTCATGACGAAAAAATACCTCTGGGTCGCAATAGCACTAACGATGTTGTTACTCAGTGGCTGCGGATTCCACCTGCGTGGCAGTGTTACACTGGCACCCAGTATCAGCTCCCTGTATCTCGATGGTGGCGAAGTGGAGCTGCGGCAAGCATTGGGTAATATTCTCGATTTCAGTGGCGCACAACTGCAAACGTTGGTGAAAAGTGCCCGTTCAATCCTCAAGATCTCAGATAACAACTTCACACAGCGAGTACGCTCGGTGGATACGCGCGGTAAGGCCACTGGTTATTACCTCGATTATCAGGCGACCATTCAGCTGGATAATGCCGCAGATGGTAAGGTATTGCTACCCTCATCACGAATGCTGCTGACCCGAGACTACAACTACAGTAGTGATAATGTATTGCAGGCAGAAAATGAAGTGCGCTATCTTAAATCTACGATGCGCAAGGAAATGGCAGCCCGCATCGCACGCCGCCTGGAATCCGTTCATTAGACCGATATCGGGCCCACTGGTAGCCTTGGTTGTACGGTGAAAATTCCTGCTGCGGCGTTACCGGGGCATATGGACAGTGGACTGGCGCCGATCTACCTGTTGCACGGCCCTGAGCTGTTGCTAGTTGAGGAATCAATCAATTGTTTGCGCCATACTGCCAACGCACAAGGTTACGATGAACGCCTGAGCTTCACTGTTGATAACCGTTTTAATTGGTCGGATTTTCTACTCGAAAGTCGTAGTCTGTCGCTGTTTTCGAGTAAACGCTTGCTGGAGCTTAGACTACCAACCGGCAAACCCGGTATCGCAGGTGGCAAGGCCATCCGTGAATATATAAAGAACCTAGCACCTGACACGGTGTTGGTCATCGTCGCTGCCGCGCTTGAGTATCGTGATCTTGCTACCGCCTGGGTCAAGGCCATCGACTCGGCGGGCATACTCGTGGAACATCGGGAAATTCTGGCACCACAACTCCCGGGCTGGATAGTGCAACGACTCCGACAACGCGATATGACCGCCGAAACTGCTGTGGTAGATTTTTTAGCCTATAGTTTTGAAGGTAATCTACTGGCTTTGGCACAACAGATAGACCGGCTCACGCTACAACACCAGGGCAAGCAGTTGATACTGGCACAGGTCCAGGAATTGGTCGATGCTGATGCCCGGTTTTCTATCTATTCACTGATCGATGCGGCCCTGGAGGCGAATATTGTTCGTTGTCGACGGCTGCTGCAAGGCCTGCAGCGTGAAGGAGTAGAGCCAATCCTGATTCAATGGTCACTGGCCCGCGAGATTCGTTCCCTGTTGGTCATGCGCGGGCAGTTGGACCATGGCCAGTCTCTGGCTTCGGTTTTACAAAAAAATCGTGTCTGGAGTACTCGCAAGCAACGGCTAAGCCAGGCCTTGCAACGCCTTCATGAGCCACAGCTGCGCACCCTACTACTACGACTGGCGCGCCTGGATCGGGTGCTCAAGGGTCGCTGGCCCACAGATGCCGTGGAACCAGCTCGTGGTACTATCTGGGATGAACTGGAATATGCCACTCTACTAGTCTGCGGTTATTCTATGCACCTATAGTCCCTCCCGCCAGTAGTAGCTCTACATATTGTCTAGGAGGCTGTCCGAGAACAGAGAACCTACGGCGGACAAGCGGAATTTAGCCCGATTTTCCTCGCCACGGCCCCTATTCTCGGACAGCCTGCTAGCTGTAGATGTTGATGTATTTGATGCAGATTACCCGCAAACAAGACGCGATATTTTTATCGTTGCTAACCAGACACTGGTCGTGAATTTGGACAATCAGTTCGGGCAAACTCATCTCCAGTTCCTCAGACATGGTGTCCAGCACCGTCCAAAAGACCCGTTCCAGCCGGATCGAGGTGGAGTGCCCATGGATACGAAAGCCACGTCGTTCCGGAATGAAATCCTGTATCTGGTCAACCAGGCAAGCATTGAACATGTGATCCAGAACATTTTTCGCTTCCAGATAAATCGGCATAACTGGTTGCTCCTTGGGGAGAATATTCGGGTGAAACTCGGCAAAGTGGCCTACACCTCACCGGGCCGTGGCGTTGCCAATAAATACTACCTCCAAAATCAGACCCGATGATAGCATAGCCTTGACGGTGGTTAACCTGATTACGCGTCAACCTGTTTAGAGGAGATGACTATGAGAGCGATATGTAAAGCAATGTGTTCAAAGCTGGTGCTGTCTGGTGTAGCCGGACTTTTCATTCTTTCATCCGGCCTGGGTAGTGCACTGGCAGCCACACCACTGGTGGATAGTGCTTGGGTAAAAGCCAATATCGGCAAGCCCGGCATTGTGTTTCTGGATGTACGGGGGAAACTTGCCGGAAAATCAAAGGCAGATTATTTGCGTGGCCATATTCCCGGAGCGGTGTGGACGAACTATCTTAAAGACGGCTGGCGCACTAAGGATGCTCATGGAACTCCGGGAATGATGGCGCCAGTGGCGAAGTTGGAGAAACTCATCGGAGGTCTGGGTATCAGTGACAGCTCACACGTCGTGATCGTCCCCAATGGTGGCAAGGCAACCGATGTAGGAACGGGTACCAGGATCTACTGGACCTTCAAGGTTCTTGGTCATGACGATGTTTCTTTACTCAATGGCGGTATGGTGGCCTATACAAAGACGGTTGACAAAGCTACGAAAAAACCGGTTAACCCCCTGGATAAAGGCATGGTGAAGCCAGCGGTGGCGGTTTTTACGGCACATCCTCGCATGGACTGGATTGCCACCAAGGAGGAAGTCAAAAAAGCTTCTGTCAGCGGTGGTATGCTGGTAGATAATCGCCCGAATAACCAGTTTTTGGGGGTGAATCGCCATCCGAAGGCCAAACGTTTCGGCACCATTCCAGGTGCAAAAAATCTGCCGGAGAACTGGTTGACTGAAAATGGTGGGGGGACTTTCCGCCCCAAATCAACACTGATTAAACTGTATGAAGCTGCAGGTGTACCCACTACCGGAAAGCAGATTACTTTCTGTAATAGTGGTCATTGGGCAAGCATTGGCTGGTTCGTTTCCCACGAGATTCTGGGGGACAAGCAAGCCAGGATGTACGATGGTTCAATGCTCGAATGGTCGGCTGATAAAAGTCTGCCTATGGAGCGAAAGATAAAATTGTAGTCCGAAGGTAACTATTCAGCGTATTCATCTTTTGTCCCATTACGGCGTTATTTTCGTACCCACATTCTCCGTGCGAAAATGCCTTGTACTGAAGCAAAATCTAAACACGCTGAAGAGTTACGCCCGAAGCGGGATTTATCCTGGGGCGGAATTTACCATTTGTTGTGAACGCATAGGGTGGCTGTTTATACAAATACAAAACCGGGTGGATTCGGTGGTGTTTTCGAAACAATTATGGCTGTTATTGACCATAGACAGTTTATTTTGGAATCACCCCTAACCCACCCGGAAGAATGCCACAAAGTAACCGTGTATTCATGAATTTATCAACATCGAGATTTGGTTGAATGGAGTTTTTCAAAAAAACCCTGGACCCGGTTATCGCACTAGTCGCAATATCTATACTTGATATTTTTCTGTTTGTGATCGTTGGTGCCTGGACAGTTGGTGGTGGTGAGACGATGATGACCGGTTTGGCTGCCAAGGCGATATTGGGTAGTGATATTGAGAAAATACCCTTTTGGAACCTCGTTTTTCCACCCACCTTTGGTTACTGGAAAATCTACATTAGTCTTGGCATGTTGTTCGGTGCATTTGTCAGCGCGGTTATTTCCAAAGAGTTCTATCTTCGTGTACCCAAACATCTATCGGAATGGGTGATGATAACCATCGGCGGATTGATGATGGGCATTGGTATTCGCCTGGCATTTGTTTGTAATATTTCCACCTTTCTTGGGCTGACGCCGCAGATGAATCTGGGGGGGTATCTTGCAGTAACCGGTATTATTGCGGGGGCCTGGGTCGGTTCTTTAATCTACAAAAAAGTATTGGGGGTTTGACGATGTCAGTACTTGGTGAATGCCTGATTGCTTTTGTCTTTGGCTCTTGTGTAGGCGTGCTGGTACAACGTTCACGATTCTGCAATACAGCAGCACTGCGTGATGCCATTTTGTTCAAGAGCTATCGAAATACTAAGGCATTATTGGTGTCGATGATGATTTTGACGGTTGGTTTTACCGGCTTTATGTCGATTGGTGAAGGACATCCCATGCATTTTGATGTCGGTTTGAACCAGTTGATCGGTTTATTCATTTTTGGTATCGGCATGGTGTTGGCCGGAGCTTGTACGGTATCGACCTGGGTCAAGGCTGGTGAAGGGAATGTCGGCGCCATGTGGGCACTACTTTTTACCTTTGTTGGGATGTTCCTGTTTTCTTTGGCCTGGTCGGTTAATTACTGGCCTCCGGCGCCGGCTAGTATGACGGGTGAGCCAAATTTGCAAGCATTACAGTTCGGATTTGCCAATGCCTCTACCTTGCAGGAAAAACTGAAGATCCCCGCAATTGTGTTTGGCCTGATTCAGGCTGGGGTTCTGTATATGATTTACCGTGCGATCCTGCGCCGGGAAAGGCGTCTCCTCAAGTCTGCGGCATCGGCATCTACCGAGGCAGAAGTGATCAAGAAATCCCCGCCAGCTATGGGCATTTGCCACTGAAACAGCGGCAGTCGAGTAAAATACTGATAACGAATCCGAACACAACAGGAAAGGAAGAACAATGGCATTCTTTGGTCGAAAAAAGCAAGTACATACTGCGATAGAACCCGTGGGTAGTGCCGTGTTGAGTTCCGGTGAAACGGTGACTGTTGCCGCAAGCATCAATTGTATTGGGGATTCATGCCCACGTCCGCAGTTGATGACCAAAAAAGCCTTATCGTTGGCGGTGCCAGGAGATGTCATAGAAATACTGATTGACAATCCAACATCGATGGAGGCTGTTTCGACGCTGATACCGGAACTAGGCGCAACACACCTTGATACGGTCAAGGCTGCACGATGTTGGAAGGTATATGCACGCAATAATTAGGAGGCTGTCCGTGAACAAAGAGCCCACTACGGAAAAGCGGGGTAGGCACTAGTGGCCGGTAGACTGACACAATTCTATGTGCTGGCCGTGACAATCATTTCGATTGGGGCACTGTGCTATATTTATATCTACCCACCGCAGTCCATGCGATCGAATCGTGATGGCGTGCCCTATTTTACGCCCAAGGTGCTAAATCTTGAAACAGGCAAACCGGTGAGTGTTGACGAGCTGGTACGTCGCTACCGTGGCGATTGATCTTGGAAGGTAACGATTCAACGTGTTTAGATTTTGGTTCAGTACAAGGCATATTCGCACGGAGAATGTGAGCATTCGAGTACGAACACACGCCGTAATGGGACAAAAGATGAATGCGCTGAATAGTTACCCTGGAAGAAAATAATGTCTATTGATTTTGAAACTGCAGTACAGCTGCTGATGTTTGTTGTTGCCTTTGTCGGTATGTACCTGGCCTTTCTTAAGGATTCTATGTGACTCAAATGAGGAGTGGTCGTTATGTGGAAAATTAATTTATTATTTTGTGTGGGGGTACTGACGGTCAGCGTGCTGGTAGCAGCTTTTGCTATCCCATATGCTTCGTTATCTGATTCCAGACTTGCTCTATCGAAGTCCGTTGTTGCTGCTGAGGATCTCGGTTCAGTGGACCTTGGTGAGTTCGGCCAGGTGTCGGTTTCTGAACTGGCGGCTTATTATGTAGAGAATCCACCTGCTCAGCAGTCAAATTTGTCACAGTCATCAGGGGCTGAAAGAAAAGTCCATTTTGAAGGCTGCTGACGAGTACCGGCAAAGCCGGACGAATTGACTTGTTACTATGGGCCTTGCTGCGATAGGTGTGGTGATTTTTCTGGTATTCGGTGGCATCGTGCACGCAGATGCATCCGCTCTGAATTACACGAGCCTTGCCGCTACCTCAAGTCAATTTGTGCTGGATGTGCGGGCTCGCGTGCAGTGCCAGAAAAAGAGCCTTGCAAAAGCTAGATGTTTGCCTGCCTCCGATTTTCTTGGCCCACACCGGAGACTGGCAAATTTCAGTGGCCTGCTCTGGCTGCTTGGTACGGTTGGGTTGACCGGCAGTGAGCACGTACTGGTGATCGGCGACGCGGGGCCAAACAAAGAATTTGTTGCTGCGCTCCTTTACGTAATGGGTCAGCGTCGGGTTTCCATTCTAACCACACCTTTTTCAGAGCTGAAAAATTTCAAGTCTGCCTTTGGAGAGGGGAGGTCCCGCACCCGTGAAAAAATCTTTCAGCGGCCTATGCGGGCAGATTCGCTACTACTGCGGCGCGAGTTGGCACAGGCACTGTCCGGACATCGTCAACTCGTCATCTTTGATGCGCGCAGTGAGAATGAATACTGGGGGAGAGAGTTACGGACAATGCGGGGTGGTCACATACCCGGTGCACAATTACTGCCCTTGTCGTTGCATCAGTTTGCCGTTAAAAAACGCCCTTCTGTACAAGTTATGCCCGGTGCTCAAGTGGTCGTCTATGGCCGTGACAGCTATGAAAGTCTGGTCGCCATGGCGCGACTGGTTGCCAGTGGGATCAAGGTGCAGGCTCTTCTCGATGGTTGGGCAGGCTGGGCAGTGGATGGGAGTCAACCTGTAGATGGCGCAACTTACCTGGATCTACGCAATGGGGGCCTACATTACGGAATTGGCGGCAAGAAACAGCTCGAAGCCACAAAGAATTTATCACGGAAATGGCTGCTCGTATTGGGGATTTTAGTATTGTTGGGGGTTTTTATGGCAGGTTATTTTACGCGAAAGATAGTAGCGGGAAAGGGAGAGTAGATGTGGATATCCTTTTTATTATTTCCTCTCCGGACTGTAGCAGTATTGCTCGTGAGTTGGCCCGTGCAGCCAGCCGGGCAAAGGTGAGTTGGGCAGTGTTTATCACCAACGATGGTGTCAGGGTCCTTGAAGACAAAGTGTTCGTCAAGGTGCTCAACGATGCCGCAACTGCAGTGGTTTGTCAGGAATCATGGCAAAAATACCTGGGAAACAAGGTTTGTCCGATCGAGACCGGTAGCCAAACCAACCATTCCATGATGGTAGCCAAGGCGCGGCGTATCATCAGTTTATAAAGCCTGTTCAGGAGATTTCAGTGTCTAAGAATAAAAGGAAATTACTGGTATTGGCCAGGCGGGATCCACTCGAAGCAATGCGGGTGGCAGCAGGATTGACTATCTTCGGCCATGATATACGGTTAGTGTTTATGGGCAAATCGCTGGCTGAAGAAACTATGGAAAGTGAACATGCAGAGCTGCTTGAATTATCAGATATCGTGCCAGAAACGACGGTTGTTGATATGGCAGAATTCATGGATGTTCTGGATGAGAATGACTTGGCCACAGCCCTGCGGACAAGTGACGGAGTTATTAATATATGAATCAGAAACCAACACTGGTGCTTGAGACTGGTCTGTTCGAGGATACGGATACGCTACGTGGTGCGCTCCGTTATCTGGATGGAGTATCTATCATCCGCTTACAACCTGATACCATGGATACGAGCGACTGGGATCGTGTTATCACAAAAATCCTGGCAGCCGACCGTGTTATCGCTATTTGAAGCAGCCAGAAGGCTGTCAGAGCAGGGCGTTGACTGTGGATAAGCTGCCTTCGGCCAGATTTTCCCCTACCTCGTCAAGTACAACCGGCATTCACTTTGCTTTATTGAAAAATCTGTCGCAAAGATTTTCCCTCGCTACAACTGCCATAGATGGTGAAAATACCGGTTTTGCAGGAACAAACCGGTCGGTTCCTATTTTCGGACGGCCTCCTAAGCCAACAGCTCACATTGGCCTCAGGCAATTTACTAATATCATCTTTATGGTCCTCGCGGTGCTTGGGCTCTCGTTGCCTGTTGCAGATTCCGCGTTGGCACAAGGGGAACATGCTCGCAGAGCTGGTGCTGAAATTCGTGTGATCTTGGGCGATGCCAGACGTTTGGTAAATGAACCAACACTTTCGCAGCAACACCGAAAAGGCCTGAATGACCGTATAAGAGGGGGGCTTGCAGGCTTGGAGATATTATTACGTATGGCAGACCAGGAAACTGGAAATGACCATCGTGTTATTTCGAAGGCAATTACAGGATTGCGATTGAGTTTTGCTGATAATAAGCTCGTGGAGTTTATCCAGCAGACGAAAGTAATGGCCGCCCTCTATGCTCTTCAACTTCCTGTCGTTTCCGAATTACCCGGACGAGCTCAGACCTTGTATGACGAGCTGTGTGCCGGTTGTCATGATGAACCCAATCTTAAAGTAGAGCGACCAGCACTCAATCTATTCAAGCAGAGTCAGAACCAGCCCTCAATGGAATTCCTGGCACGATTGATGGTCGGTGTTCGTGGAGATAAAGTGACCGGCTACGGCAATCCTTTGAGTGATGCTCAGATCATGGGGCTGGTTGCTTATTTTAAAGCTGGCAAGCCACGATAGAGCAGGGCGAACTTATCAACAGGTAAGAACTTTGCCTCTGTTCGGAATCTTCAGGACAAACCATTAAAAAAGGGAGAAATCTAGGAGGCTGTCCGAGAATAGAAGCCGGCCGGTTTGTTGCTCCTGCAGAACCGGCACTTGTGCCATTCACGGTACTTG
>VAOU01063598.1_pt1 | contig 10991 bp, 8 predicted proteins | sample 3393871 | NCBI WGS metagenome assembly VAOU01 (sample SAMN08290440, study PRJNA428436) | hydrothermal vent metagenome | isolation source: Deep-sea hydrothermal vent chimney | place: Atlantic Ocean: South-mid Altantic Ridge | depth 1820 m m
AAGGATCTTCTGAACATATCTTACGGCAATTTCCCCACAGATATATTTACCGTTGTAAAACGCGACAAATATATTGAAGGCAGTCTGTTTGCGGATCGAAAGACTTCAGTGGGCGCTAGTGATGCGGTTTATCATAACTGGCTGTTCATGCAGGATGAGCCGGATCCCGCCACTCAGACACAATGGCCTGCCATCATTAATCCGCTGATTGATGAGGCGATTGAGTGGAAGACAGGCGCGCCACGGACACCGGAGGAAGAATCCGTCCGAAAATGGGCGCGGGATCACGACATCAGCCCAGTTGGTTTGAATTTTCCTGTTGACGATAACGGCGCGCCGGTTTGGAACAAGTTCTGGGAGGAGATCGAATCATCCTCGGAAAAAGAGACCTTGAATATTATCGAGGTGCTGGAAGAGATCGGGGCAGGGCTGTTCGGTGTTGAAAGGCAGGACCGCATTATCATCACCTACCGGGAGCGCGGAAATCTTGAGGTAGTTCGGGATTTTCTTGTAGGTGAGGCTAACACTTATTCCTTTTTCCCTTGTGCAGAGATTAAGCTTGAAGGCGGAGAAAACCAGGAGCCGGTTATAGAATTACTGACGCGGCTTGCGGACCCTGACCCTAATCGCATTTATTCTGTGGAACTCACCGGAAAATGGACAGAGGCTCAACTTCGTAATCTCGACCACCGTCGAGACATCCTCGGTAATCTACAAATGCTCTGGTGGATACAGCAGGACGATCTGAAACGCTATCTCCGTTTTTGGCCGCAGTTGCGCCAATTTTTCCGGATTTACAGGCTCGAGGATGAGTTATGGCGCGGCATTACAATGGAAGAAATTCAGGCGGATATTGATTTCATTCAAGACATGCCCAAGGACTCTGGCCCGGAAGGTATCCGAAGGTTGCACAATGTTCTGGTTTACCTCAAGGAGGCGGGAGGTGAGTCATGAGTGAAACGAAGCGCCGTGCCATTGTGTGGGACACGATTGAACGTATTGCTTTCCGACCGAGTTCAAACAATGATTGTAGCGCCTGGTTGGGCGTATATGCTAAGACTTTGCATAAGCTCTGGGGTTTGGAATCGATGTGGAATCATTTTGGCTCTAATGATATTTTCGACATCCAATTCTTGGAACTGAAATGTAAATACGAGATTGAAAATGTAGACAAGTATTCTGTCTCATTGCAGGATTTATCGGCTAGCCGCAGCTATTGGCAAAACCATATAGATGCCACTTATATCAGCAAGGCATCCCTGCATTCTGCAAGTGGTCGATATCCTCGTCTGCAAAGAGCGCATCTGCAAAGAGATATCGAAGCTGTTCTTGATGGCATGTTATTCCACCCGCGTTGTCACGCCCATCTTGAAGATATCGGGGTTCGGCATATGCAACTTGATCAGGACAGTGGTGGGTTGTCATCACACGAAGTCCGCATTGGTGGAGGTATCGAGAATCCGTATGTCTTCCTTTTTCATCTTCGTTATCAGTTCTGTCTCGTGGCCGATCAAGTCAGGCAGACCGAGAGGCAACGTTTAATAGATCTTTTTGATAGCTCAATTAGGGGAAATAGTCAGAACGTGTGTGCACGCGATCTTTTCGGCTTTTGATGGAGATAAAATATATTGCAAGCGTACTTGTGCGGACGATTTCGCATGTGTCAGGCCGCCCAATACAGCATGACGGCATTAATTTAGTGCACAATAAATTTCAGGTGAATAAATGTACTTCCGCATAGCCGATATCTTCACTGATAGCCTCGCCAAACTGACTGGTGACGAGCAGAAAGCTGTAAAGACCACCGCGTTCGATCTACAATTAAATCCGGCTAATCCGGGAATGCAGTTTCACAAGCTTGATAAAGCCAGGGACCCCAATTTTTGGTCAGTCCGCGTCAGTCGGGATATTCGGCTAATCGTACATAAGACGGACAAGAGTTTATTGCTTTGTTACGTCGACCATCATGACAAAGCCTATCATTGGGCGGAACGTCGAAAACTGGAAACACACCCGAAGACCGGGGCGGCACAGTTGGTGGAAGTGCGGGAAATGATCAGGGAGATCACCATCCCAAAGTACGTTGCCCAAGTCGATATTCAGGTTGATCAGCCAGCAGCACCAAAACCATTGCTGTTTGCTGACATATCCGATGACGACTTGTTGGGTTATGGAGTGCCAGCTGAGTGGCTGGATGATGTGCGTGGGGCCAACGAAGACAGCGTACTAGAGTTGGCCGATCATTTGCCTGGTGAGGCAGCAGAAGCACTTCTGGAATTGGCGACTGGCGGTACTCCACAGATTGCCCAGCCTGTAGCTGTAAGCGCTGATCCGTTTGAACATCCCGATGCACAGCGCCGCTTTCGAGTAATGATGAATGTCGAGGAACTTGAACGTGCACTGGATTACCCTTGGGAGAAATGGACGATTTTTCTCCATCCGGCGCAGCGTCAGTGGGTTGAAAAAGACTATAACGGCCCGGCACGGGTTTCAGGGTCGGCTGGCACGGGTAAAACAATCGTCGCTTTACACCGGGCCGTTTTTCTTGCACGCAATCACCCCGATACGCGAGTGTTGCTTACCACCTTTTCTGAAACTTTGGCCAATTCACTAAGAACTAAGCTGAGACGGTTAATCAGTAACGAACCACGTATTGGCGAGCGACTGGAAGTCCATGCTATTGATGCGATAGGTCGGCGATTATATGAATCACATTTCGGCTCTGTGGAAATCGCATCCAGTGAAGTAATACGACAACTTCAAACAGAAGCAGCGACGCACAGGGAGGTGCTAATGTCGCGGGAGCCAGGGATGGCGGGAGCGACCGGAGAAGTAAAAAATCATAAGTTCAGCCAGCGATTTTTGGAGACCGAATGGGAAGAGGTTGTGGATGCATGGCAGTTGGACACATGGGAGGCATATCGTGATGTCAGGCGGCTAGGCCGCAAAACGCGCCTCCCAGAGAAACAGCGTGCGATGCTTTGGTCTATCTTTGATCGTGTCCGCTCACAGTTGGTAGACCGAGGCTTAATTACTTACCCCGGTTTATTTAGCCAACTTTCTGCTCAGCTTGCGGAGCGGAAATACCCGCCTTTCGACTTTGCCGTCGTTGATGAAGCGCAAGATATTAGCATTCCTCAATTGCGATTTCTTGCAGCGCTTGGAGGCCGACGCCCAAACAGCCTCTTCTTCGCCGGCGATCTGGGCCAAAGAATCTTCCAACAGCCCTTCTCCTGGAAAGCACTTGGCGTCGACATTCGCGGTCGTTCCCGCACTCTCCACATCAATTACCGAACCTCACATCAGATCAGGATGCAGGCTGATAGATTACTCGGGCCAGAAGTTTCTGACGTGGATAGTAATATCGAAGATCGACGCGGTACCATTTCAGTATTCAACGGACCGACTCCCGGCATTCAGGTTCTGGGTAGTGTTGAAGAAGAATGCAAAGCGGTTAGTAAATGGCTATCGGATCGAAGCAGTGAAGGAGTGCTACCCCACGAGATTGGAGTATTCGTACGTTCTAACAAGGAACTGAAACGTGCTCGTGATGCAGTCGAGGATGTCGGGCTCCCGTTCAAAGTGCTTGACGAGAACCTTGAGACGATCAGCGGATACGTTTCTATCAGTACTATGCATCTTGCTAAGGGTTTAGAGTTTCGTGCGGTTGTAGTGATGGCTTGTGATGATGAAGTTATTCCCCTGCAGGAACGGGTAGAGACAGTAGTTGATGACTCGGATTTGGAAGAGGTCTACAACACAGAACGCCACCTATTGTACGTTGCCTGTACCCGCGCACGGGATCACCTGCTGGTGACGAGCGCCGATCCAGCGTCTGAGTTTCTTGATGATCTTCGGATGTGACTATGTGGAAATTTATTCACGCGGCAGACGTCCACCTCGATAGCTCCCTGCATGGCTTGGAGCGTTATGAAGGTGCACCTGTGGAGGAAATCCGTAGCGCAACCCGCCGTGCCTTTGACAACCTTATTGAGCTTGCAATTGATGAGGAAGTCGATCTCGTGCTACTGGCCGGCGACCTCTACGACGGTGATTGGAAGGATTACAATACGGGCCTCTATTTCGTTGAACGTATGGGACGCCTCCGGGAAGCAGATATTCGAGTCTTCATAGTTGCAGGCAATCATGATGCAGCGAGTCGAATTACCAAATACCTTCGCTTGCCTGACAACGTCAAGATGTTTGCGACACGCACGCCTGAGCGGGTCGTTCTGGAGGATCTGGATGTGGCTATCCACGGTCAGGGCTTTGCAAGTCGGGCAGTAACGGAAGACCTCTCGCAGGCCTACCCCCAGAGTGATCCACAGCTCTTTAATATTGGTTTGTTACACACCTGCCTCAATGGTAAACCGGGTCACGAGCCCTATGCTCCCTGCACGGTCGATGGGCTGCGCTCCAAAGGATATCAGTACTGGGCACTGGGCCATGTCCATAAACGTGAAGAGGTAAGCCGGAATCCATGGATTGTGTTTCCGGGCAACATACAGGGGCGACATATCCGTGAGACAGGCCCAAAGGGCTGCACGCTGGTGACCGTCGATAGTGGTGAGGTATCCGAGGTTACGCACCGCGATCTTGATGTTATACGCTGGTCACTTTGTGAAGTGGATGTGAAGGACAGCGAGACAGTCGATGACGTATACGAGCAAGTGCGCGTGGCGCTACAACAAGCGCTCGATACCGCCGAAGGTCGGCCGGTCGCAGCACGATTGGTGCTGCAGGGTGCCAGTGCTGCCCATTCTCGTTTGCACGCAGAAATCGAACACTGGACACAGGAGTATCGCGCCCTGGCAACCGGCCTTGGTGGCGCCGGAATCTGGTTGGAGAAGGTATTGCTTAAGACGCAGCCATCCATTTCCGTCGATAGCATCCTTGCGCGTGATGATGCGCTGGGCGGTCTGTTACGTGGCATTCGGGATATGGAGTTGGATGACACCGCACTGGCGAAACTAGCCAATGAAGTGTCCGCGCTGCGCCAAAAACTCCCTGCCGAAATTCTAAGCGGTGAAGATCGTTATGATCCAACCGATCCACAACAACTCAAGGTCGTCCTGGAAGACATTAAAGAGCTGCTAGTGAACCGCTTGATAACGACGGAGAAGGCGTGATGGAGATTCGGAAGCTCAATCTCGTTGCGTTTGGACCGTTTTCCGACCGTATATTGTTATTTGATCAGGAGGCGTGTGGACTCCATATCGTCTACGGATCCAATGAAGCGGGAAAGAGCTCGGCGCTGCGTGGGTTGAAGTCGCTACTATATAATATCGACGAGCGTACTCCTGACAATTTTCTTCACGCTAATGACAAGCTCCGCATCGAGGGGTGTGTACGTGCTGCAGATGGACACGAGCTCACTTTTGCGCGCCGTAAGGGACGAAAGAATACGCTATTGTCCATGGATGGTGAATCGCTTAACGATAAGGCGCTGGCCCCGTTTCTCCAGGGCGTAACGCAAGAGCTTTTTGAAATGCTCTTTGGGATTGATCGCCATGCGCTGGTTCAGGGTGGCCAAGAAATTCTAGAGCAGAAGGGCGAGGTTGGACAGGCGCTCTTTTCTGCATCACTAGGCAGTCATGCGTTACATACGGTGCTCGGCCAACTTGATGAGGATGCCGACGGACTTTTTCGACCAAGGGGGGCAACACAAACGATCAACTCGGCTCTGAAGGCTTATACGAATTTGAACAAGGAGATCAGGGACCGATCACTATCATCCAGGGAATGGGACGAACGTCGCCGTGCACTGGCGCGGACTACCAAGGACTTAGAACAAATTCAATCTGAACTTGCTGATAACCGGGTTGAGGTCAATCGCTTGAAGCGCATTCAGCGCGTCCTACCCAAACTAGCCCAACGGAATGAACTTCTGCAAAAGCTTGAGGCGTTGGGTGAGGTTATTGTCCTTTCGGACGATTTCGGAGAGCGTCGCCAGAAGGCGGTCACAAAGCGGGAGACAGCACAGGCGATTATTCAAAAGGCAAGATCTCGACTCGACGGACTCCAAGAGCAATTCGAAGGGCTCACCGTGCGTCAGGAGGTGCTGGAACAAAGCGAAAACATCGAGTCCTTCCATACGCGATTGGGCAGCCACCGCAAGGCAATGCAAGACCGGCCGCACCTCGGGGCGGAATACAAACAGCTACTCACTGATGCTGAATCCCTGCTCAAGGATGTGCGTCCGGATCTTGCGTTGGCGGATACTGAAGTATTGCGTCCGGTGTTTGCAAAAAGACAGCGAATTACCGAACTGGGAAATCAAAATCCTGTTCTGGTATCGCGAGAAAAACAAGCGAAAAGCAACCAGCGTGAAACAGAAGAACGGCTGAAGGATGTACGCAAGGATTTCCAGAAACTTACAGACACCGGATCACCCGAAACTCTGCGCAGAGCCGTTGTAGCAGCAAGGAAGTCGGGTGATGTGGACAGTGCAATCCAAGCCGGCCGGAGTGAGCTTACTACATCACAAGAGCAATGTGCCGCCGACTTAGCGAGACTCACCCTCTGGAACGGTTCGCTGGAAGATGTCCCCGGCATGCCCGTGCCAACCCGAGAGAATATCAATCGGTTTGAAGAGCTATACACTGAGCTCGATAAGCGTGCCCAGCGTCTCCGGGAAAAGCAGGAAGAGATGGCAGAAGCATTGCGTGAAGCATCGCGACGATTGGATGAGATACAGCGTGCAGGTACGGTACCGACAGAAGAAGAATTGATCAAGGTCAGGACTGAGCGCGAGCAGGCCTGGCAGTTATTGCGTCGTCAGTGGATTGAGGGGGAAGACGTTAAAACAGAGGCAAGTGTAATTGATGCTGAACGTGCACTTCCTGATGCATTCGAATACCGGGTGATCGGTGCTGATGAACTGGCGGACCGTTTGCGTCGCGAGGCCGACCGCGTCCACACGAAGGCGAGTCTGCTGGCCGAACAGGAGACTGTGAAACAACGCGCCGGAGAGATTGCACAGCAGCTTGATGAATGCGCAGTTGAGAAAAAACAGATCGATACCGACTGGGAGGCATTGTGGAGTCCCTGCGAAATTCAGCCACACACGCCGCGCGAGATGCGGGCATGGCTGGATAATCTGGAAAAACTCCGCGACCGAGTGGCACAGTTGAGCACGCTACGGCAGCAGGTCAGCGACCTTGAACATACCTGTGACACGCAAATACAGTTACTCAAAAAACATTTGCAGAGCCTTGGGGAAGATGGTGCTGACACTGCATCACTTGAAGCCGTACTCCTTGAAAGTGAAGAAGTCGTTGGCGAGCTCGAGGAAATCATCCGGCAGCGAGCGACACTGGATAAGGAGATCAAGACACTGGAACGCGATCAGGAGTCTGTCCGTGCGGAGTGTCAAGCGGCAAGCGGCGAACTCGATGAGTGGAAAGCGCAATGGAAAGAGGTGGTAGAGGGCGTTGGTCTGGAAGGCGATGCCTTGCCGTCTGAGGCAGCCGATGTCATCGACAAGCTCAGGGAACTGTTCGCAAAACAGAGTGATGCGGAGAAACTGCAAATACGTATACAGGCTATTGATGAAGATGCAGAGTCGTTCAGTGGTCAAGTCGGTAGTGTGGTTGCGAACATAGCCCCCGAATTTGCAAAGCTGCCGGCGGAAGAAGCGGTAACGCACCTCAATACATTGTTATCGGAAAGTCGAACTGGGCAATCCCGCCGTCAGCAGATCGAGGAACAATTGCAACAGGCACGACAGGACATCCAGGATTCCGAGGCGACAATCCAAACCATGACCGAGCATCTGGATGCGCTGTGTGTGGAGGCAAAACAGGATAGCCATGCTGATTTGGAGGAAGCCGAGCGAAAGTCGGCCGAATACTTTCGACTGAAAGCGGAAGTCGGCAACGTGGAACAAGAGCTTCTGGATACGGGTGAAGGTGCAACCCTGGCGGAACTTAAAGTGGAAGCAAAAGATGTTGATCCGGATGCGTTGCCCGGACAGATAGTTGCACTGACCAGCAAAATCGATGAGGAACTGGAGCCGAGGCGAACGGTGCTTGCCGAGACCAAGGGCCGGGAGGAAAAGGAACTGGAACTCATGGATGGCAGCGACCACGCCGCAGCGCTTGCGGACCAAGGCCAGTCTGTACTTGCGAGTATCCGATCCAATGCTGAACGATACGTCCGTCTAAAACTGGCGGCGCGAATTCTGCGTGATGAGATCGAGCGTTACCGAAAAGAGAACCAGGGCCCGATGGTTAAGCGGGCTAGTGAACATTTTGCTGTACTTACACGAAACTCATTCCAAGAATTAAGGACTGGCTTCAATGAGAAAGATGAACCTGTACTTGTAGGAATCCGTCCTGACGGAGAGCGGGTGCACGTGGAAGGGATGAGCAATGGAACCCGAGATCAACTGTATTTGGCGTTGCGCCTTGCGTCGCTTGAGAAATATATGGAGAGCTCAGACCCCATGCCCTTCATTGTGGATGACATACTCGTTGATTTTGACGATGAGCGTTCCGCAGCCGCACTCAGCGCACTTGCGGAACTTGCCCAAAAGACACAAGTTATTCTTTTTACGCACCACTCAAGGGTTGTAGAGCAGGCAAGGAAGATAGATGGCGCCGTGCATGTACATGATTTGTAGTCAATGGTTCTGCTTATTCAAGCAGCATATATTTTAGATTGAGTAAGGGTGGGAGCGGTGATATTCCGGTGCGTTACTTCGTGAGATAAGGGTTCGGTTCAGGAAAATTTCCCTCCGGAAAAACCGCTTTCGGGTCCGGCAGCAGGTAACCCCTGATCCTGCTTTTCTTGTGCGTACTGGTGACGGTATAGGTGTGGATGTTGGTGCCATCCGGGCGGCGTTGGTGTAGCCGGAGCTTGGTGAATCGCTTCTGTACGAGTTCCCAGTTTTCGCGGTCGAAGTCTTTGAAGATCGCGGGGCTTACGAGCAACATTCCTTCCGGCACTATGTGTATGTGGGCGTTTACCGAGTTTACCTCGAAAGATCGCGAAGCAATACCTTGGCGAAGCCAGGATAGGAAGGTAAGCCCGGGATCGTTTTCCTCATCCTGTATGGACTGGTTGGGTTGCTTTGTAACTTAAATGTTTGGTGCAACCGGTGTCGTGCTCAACGGATAATATGGAAAGAATTAGGGGTTGACCTATAACTGATTGAAATCTCATCGGATTGTCATTGTTTCCGAGGATGCCCGTAAATACGGAATAAGGCGGCGCTCCCTTGGAGACGCCAAATATATTATTGGCAGATTAACAATATATGCAGGTTTCCCGAGATCAGCAATCCGATTTCAAATTGGATTAGTTGAAATGTTCTGCTGTGCTGTTTTAAAGACACTGACGGGTAAGCGGTAGCTAGATTAGTCCAGGCCCAAGACAATACGCCAATACGCATCGACCTCATTGATTTCCAACTCGGTGAGGATAGTCATCATATCGCTGGTAATGCGCCGATTATCGATGGTCCTTGTTTGATCCAGCATGATGTCAGAATCGGATTCCAGGCCGTCGCGTGCCGCGACCCGATAACGTAATGGCGCTGCGCCCTCAATTAGCTCTGTGGTCAGGGGAAGTACGGTAGTGCTTGGATGCCCTGCTTCATTCAGCAGATTACTCTGCATGACGATACACGGTCGAATTTTTCCCGGTTCGGTGCCTTTTGATGGGTTGAAATTGGCTAGATAAATACTGCCGCGTTTACAGGCCATCGGTGCTTGCCGCGTCGAAATCGGCCGATGCATTGAGTGCCTGTTTTCGCGTCTTGAGCGAGGCGGCTCGTATTCTTTTCCGCAGGGCCTCACGGTCCAGGTGCTGCTGGTAGTTACGAACCGCGTCTCTAATGACACCGCTCTTGGTAGTGCTCAACCGTTTGGCCAGACGGCTGAGCAGCATATCAAATTTTGCGTCGGCTTTTATGGTGACTGTTTTCATGGTGCTGGAATTAGTAATACGCTTTTAAGTATACTTGGTTGGCTTGCGGCAGGCAAGGGGTCGCCGCGAGTGGTGATAATGCCACGAGGTTTTCACCGCCGTTGCAATGATTGGGCGGTGAGTTCTTCCGCGCAGGTCCCGGATGGTAACAGCTTGCCCCGTCGCAGCTTGAGTGCGTTGATCACGACTGTCAGGCCGTGTTCGAGCATGCCACCAGGGGCCGAATGGTGGTTGGCCTCGGAGGCGGGCAGCAGTTGCACGAAGGCGGCGAAGGCGTGAAGGGGCCGGTAATACAGGCTGTTCCATTGAATCTCCGGTACGCCGACAAGGGTTGGGAGCAGTTTGAGTGAAATTAGCGAGTTTATGGTTATTTTGTAAACTATATAATCTTGCGCATGGATCCAATCAGAAACCCCTATACCCCCGGTGCTGGTTCGCCGCCGCCAGAATTGGCTGGGCGCGATGAGTTGCGGGAGCAGATGCGTGCGGCTCGGCCGCCCGACCAAGAGCATCTTGATGGTCGGTTTGCGCGGTGTTGGCAAGACCGTGCTGCTCGACCGGATACGCGACGACGCTGAGGCGACCGGGATTCAGACCCTCCGGATTGAAGCTCCGGAGGGCCGTTCCCTCCCGGCCATTTTAGCGCCGGAATTGCGTCGGGCGCTGTTACGGTTATCCCGCAACGAACAGGCGAGGGAATTAGCCCACCGTGCGCTGCGCGGTCTGGCCGGTGTTGCCATTGCCAAGCCGGCCGCAGCCGAGGGGGTTGAGGTCAACGATGACGCATTGGAACGGATTGTCGATACGACACACGGATATCCATATTTTTTGCAGGAATGGGGAAAGCACGCATGGGACACCGCGGATGCCTCGCCAATCACAGTGGATGATGTTGAGCGTGGATCTGTAACAGCTACCGCTGCCCTCGACAGCAGTTTTTTCAGCGCACGCTTTGATCGATTGACTCCGTCCGAAAAACGCTATCTTCGCGCCATGGCAGAACTGGGGCCAGAACTTTCGGACGTGGATGGTAATACCGAAGATCGACGCGGCACCTTTTC
>VAOU01035212.1_pt1 | contig 10985 bp, 10 predicted proteins | sample 3393871 | NCBI WGS metagenome assembly VAOU01 (sample SAMN08290440, study PRJNA428436) | hydrothermal vent metagenome | isolation source: Deep-sea hydrothermal vent chimney | place: Atlantic Ocean: South-mid Altantic Ridge | depth 1820 m m
GAAATATAATATTTGCGCGTATTTGCGGCTAAATAAGATTTAATGGCTCTTACTATTCGCTTTCATTTTCGGCTGAATTATGGGTTTGAATAGTATAAAAAGAGTCGTAACGGCCCCTTCCAGGGACCTTCATCATACCACCCGCTCTGCGGGTGGTATTTGATGGGCGGTTTATATAAACAGACTGGCCTCCCACCCGATAATTCCTTATCATCAATAAATGGACAAACAGCCTGCCGTACAAAAAGGGAAGATACCGTCACTGGACCGGCAACCGGTCAGGACATTGAAAGGTGTGGGCCCCCGGGTGGCAGAAAAACTCACGCATATCGGCATAGAGACTGTGCAGGATCTGCTGTTCCATCTTCCGTTCCGTTATCAGGACCGAACACGCATTGTCGCTATGGGTTCACTCAGAATCGGTGAGCAGGTGGTTGTTGAAGGCACGACCGAACTGACCGAGGTGGCATTTGGCAAACGCAGGATGTTGTTATGCCATATCAGCGATGGTACCGGTTCGTTGTTATTACGTTTCTTTAATTTCAGTAATGCACAGAAAGTGGTGTTGGCTCGCGGCGCACGGTTGCGTTGTTATGGCGAGATAAGACAGGGGAAAAAATACCTTGAGATGGTACACCCTGAATATCAAAGACTGGAAAAAGAGACCGATGTACCTGTTGATGATGTATTGACACCGATTTACCCGACGACAGATGGCGTGCATCAGTTAAGGATGCGTGACCTGACGGGCCAGGCTTTGCAGCGACTTCAGACTTGTGATCCATCCTTGATCGAACTGTTGCCGACTGCAATACTTGAAAAAAACGGCCTGATCAATATTGTTGAAGCAATTCTGACGCTACATAATCCGCCGCCGGATATCTCCTGTGAAATGTTACAGCAGGGCCGGCATCCTGCACAGCAACGTTTGGCCTTTGAAGAATTGCTGGCACATTATTTAAGCCTGCGTCAGTTACGCAAGAGTATGCAGGTGCATCATGCCCACCCCTTGCACCATGACAGGGGTCAATGGAAGAAGTTTACCAGGGCCTTGCCATTTGACCTGACAGGCGCGCAACAGCGGGTCATTGGTGAAATCATGCGTGATCTGTCACAACCCCACCCGATGATGCGCCTGGTTCAGGGTGATGTGGGTTCCGGAAAAACACTGATTGCCGCCGCCGCCGCATTGGCGGCGATCGGTTGCGGGTATCAGGCGGCCTTGATGGCGCCAACTGAAATACTGTCCGGGCAACATTTATTTAATTTCAGGAGCTGGTTAGAGCCACTGGGTATCGAGGTCGTGTGGTTGTCCGGTAAATTAAAGGCGCAAGCCCGGCGTGAAGCAATGGAAAAAATCAAAACAGGTGGTGCAAGGATGATTATCGGTACACATGCCCTGTTCCAGAATGATGTGGTATTCGGGAATCTGGCCCTCGTGGTGATCGATGAGCAGCATCGGTTTGGAGTGCACCAGCGTCTGACCTTGCGTGAAAAGGGTGGTCTTGACGGGAAGGTGCCCCATCAATTGATCATGACGGCCACACCGATACCGCGAACACTGGCAATGACGGCCTACGCAGATCTGGACGTATCTGTAATCGATGAGTTACCCCCCGGTCGTATTCCAGTCAACACGGTTGTCGTTCCCGACAGCCGTCGCGATGAAGTCTTGCTGCGGGTTTTAACCGCATGCAGGCAGGGCAGTCAGGCTTACTGGGTTTGTACCCTGATTGAAGAATCGGAATCCCTGCAATGCCAGACGGCGACAGACACAGCGGAATTATTGCAAGAGGCCTTGCCGGATTTATGTGTTGGTCTTGTACACGGGCGGCTGAAGCCAGTTGAAAAGGAAAAGGTAATGTCGGCATTCAAGGCCGGCAAGATTGATTTGCTGGTTGCAACAACCGTTATCGAAGTGGGTGTGGACGTACCCGATGCAAACCTGATGATCATAGAGAATGCAGAACGTCTGGGGCTGTCACAACTACATCAATTACGGGGTCGTGTGGGCCGGGGCGGCAAGGAAAGCAATTGTGTACTGTTCTATCAGGGCAGGTTGTCAAAACTGGCAAAATCACGACTGGCCGTTATGCGTGAGACCAATGACGGGTTTATTGTTGCCCAACGTGATCTTGAAATGAGAGGGCCTGGAGAAGTGCTTGGCACCAGACAGACAGGCATGGTGCAAATGAGAATAGCTGATATACTCCGCGATCAGGCGCTCATGCCCGCCATACACAAGGCGGCTGAAAACATTTTGCATACAAGTCCGGAGACCGGGCCATTACTCATTCATCGATGGCTTGGAAACAAAACCCGGTACGGTAATGTATAAGTATGGTAAAGGTTAAAGGTTGGTAATGTTGGCAAGGCAGAGATCAAACAACAAATCCGAAGCTGTCTGGAGGCCTTTTTCACCCAGGGTGCATCGTGATATTCCCGGCCCTCAATTATCCTGGTTACTGGACCCAGCTTCGCTGACGAAGCGATTGATAGCTACCTGCCCGGGTTGCTTTCAGGTTGAAGTCGTCGATGAACGATGGGCAAAACCCTTTCGTAGTGAAAGAAAGGCGCTGGGCATAAGACAGAATATACTGGCCCGTGTGCGCCAGGTGCGCTTGTTGTGTGATGGTGTGCCGTGGGTGTTTGCACGAACCGTTATTCCGTACAGCACCTTGAAAGGGCCGGTACGCAGATTATCGATGCTAGGGACGCGGCCCCTGGGGGCCGTGCTGTTTGCCGATCCAACCATGCAAAGGGGAAGGCTGGAAATTGCCGGGATCAGACCGGGCGATTATCTCTATCAGCGGGCAACACGTGAGCTTCGAAAGAAGGCAGAAATAATCTGGGGACGACGTTCTGTATTTTATCTGTCAGGAAAACCGTTGCTGGTCAACGAGATTTTTCTTCCCGGTATTGATGGCAAGATATAACCTGTCAATATCACCTGTCGCCAGTTTACTTGTTCGGCGATACAATAGGTAATCATGATGTGCCCGTACATACCAACACCACCAACGACAAAGAGAAACAGAAGGCCGGAACCCGGCCTGAAGCAACGTCTGTACGGGCGTATCTACCAATACTACCTGCTCACAAGACTGAACCGGCCTATTGGCATCTACCTGTTGTTATGGCCAACACTGGTTGCGCTATGGATAGCGGCCAGGGGGCTGCCGGATTGGGACGTGTTGGCCGTGTTTGTGCTGGGGGTAATCCTGATACGCTCGGCAGGTTGTGTGATTAATGACTTTGCAGACCGTGATATTGACCCACATGTAAAAAGAACAAAAGACAGGCCCGTTGCAAGCGGCAAGGTCTCACCACACGAGGCATTGGTGCTGTTTTCAGCCCTCAGCCTGATGGCGTTTTCACTTGTCCTGTTTATGAATGACCTGACAATTTATTTTTCTTTTGGCGGCGTGCTTCTGGTGGCCGTCTATCCATTCATGAAGCGTTATACTTATTTACCCCAGGTTTTTCTGGGTGCCGCTTTTGCCTGGGCAGTGCCAATGGCATTTGCGGCACAGACCAACACTGTCCCTGATTTCGCCTGGATTCTTTTTATATCGACGGTGTTGTGGGCAACGGCTTATGACACGATGTATGCCATGGTAGATCGTGAAGATGATCTTAAGATTGGCGTGAAGTCAACGGCGATCCTGTTCGGGGATCTTGACCGGATCATCATTGCCTTGATCCAGTTTATCATTTTTGTTGCAATGGTCATGCTGGGCAAAAGACTTGAGATGGGGGTGTATTACTATCTTGGTCTTGTCATAGCGGCTGGACTTGCCGGTTATCAGCAATACCTGATCCGGGACCGCGACAGGGATAAATGCCTTAAGGCCTTTTTAAACAACCACTGGTTCGGGCTGGCCATTTTTACCGGCGTGGTACTGAATTATTTGTAAAACCCGTCGGGACGCTGAATTCACAGGACTTCTATATAATCTCACAGGCCTCGTTGAATGCCAGTCTCGGGTGGCGCGGAAAGACCTTACTCGCGTCACCATAACCGATTGCGCAGATCATATTAATCCTTATTTGTCCTCCCGGGAAGAAGGTCTCGTTCATCTTGTCTGTATCAAAGCCGGTCATCGGCCCGCAATCCAGGCCAATACTGCGGGCAGCCATGATGAAATAGGCGGCCTGCAATGTGCTGTTCCGAAATGCCGTATTATAAATAGCGTCATCATTTCCGGCATACCATGAGCGCGCATCGGTATGTGGGAACAGTACGGGGAGTTTTTCGTAGAACGCCATGTCCATACCGATGATGGCCACAACAGGTGCCGTTCGGCATTTTTCCACATTCCCTTCACTGACGCATCGCAATAATTGTTCGTGTGCCGCCGCTGTTCGAACAAAACGAATTCGGGCGGGACAACAGTTGGCCCCGGTTGGGCCCATCTTCATCAGATCATAGATTTGATGCAGTTGTTTATCGCTGACCGGCATGTCTTGCCAGCCATTGTGGCTGCGCGCATCCCGAAATAAGGTATCCAGTGCATCGTCTGACAGTATTTTATTCATTCCGATATCTCCGGATTTTCAGGCTTGTTTCTTGCCGGTTGCAAAATAGACCAGAACATCCAGCCAGATCCCTTTATCAGTAGCCAGTTCACCGACCGCTTTCAGGTGTTCCTGTTTGAACTGTGCCAGCCGGTTTTCACTCAGTTGATCGACGAACCCCCGCATGGCGCTGTTGCAGATGATATCCCACCAGATGGAGGCCTTATTGAGGTGAAACCCCATTTGTTTCTCGTGGATTTCGATTTCAGTGGCACCCGCCTGCTCCAGTAGTGCATGACATTGTTCCTTCGTTGTCAGTATACCCCAGTTCGCAGAACCAAAATCAATGCCATACGTTTCCAGTTGTTGCTTGAATATTTTGACCATGGGCATGAAAGCGGAATCGGCAAAGATAGTAAACACCAGCTGACCGCCCGGTTTCAACACACGCATCCAGCTTTTTATTGCGGTCGGGATGTCCGGCAAAAAGAAGATAGCAAAGGAACAGATGGCATAGTCGAAATAATGACTTTTGAAATCGAGTCTTTCCGCATCCATGATGTGAAAATCAACATTGGACAGGGCCATTTTTTCAACATTACCAACTGCTTTATCAAGCATGTTATCCGATAAATCGATGGCCTGTACCCGCCCCGTTGGCCCGATGACCTGTGCGGCGGCGACTGCGGCGGCCCCGGTACCCGTTGCAATATCGAGTACCTTGCTGCCGGGTTCGGGGCGGAGCAGGTGGATGATGGCATCGGCCGTGAACGGGAAATAGCGCATCGCCTCATGATCGTAACCCCCCGACACCTTGTTAAAAAGGGTGGTTACATTCTGTTTTATGTCTTCGTGTTGTTGTGACATTAATTGACACCTGGCCCGGACAGATCTTCTGCCCGGGTTATACGTACTGACTTGAGGGATGCCGGTGCAGTTCGCGGCTTCCAGTGCAGTCTGTAAAAGTTATACCCCCCTGTTTCAATAGTGGGCAACAGATTCGACATCGGTTTTATCGTGTTATTTATCATCCCGAACCCCGGATTTAGCATTGTATAGTAAAATACTAATATATTAAAAATTTAATTATTAAGTTTAATATCAATAAGTTATATTAATTACAACAATAGCCTGTGGTATATTAATACTGGCATTAGAATATATTATCAAAAACTAATATAATAATCCCGACGGGCTGATATAATCATTTGCATTCCGCCGGTCTAGACCGCCGTTATTATTTGCCGGTATCCGGCCCTGGTTGAAATAACACAATTCATCCTGAGCATAACTGGGTTTGCGACAGAGGTGGTGATATAGTCGCGTACTCTCAAATAAAGGCATGTTAAAAGAAGTGAATCTGGAGGCATTACAATGAGTGAAAAGCAAGATCTGATCAAGCGTATGATCGAACTGCAAAAGAAGTTTATTGATTTTGAACATGAAAACGGCGTCAACGGGTATGACTATTACACCCCCGGTGATGGACATCCTCTGGACGGATACCGCCAGGAATACCGGGATATGGCCGACAAGGTCATTGATATGGCCCACGCCGAGGCAGGCTCTCATCGCTAGAATCCGTAACCGGCAAGGTTATGTATAATAAAGCCGGCGTTTATGACGCCGGCTTTATTATTGCGGAATTATCAGAAAAAAAATCATGTCGAAATCAATATGACAGAAAATTACGAGTCAGCACTGATATTTGTTTATAATGCCGATAGCGGCTTGTTCAACACCCTGACAGATATTGCCCATAAAACACTTTCTCCGAAAACCTATAACTGTAATCTTTGCGCCATTACCCACGGGCTGTTTACCGAAAAGGCGGAGTGGAAGGATTTTATCGAACAACTGGGGACGACGGTAGAATTTCTTCACCGGGATGAATTCGAGCGCCAATACCCGGATATCAATCTGGGTTATCCGGCGATTTTGAAACAGTCAGGAAATCGGCAGGAAGAAATTATTGGCAGTGGTGAAATCAATCGTTGTAAATGCATCGAAGATCTACAGAAACTGGTAAAAAGGCACCTGGATTGAACACCCGCTGAAACAGGACTGACCCGCATTTCCACAGTAAAAACAACCCCTTCGTCGAAAATCAGTAAAAATGAATGAAATTAGTAAATAAATCGCAATACTGAATGATATTATCTCCCGCTAATACAACATTTCTAGTACAATTCGCAGCCAATCCAGTTGAGGGTAGAGTCCCGTGAATGAGAAATTAAGAAATATTGCCATTATTGCCCACGTTGACCATGGAAAAACAACCCTGGTTGACAAGATGTTGCAGCAGTCAGGTACGTTTGATGAGCGTGCGGAAATGGTAGAAAGATTGATGGATTCCAATGATCTGGAAAAGGAACGCGGCATCACCATCCTTTCCAAGAACACGGCAATCGACTGGAATGGTTATCATATTAATATCGTTGATACCCCGGGACACGCGGACTTTGGTGGTGAAGTTGAACGGGTATTGTCGATGGTCGATAGCGTATTGTTGCTGGTTGATGCGGTTGAAGGACCGATGCCACAGACCCGTTTTGTCACACAAAAGGCCTTTGATATGGGCCTTCACCCGATTGTTGTCATCAACAAAATCGACAAGCCCGGCTCACGGCCTGACTGGGTAATTGACCAGACCTTTGATCTGTTTGATCGCCTGGGCGCAACCGATGAGCAACTGGATTTCCCGATTGTCTATGCATCGGCCATACAGGGTTATGCATCCCTTGAGGACGATGCCTGTGAAGGCGACATGACCCCCTTGTTTGAAACCATCGTAAGAGAGGTTCCGGCGCCGGATGTCGATACCGGGGGAACCTTGCAGATGCAGGTGAGCAGCCTGGATTACAACAATTATGTTGGTGTTATCGGCGTGGGTCGTATCAAACGCGGCAAGATCAAAAAAAATGAAAACGTGGCTGTAATTGACAATGAAGGAAAAACCCGTAATGCACGGGTGCTTCAGATATTCGGTTTCCTGGGGCTGGAGCGCATCGAGGTACAAGAGGCGCAGGCGGGTGACATCATAGCCTTTACCGGCATCGATTCATTAAATATCTCGGACACATTATGTGACCCCGCCAATATAGACCCCCTCCCCGCACTGTCCGTGGATGAACCGACCGTGACCATGACATTCCAGGTCAACAAGTCTCCACTGGCGGGTCTGGACGGTAAATATGTTACATCACGACAGATCAAGGAAAGACTGGAGCGTGAGTTGATTCATAATGTCGCCTTGCGGGTTGATCCAACAGAAGACCCGGACAAGTTCAGGGTTTCAGGCCGTGGAGAGCTGCACCTTTCAGTGTTGATCGAAACCATGCGACGTGAAGGTTATGAACTGGGTGTTTCACGCCCGGAGGTCATCATCAAGGAAGTGGATGGCGTGCAGCAGGAACCCTTTGAGCAACTTACCGTTGATATCGAAGACCAGCATCAGGGCGGTGTAATGGAGAAGCTCGGGGTGCGGGGCGGAGACCTGAAAAACATGGTGCCCGATGGCAAGGGCCGCGTACGCCTGGATTACATCATGCCGGCACGCGGATTAATCGGTTTTCGAACCGAGTTTATGACCGCCACCCAGGGAACCGGGCTGATTTACAGTGTATTCGATCACTATGGCCCGGTGAAGAAAGGCGACTATGGGCAACGCATGAATGGTGTGCTGATTTGCAACGGCGCAGGCAAGGCAGTGGGTTTTTCGTTGTTTAATCTGCAGGAACGCGGCCGGCTTTTTGTCACCCCGGGTGACGAGTTGTACGAAGGCATGATCATAGGTATTCACTCACGTGATAATGATCTGGTGGTTAACCCGTTGAAGGGTAAGCAGTTAACCAATGTGCGGGCATCGGGCACCGATGAAAATATTGTTCTGACGCCGCCAATCAGGCAGACACTTGAGCAGGCACTTGAATTTATTGATGACGATGAACTGGTGGAAGTAACGCCGAACTTTATCCGCCTGCGCAAAAGACACCTGCTTGAACATGAGCGTAAAAAGGCCATGCGTCTGGCCAATGCCTGATGCAGTGCATGTAACGTATTAATATTTATAAAGATAATAAAAAAACCCCGGCAAATTGCCGGGGGTAGCTTTGCCAAAAACTGGCTAGAGGTGATTGAGCCGGCCATTGAAGATCCATATTCGCTGACAGGCGTCCATTCCGTAGACCTTGGTATTACCTGCTTCCTGCTTAATTGCAATCCGTGCAATCGATCTGGGGGCTATTGTGGCACAGTGAGAGAGATTTGAATGTCAGCGAGTTGCGACTAATATTGTAGGAATTATCCTACATACTGATCCTGAAGCATTGGCGTTGTGCGTGTATACTTCCCGGAATAACATATCTTATGAGGGTCTTACAAAATCAGGTCCCCTGACAAGGAGTAAGCATGGTTGGCAAAAAAAATATTGTTTTTGGTTTTATCTACCTGGTTCTGACGGCCTCACTGGGGCCCTACATGATTGTCAAGATGTCACCCGATATTGCCGAGGCAGGGAAAAACAAACAAACACATGTTGGTAACATCCAGCAGATTGAAGACAGTGATTTTGAAAATCCTGAAACCATGGAGCCGCTCACGGCAAAACAAATTGCCATGGCCAACAGTCGTGGCATACTGGCATTGAGTCGGCTGGATATTGAACGCGGCCTGTTGAATGATATGAAGGGAGGTCCGCATGCACACGGCAATCTTGAAGCCGTCCTTAATATACTCGCCGGGCTTATGCTGCTTTTCCTTGCCGCCCCGGTCATGATCAAGCAGGCCATTAGCTGGTTATTTATTCTGGGTGCGATACTGCATTCAGGCATGCTCTACTTGCGGGCATTCGATGTCGGGTTTGCCGGGAAACTGCTTTATCTCGGGCCGTGGACGGTGTTGCTTGCATTGTTACTGGCAGGTGTTGCGGCGGCGGTCTGGCTGAAGCCAGAGATCGTCAGCGATAACTGATCCGGGAGATTTTGTGTATAAACTTTATCCACCCATCAAGCCCTATGTGAAGCACACCGTCGATGTGCAGGAACCACATATCCTGCATGTGGAGGAATGCGGAAACCCGGCAGGCCTGCCCGTCATTTTTCTGCATGGCGGGCCAGGTTCAGGCTGTGATTCCAGTCACCGACAGTTTTTTGATCCGGAGGTCTACAGAATCATCCTGTTTGACCAGCGTGGCTGTGGGTTGTCAAAACCCCATGCATCGCTTGAAAACAACCACTCCCGGGCACTGGTGGATGACATGGAGGTTATTCGTGAACACCTCGGTATTGATAACTGGGTCGTGTTTGGTGGTTCGTGGGGGTCGACACTGGCATTACTCTATGCCCAGGCCTTTCCGGACAGGGTTCTGGGCCTGATTTTGAGGGGTATTTTTCTGTGTCGACCGGTTGATATCGGGTGGTTTTACCAGCAGGGGGCCAGCCGTATTTACCCGGATTACTGGAGTGATTTTATTAAACCGGTAAAAGTGAGTGAACGGGATAATTTAATACAGGCCTACCATGATTTGTTGATAGGTGGGAATGAGCTGGCACGCCTGGCAGCAGCCAAGGCCTGGACAAGATGGGAGGCACGTTGTGCCAGCATGAAGGTAAATGATGAACTGGTCTCACATCTTGGCCATCCCCGCATCGCACTGAGCATGGCACGGATAGAGTGCCACTACTTTTATAACAATGCCTTTCTCACGGATAACCAGCTACTCGAAAATATCGATAATATCCGACACATCCCCGCCACGCTCATCCACGGTCGCTATGACATGGTTTGTCCCGTTGACCAGGCATATGGCCTTCACGATGCTTGGCCGGAATCATCGCTGACAATCGTGAACAATGCCGGTCACTCCGCCTTCGAGGCGGGAATAACGGACGCCCTGATTGCCGCAACAAAGTCCCTCAGTGCGTCGTTATTGTGATTGCACTGATCCAGAGGGTCAGTAGTGCCAGTGTTGAGATCAACTCCGAAACAATTTCCCGTATCGATGCAGGCATCGTTGCGCTCATTGGCATTGAAAAAGGTGACGGTGAAGCGCAGGCGATACGTTTACTGGAGCGGATAACCGGCTACCGGATCTTTGCCGATCATCATGGAAAAATGAATCTGGGGCTGTCAGATATTCAGGGCGGGCTGCTGCTGGTACCTCAATTTACACTGGCCGCGGATACTGGCAAGGGTATGCGCCCGGGCTTTTCGCCGGCTGCCGCACCGGACGATGGCCTCCGCCTGTTTGAATTTTTATTGAATCATGCGGACCTTGTTTACCCGGGTGTGAAAAGCGGGGTTTTTGGCGCCGATATGCAAATACGCCTCGTAAACAACGGCCCGGTAACGTTTTGGCTAAAGGTTCCGCCCAACAAAGTAGGCAAATGGAGAAACAGGTTTGCCGAGGGCGGCATTGGGTCGATTAGCAAAGATAAACCCAGGGGTGCAAACCATGGAGGAAAAGA
>VAOU01099659.1_pt1 | contig 10985 bp, 8 predicted proteins | sample 3393871 | NCBI WGS metagenome assembly VAOU01 (sample SAMN08290440, study PRJNA428436) | hydrothermal vent metagenome | isolation source: Deep-sea hydrothermal vent chimney | place: Atlantic Ocean: South-mid Altantic Ridge | depth 1820 m m
CGTAGTAGTAACTACTCTGAGGACGATTTTGACTCGGCAACGAATTTGACTCGGCAACGAAGCATGGCGCCTTTTACAGCCGATTGTAGCAGAAATGGATTTTTAGAGGTTCCCTCAAGCTGGCCTGTTTATTTCGTGAATGCGGTGGCGCAGGCTTGGCACCGTAGATAGAACAAGTTTGTCGCCGGCTTTTAAGACAATAGATTCAGAAATGTGTAGCATACGCTTGCCTGTGGCGACGTCTTCATAAGCCAGGATAGACATATCGCCCACTTTTTCCAGGTCAACCGTTGTCATTCCGTCAAGCTCCGCTCCTTTTTTAATGATCAGCTCCATGTTGAGCATCAGGTCTTCCCCGACGTAGAAGCTACCTATAACGGACCGATCAATAGCGGCCATAGCAAAAGCCGGCGCGGCCAGGGCGGAGGGGCTGAACGAGCTTTCTATGCCGAATCCTGTCTGTATTTTCTCCGCCAGGTTATGATCAAGCACTCTTAGGACGATATGGATATCTTTTTTCGCTTTCCTGGCGTTGAGCGCCGCTTCGAGGTTAGCCAGATCGTCATCGCTCACGGCGATAAGACATTGAGCGTCATGAATAAACGCCTTCTCTAACGTCTCCTCCATACGAATATCCCCTATGACTTTGGTCACACCCATATCGTGAGCGGTTTGGAGAAGCGGGTTGCTCTTGTTTTTTTCAACCACTATGACATCTTTATCAAATAGCGTTAATTGCTTCAAAACCTGAATGCCGATTTTACCTAATCCACAAAGGACAAAATGATTTTTCATACTTACACTCCTTTGACCGAATACCTCTTCAAGAACGAAGGCGGATCCCAATATACCCGCCGGTAAAGCGAACATGCCTATTCCCACAACCGCGATAAATCCACCAAGAAGTTTGCCAGACACAGTTATCGGATGAATGTCGCCGTATCCGACAGTTGTTAACGTGATAACCGCCCACCACATGGCGTCAGGAATGCTGGCAAAAGCCTCCGGTTGCGCGTCATGCTCAATAAAATACATAAATGAAGATGAGAAAAAGATCAATATCAAACCGAGTACAGCAGTGACGACAAGCTCTTCTTTTTTTGAGGCGAGTATCCGCCCGAACATCAAAAGAGCTTTTGAGTAGCGGGCGATCTTAAATATGCGAAAAATTCTGAGCAACCTGAGCGCCCTTATAAAACGCAGGTCAGCGACCACGAACGCAAGGTAAAAAGGTAAAATGGCCAGTAAATCTACTAAAGCCATCGGGGTGAGCATGAACCGGATACGACCGTAGAACGGATGCCTGTATTTTGGCGATTCTACGCAGGCCCATACCCTGAGCGCGTACTCTATTGTAAATACAATGATCGAAAAAATATCAAACAGTCTAAGAGCGTTAAAGAACTTTACGCTCAGAGGCTCTACAGTTTCTATAACTATCGCGATACAGCTTAAAACAACAATCGACATTATGAACGCTATAAGAGCGTTCGATGTTTTTTGATATTGGGAAGTTCCCTCAAGAATCTCGAAAACAGTCTGTCTCATAAAAAATATTATCGCAAAGCTCCTGTAAATCGGCGATAAAAAACCTTGTTTCCCATCGTTCAAGCTCGATTATATTACTTTTTCGATTTTTTCTTCATAAGCCGCTGTCGTAGGCGTGATAATAAGGCGGTAGGGCTGGCAACATGTCTGAATGAGGCGCAGGGAGAGGGTTTTACAGTTGACGCCGCTCAAATTTACAAACTATGCGCCATCTTGATATTCGCCCTCTACATAATGTGCACCACAGGAGCGCTCCACGCCCCGACGAGGATCAGTATCACTATCAGCGCCACCATGGCGAAATACAGATATTGACCCATGTCCCAATTTGAGGAGCTGTTCGACAGTGATGGTATTACTAATAACCATCCGAATAAAATGGGCGGCCCCAGTAAAAGCGGCCATATGCCGTACCAGTTTTCCAGCGTGTAAAGAAACAGAAAAGGCCAGGGCGGTTTCGTCCATTCCACTCCATCAATCGGCGATCCGGTAATCTCAGGCTGGTAGAAAAGCGATACGATGATTACACCCGCCGTTATTATCGCCGAGTATGTGAGCACGACTTTCATATGGTCTGTGAAGCTTACGGTTTCAGGGGCGGGTGGGGCAGAAGGGCTTAATCCGGAAATCTTGAGCGCTTTTATTAACACCAGATGAACACCCAACAAACCGGCCATGACAAATGGGAGCGCGACCGCATGGATCACGAACATTTTAAGCGGAATATTTTCGTTAAACAGAAGATTGGTCAAAAACCCGCCGCCAGGGATGGATTCATTTACCCACAACACATGAGCGAACGCCTCGGTACCCTCCTGATCCCATTTTAAAAGTGTGCCGGTAAAGAAAAAAGCAACGGCCAGACCGAGGATCACAATGCCCACGTTCCAGGTAACCCGCCTCTCTTTATAATAAGATTTGGTAAGTACTATCCTTGTGACATGGATTGCGGCAAGCGCAAGAAAAAGCTCTGCGCTGAGGGCGTGAATGGCCCTGAAATTGGATAGCAGAGGGGTTTTGCCGATTGATACAATTGAGTCGTAAGCTCCCTTTACGTCTGGCGTGTAGCCGAAATACGCTAATAAAGCGCCAGAGAGAAATAAGAGGAAAAAGACACCAAGCGACATGCCGCCCAGGGCGTAACCCGCTCTTAATGAATGCGCCGGCACAGGATAATCAAAAAGCTCCTTAACTTTGTCCGGTAGCGTCATGCGTTCCTCACCGATGGATACTTGTAGACCAGCAGGGCCATAAGTATCAAGACCATAATAACCGCGAAGGTGGCCTTGTATTTAAGAGAAGTAACCGCTTCATGAGCGAGCCGCTTCCCACTTGCAATTTTCATCTCGTTTGAGGTTTTCTCCGCAACGACCTCTGGAGACTCAGGTTTTGCGGAGGCGGGAGGCTCTGCGAGTATAGGTTTGCTTTCATGCTCTGCGCCACCATGCGCCATTACAGCGGAAGGCGCGAAAATCATAATAGCCAGGCAAAGCGCGACTAAATTATTCATGATTATTTTCCCTTCTGATATATAACCGAAAGTTGCCTGTTGAAGTATGTTCAAAAGGCGGCGTATCGCCTACGATAGAAAACATTTAACTCTCGAATTATCTTCTTCTATCACTTTCTTATATACCTATCCGCCCGGTTAAGACAATTAAAAAATGACAGACGCTGATTCGATAACCTGAAAGCCATCACAAGCCTGCGCAAAGCGCATCCGTCGTTTTTAACGTATCGCGAAAAAGTTTTTTATCTTTTTTTTCCTGAGTTTGCTCTTTATTTCTTTTACGGTATCGGCCGTTCTCTTCTTTCCCAAAACCATGCAAACGCCGGAATTGGCGAAATCCCACCAGTTGATATCGCACACATCCGGTTCGATAACAACGTCGGCGTTTTTCAGCTGGGACATAGACAGCGCCTCCCTGGCCACCGCGTTTGACTTTATAACAACATCCAGTCCGGTTGACAGTTTGTCATCTTTTATCTCTTGCTGTATTGTTATGGCGATCACAAAACCCGCCCCCATTTCACGCAGTTTATCTGGATGGTTAAGGGCCGACCATCCCCCGTCCACCAGCGTCATCCCTTCATGGATTATCGGGGGGTAGAGGCCGGGTATCGAGCATGAAGCGGTAACGGCGTCGAGCAACGATCCTTTCTCAAAATAATACGCCCTGTTGTTGGTTATATCTGTAGCGCTGCATACGAACGGGATCGCGCATTTCGAAAAATCGGCGTCTGGTATAATTTTGGAAAGGCTTTCTCTCAGTCTTTCTGTGGACAACAAAGACAGCCGGGTTAACGCGATTCCGTAGTGGAAAGATTTTTTCAGGCTGGCGGCGATCTTTTTCAGCAAGCTCCGTTTTTCCACGCCATCCCCATCGCGCTGGTAATCAAACGGAATTATCTGGTCCTCGGTATTTTCAAGAAAAGCGAAAATCTTTTTTTTCACCAACTCCGCATCGGGGTTGATAGCGTACATCGCCCCTATCAAAGCGCCGATGGAGCAACCGGCTATTATATCTACTGGAACGCCCTCTTTCTCCAGCTCTTCTATGGCGCCAAGATGTATCAGCCCCCTCGCCGCGCCCCCGCTTAAGCTCAAGCCAACTTTCATAAGGGAGCCTCTAAAAATTCATTATCTTTTTCCGCCCTTTTTCCGCCCATAGAGGACTTATATCTGCTATATTTCATATAGTAAAGACAATTGCAGACAAGAAGTCTTGGCCAACCTTTTGGAGTGGGTATATGGTGTATCTCCTTTGGCCGCTCGCTTTATTGGCGCTCGTTTGGGCGCTGGCTTTCTGGCGGGCCCCTTTAACGGTATCTACCGCGATTTTCGCCGTCGCCCTTGCCGGATGGTCTTACCTGGGCGTCGCTTCTGTTTCCATTATCATTCTGATATGGGCGCTGTTTTTCCTCACAGCTATCCCTCTCAATGTCCGCTCTTTAAGAAAAAAGCTTGTAAGCTCGAAAATATTCGCTCTTTTCAAAAAAATCGCCCCGGCTATGTCGAGCACCGAAAAAGAGGCCCTTGAGGCCGGTTCTGTGTGGTGGGACGGAGAGCTTTTTAGTGGAAAACCGGACTGGAAAAAACTGTTGGCGTACCCCGCTCCGGCGCTCACGAAACAAGAAGAGGAGTATTTAAACGGCCCGGTGGAGCAGTTATGCAAGATGCTAGACGACTGGAAAATTACAAACGACCTTCGCGACCTGCCGCCGACTGCGTGGAGCTTTATAAAGAAAAACCGGTTTTTTGGGATGATAATTCCTGAAAAGTACGGAGGTCTCGGCTTCTCTGCGCTCGCCCATTCTGCGGTCGTGATGAAAATAGCGAGCCGAAGCATGGCCGGGGCGGTCACCGTGATGGTGCCCAACTCGCTGGGCCCGGCGGAGCTATTGATGCACTACGGAACCGATGAGCAGAAAAACCGCTACCTCCCTTCCCTTGCCTCTGGAGAGGATATTCCCTGTTTTGCGCTGACCAGCCCTGAGGCGGGAAGCGACGCGGCGTCTATGCCAGACAGAGGCGTCGTGGTCCGCGAGCAATATCAAGGCGAGGAGACTTTAGGGATAAGAGCCAATTTTGACAAAAGATATATCACGTTGTCGCCGGTTTCCACCGTCATCGGCCTTGCGTTCAGACTATACGACCCGGACGGTCTGCTGGGCGACAAGGAGGATATCGGCATTACAGTGGCCCTGCTTCCCTCCGACACACCGGGTGTCGATATAAGCAGAAGGCACGACCCGCTGGGTGTGGCGTTTATGAACGGATGCGTTACCGGCGAAAATGTGTTTATCCCTATGGACTGGTTGGTGGGAGGCCAGAAAATGGCCGGGCGCGGCTGGAAAATGCTGATGGAGAGGCTTGCCATCGGCAGAGCCGTATCACTTCCGGCTGTCAGCGTGGCCGGAGCGAAATACGCAAGCCGTGTCACGGGCGCGTACGCCACGGTGAGAAAACAGTTCAAGATGTCGATAGGAAAGTTTGAGGGAGTGGAGGAGAAGCTTTCCAACATAGCCGGGAACGCTTACCTGATGGAGGCGGTGCGGACGATGACTGTTGGAGCGGTCGATCAGGGAGAGCGCCCCTCTGTGATCTCCGCCATGATGAAATATAACCTTACCGAGAAACTCCGTTTCGTCATAAACGAGGCGATGGACGTTCACGCAGGCTCCGGTATCATTCTGGGGCCGCGCAACCCCATAGGGCTTGATTACATGGCGCTTCCTATCAGCATAACGGTAGAGGGCGCCAACATCCTTACACGGAGCCTCATAGTTTTTGGCCAGGGCGCCATCCGGTGCCATCCGCGCGTTCTCGATGAATTGGAGTCTATAAACGACAAAGATCCAGATAGCGGCCTCGACAAGTTCGACAAAGCCCTCTTCGGCCATATCGGTTTTGTCATCAGTAACGCTGTGCGGTCGCTGTCGCTGGGGCTAACGGCGTCACGGATCGCCATCGTTCCAGGGGGGCTGGGAGGGCAGGCAGGCCGGTATCTTCAAAAACTTACTAGAATGAGCGCGGCGTTCGCCCTGCTGGCTGACACGGCGATGCTGACTTTGGGTAGCGCTCTAAAGAAAAAAGAGCGTCTGTCGGCAAGATTCGCCGATTCGTTGAGCCAGATGTATATCATTTCAGCCGTTGTCAAACGCTTCGAAGACGATGGAAGGCCCAAAGAAGACATACCTCTGATGAACTGGGCGTGTGAGGAGGGTTTATATGTCATACAGGAGCGGCTAAGTGAGATTATCGACAACCTTCCTCTGCGGCCCGCCGCGTGGATAATGCGTTTTCTCATTTTCCCGCTCGGAAGAAGAGATAAAAAACCGGGTGACCGTCTGAGCCATAAAGTGGCTGATCTGATACTCAAACCTTCTGCGGCCCGCGACCGGCTTACGGCAGGGATATTCGCGCCGAACGACCCCGATGACCCTGTGGGAAGGATAGAGGACGCATTTGAAAAAGTTGCAAAGGCCGAGCCTGTCGAAAAGAGGATAAGGGAGCTTGTAAAGGCTGGAAAATTGACTTCCATGACGCCGGACGAACAGGTCGAAGAGGCGCTCAAATCTGGCGATATTATAGAAGAGGAAGCCGAAGTTACGCGCATGGCTCTGGCCGCCAGAAAAGAAGTGATAACCGTAGACGATTTCGGCCCCGACTACTGGAAAAAAACTGAAGTACGATGAGCAAACCTGGAGAGTCTGAAGATGGCCGTAAAGTTTTCATAATCGACGGCGCGAGAACTCCTTTTGTTAAAGCCAGAGGCAAACCGGGGCCTTTTACCGCATCCGATCTTTGCGTGGCGGCGGGCCGTCCTTTGTTGTCGAGACAGCCGTTTAAACCTTCCGATCTTGACGAGGTGATACTCGGCTGTATGATGCCGCTTCCCGAAGAGGCGAACATAGCCCGTGTCGCCTCCCTTCGCCTCGCCTGCGGCAAAAAAGTCCCCGCATGGACGGTTCAGCGAAACTGCGGCTCCGGGCTTCAGGCGATAGATAACGCTGTAAGCAACATCAGGCTGGGGCGCTCCGGCCTTGTGCTTGCCGGTGGAGCGGAATCGATGAGCCATTCGCCTGTGCTCTTAAACGAGAAGATGGTCACATGGCTGGGGCTGTGGGCCAAATCGAGAGGGAGCGCGAAACTATCGGCGCTTTTTAAACTTCGCCCCGCGATGTTCGCTCCGGTAATAGGCCTGTTAAAAGGCCTCACCGACCATACTGTCGGGTTGTCTATGGGACAGACCGCAGAAATACTCGCCCACAGGTTTGATATCAGCCGGAAGGAAATGGACGAGTACGCTATGCAAAGCCACCAGCGGCTGGCCCGCGCGCAAGAGGAGGGGAGGCTAGAGGAGATCGAGGTCATTTACGATAACAAAGGCGGTTATTACGACCATGATGACGGCGTTCGAAAAGAGACCAGCATGGAGGCGCTGGCAAAGTTAAAACCGGTGTTCGACAGGCCTTTCGGGTCGGTCACCGCAGGGAACAGCGCCCAGGTGACCGACGGCGCCGCCTGGCTCATCATGGCAGGCGAGAACGCTGTGAAAAAATATGGTCTTAAGCCCATTGCCACGATTGTGGACACGCAATGGGCGGGGGTCGATCCGGCGCAGATGGGGCTGGGCCCGGCTAACGCTATGGGCATGCTTTTTAAACGGCGCGGGTTAAAGACTGCGGATATAGATTTGTGGGAGATAAACGAAGCGTTCGCCGCGCAGGTTCTTGCCGTGTTGCGAGCCTTTAGCGACGCTGATTATTGCTCTGATGAGTTTGGGCTTAAAGCCCCCTTCGCGCCGATTCCGATGGACCGGCTCAACGTCGATGGCGGGGCGGTGAGCCTGGGGCATCCGGTGGGAGCAAGCGGGGCGAGAATAGTCTTGCGGCTTATACACGCGCTCGCAAAAAATAACGCGAAACGGGGGGTGGCCAGCCTTTGCATAGGCGGCGGGCAGGGCGGCGCGGCGCTGATAGAACGGGAGTTAAAGTAGATTGAAAATGGACGAGGAGAGCTTTAAAAACTGGAGCCTGGAGGATGACAACGACAATGTTGTCTGGCTAGGGTTCGACAAGGCCGACAGCGCGGCCAATGTCTTGTCCCATGAGGCGCTCGACGAGCTGGACGATATTATCAAAGGCCTGAGCCTGGAAAAACCGCGTGGGTTAATCATATTCTCCGAAAAGAAAAGCGGATTTATCGCCGGAGCCGATGTGAACGAGTTTACGAAAATAAAAGATGTGGGGCAGGCGCAAGAGCTGATACAAAGAGGCCAGGGTATCATCGACAGGGTTGAGGCTCTTGATTTTCCCACTGTGGCCATGATTCACGGTTTCGCCCTGGGAGGGGGCTTAGAGCTTGCGCTCGCCTGCCGATACCGCGTCGCCTCGGACGATGCGAAAACAAAGCTGGGTCTGCCGGAGGTTATGCTTGGGATACATCCCGGGTTCGGAGGATCGGTTCGCTTGACAAGGCTGATCGGCGGTCTGTCGGCGATGGACATGATGCTTACCGGAAGATCGATAAGCGCAAGATCGGCGAAAAAAACCGGCCTGGTCGATCACGCCGTTCCTTATCGTCACCTGAAAATAGCGGCAAAAGATATGGTCATGAAAAAACCGTCCGTTTCCAGGCCCTCTTTGCTCAAAAGAGTCACTAATCACTCCTTTGTCCGGCCTTTGCTTTGCCGGGTGATGACCAAAAAAGTGGCGGGGCGCGCCAGAAAAGAGCATTATCCGGCGCCATACGCGCTCATAAAGCTTTGGCGCGACCACTTCGACAACAAGAAAAAGATGCTGGCCGAAGAGGCCCGCTCCGTCTCCAACCTCATAACCGGATCGACGGCCCAAAACCTCGTCCGCGTTTTTTTTCTTCAAGAGCGTCTTAAATCACTTGGAAGCGAGGCCGCTTTTGCTCCGGCCCATGTCCATGTGGTTGGAGCTGGCGTGATGGGAGGGGATATCGCCTCCTGGATTTCTTTGAGCGGGTTTTCTGTCTCCCTGCAAGACACCGAGCCTGGCAGGATCGCGACAGCGATGAAACGGGCGCATACACTGTTTAAAAAGAAGCTTAAAAAACCGAGGCTCGTTCAGGCGGCGATGGACAGGCTTACGCCGGATATAGCGGGCAGTGGCGTAAGCCGCGCCGATCTGGTGATCGAGGCGATATTTGAAAACGCCGACGCCAAGAAAAGCTTGTATAAAGAGATGGAGCCGAAGATGAAACCGGACGCGCTGTTGGCCACGAACACATCGAGCATCCCGCTTGAGATTCTGGGCGAAGATCTGATGGAGCCTGAGCGGCTTGTCGGGCTTCATTTTTTTAACCCCGTGGCGAAAATGCAACTTGTAGAAGTGGTCAAAGGCGCCATGACCGGCGACGGCAGTATAAGCAAAGCGGCGGCGTTTGTTAAAGCGATCCGGCGCCTTCCCCTTACGGTCAAAAGCTCTCCCGGTTTTTTAGTAAACCGGATTCTCATGCCCTACCTTATGGAGGCTGTGCTCATGGAGTCTGAAGGGATACCGGTTACGGTGATCGACCGGGCCGCCGTGAAATTCGGAATGCCGATGGGGCCTATTCTTCTTGCGGATACAGTCGGGCTTGACATATGCCTTTCGGTGGCGGATATTCTTTCAAAAGATATGAACATCGAGACGCCTTCCAACCTTAAAAAACTGGTAGACGCAGGGGATCTCGGCAAAAAAACAGGCAAAGGTTTTTACCAGTTCGTCAAAGGCAAGCCAAAGCCGCGAAGGCCTGCGCCCAAAGGGTATATGGCGCCTGTTGATATCTCCGACCGGCTGATCTTCCGCCTTTTAAACGAAGCCGCCGCATGTGTCAGAGAGCAGGTGGTTGAAGACTCCGACCTGCTTGACGCCGGAATCATCTTCGGCACAGGGTTCGCTCCTTTCAGGGGCGGCCCGTCCCATTACGCGAAAGATCCAGGAGTGGAGGCGTTAAAAGGCAGGCTCGATGAGTTTCAGCAAAAGTACGGCCCTCGTTTTACCGCCGATGAGGGGTGGTTAAAAATATGAGTGAGGAGTATCCAAAAGACAGGGCGCCTATCACAAGGGTGTTGACCATGCCGTCCAACGCCAACGCCACCGGGGATATTTTCGGTGGATGGATTTTGGCCCAGGTAGATATCGCCGGGGCCATTCTGGCGGCCGAGCGGGCGCAAGGGCGCATAGTGACCGTAGCCGTGAATTCGGTGCATTTCAGAAAGCCTGTGTTTGTCGGGGACGTTGTAAGTTTTTTCTGCGAAATTTTAAAAATCGGCAATACATCGATAACCGTGCTGGTGGAGGTGTTCGCAGAAAGGATCCCCGGTGTAAAAGATAAAGTGACCGAAGCTGAAGTCGTGTACGTCGCGGTCGATGAGAGCAGGAGGCCAAGGCCAGTCCCCCCGTCCGGGTAATCAACAAAACCGAATCGGGAGAGATAGCCATGCCGGACGGAACGGGTAGTGACGGTATCGGCGGGGGGTATTTTGAAACAGCGAAATTTTCTCTGGTTTAAACGGCGTCAGTTTCGCGAAGGTGAATGGTGGTTGAGGGTATATGATCGATTATCTGTCCGGTTACTTGTTTGTCGCCCGGAATGTATTTCTGGGAGCCGTCATAATCGCAGGCGCCTTCGCTCTTTCAAGGTTCGTCCGCGCAAGCCTTAAAAGCGCCATCAGCGGGTTTGAGTGGGCCCGGCAGGTCGGATCACTTATCACAACCACCGCCTATTACGCCATTATGGCGATTGGCGTTATGATTGGCGTATCGGTCATGGGGGTAAATATCGCGCCATTGATCGCCGCTCTTGGGCTCGGCGGTTTCGCCCTCGGTTTCGCCCTCAGAGACGCCGTTGGAAATCTTCTGGCGGGCTTTCTTATAATAATCTACCGCCCGTTCGTGATCGGAGACTTCATCGCCGTATC
>VAOU01003178.1_pt1 | contig 10905 bp, 10 predicted proteins | sample 3393871 | NCBI WGS metagenome assembly VAOU01 (sample SAMN08290440, study PRJNA428436) | hydrothermal vent metagenome | isolation source: Deep-sea hydrothermal vent chimney | place: Atlantic Ocean: South-mid Altantic Ridge | depth 1820 m m
GTTTTCGTAACCCGTAACCTGTTTTCTACACATCTCCCAATTGCTGTAGATTCCCGGTTTAAATCCCCGCCACACTACATAATATTTCTGCTTCGCATTTTTACTCATAAGGCAAAGGTACAAGGTTTTTTGGCACGAAGTGAGAGTGTGAGAGAGTGTTGAAGGAAGATATTCCATTAACTATTTCCCAATAAAGTTTCATTTTCATCACAAAAGTTACACAAACAAATTAATTCCCATTTTAGGAAGCTATCCCATTTCGGTACGCATCTCCCATTTTGGTACAATCATCTGGATTTTAACATTTTATTAGTCATAGAATTTGTTTTCTAAAAAATATTTTTATAAGTTTGTTGATTCATTACAACAATAAACACGAAAAGCCCATCTTTTCCTATGCTTTTTAAGGCTGAAAACACAAAGAAGAAGTACGATCCTGCATCTTGCCGGAGACTTCTTTCTCTCTGCACGTCTGGATAGGCTGGTTAAATCCTATATAATAAACAATTAAAATAAATAAATTTATTCACTCATTAAAACCAAAATTTATGAAAAAACTATTACTTATTTTATTTGTGGGTATTACTTTATATCAAACAGGTGTTGCACAAGTTATTATTGCCCGGAATTGTGACCCAAGAAATAATTATTCACCTGACAGATTTAGTGAGATATATAATGTCGGAAATACCGCTGTTGATCTCACCGGATGGACATTAGAAAATATACAAGGGGGAACGGTTAAATTTTCATGGTCTCTTTCGGGCACAATTGATCCCGGGGCAACTAAAATATGTGGGAGGGCCGACACGGCAGGGCAAACAATTATACCTGACTTTACTGCTACCTGGTCCGGAGCATCATGGAACGGGAAAGGTGGTGATGGTACAATTCTTAAAGATAATACCGGAACTGTCATTGATTATGCCGTGCAAGATGATGCTACAAAAACTTTTGACAATAAAGAAATGAAAAGGAAACTTACAATTGTGTCTCCAACAGCAACTTATGATGTAAACCAATGGGTGTTTAGTACTGTCAATAATGCTAACGATGTTATTCCGGGTTTTCATGGGTCAGTTTGGAGAAAGACAACTTCTCATACAATATGGGGGACTTCAAGCAATTGGGATGATGAAACGCCAACGGCAACAGCCGATGCATATATTCCCGGAGGAGTTTCTCCACACGTTAACAATGTTACATCCTCTCCCGCCGAATGCCATAACCTTACCATTGCTTCCGGTGGAACACTTACCGTTCCTGTAAACAAAGCCCTTACGGTAAATGGTGATCTAAACATTGATGCTTCTGCTATTCCCGGAACTTTAACAGTGGAATCCAGTGTTTCCGGTAACGGTTCTCTCATTTTGAACGGTACGGTTACCGGAAGTGCTACTGTAGAACGGTATGTTGCTGCATACACTCCCGGCCAGGATGATGGCTGGCATGAAATAGGTTCTCCGGTTAACAATATGGCTATTTCCGGTTCGGATTTTGCTCCCGGGGCCAATGATGATCTGTATGCCTGGGGTGAAGCTACTAACATCTGGTTAAACAATAAAGTTTCCGGAAATAATATCACCAACTTTACGAATGGCAACGGCTATCTTATTTCCTATCAAAGCACAGCTACCAAAACTTTCAACGGAACACTTAATAATTCTGACATTTCTTTCTCCAATCTCAGTTATAATACAACTCGGGGAAATGGCTGGCATTTGTTGGGGAATCCCTTCTCCTCCGCTGTTATATGGGGCGATGCTAATTGGGCTCTCTCAGGTGTGAGTGGTGTAGCAAAAATTTGGGATGAAAGCGGTGCCACATATGTCGATATAGCAGCAAATGGTATTATCCCTTCCACCAATGGCTTTTTTGTTCAGGTTACTTCTGAAACCAACTCCCTCACCATACCTGTCGCTGACCGTACCCACAACACTACAAACAATAACAAAAACTTTTCGGTAGCAAACCTGAAAGGGCCCCTTAAATTTAAGGTAACCAATGATGTCAACGGCTACTATGATGTAAACACACTGGGCTTTAAAGCCGGCGCCACCGAAGGTTGGGATATTGACTTTGATTCGCACAAACTGTTTAGCCTTGTCAAAACAGCTCCGCAATTATGGACAGTAAGCAAGGATCAACAATTCTCGACCAACTATCTGCCCGAAATAACAACGGCTTATAATATTCCTTTGAATTTCAGAGCAGGCGTCAATACCGTTTATCATTTGAGTGTTACGGGAGTAAACAGTTTTGAAAATATAAGGCTGGTGCTGGAAGACCTTCAAACCGGTCAAAAAATTGATTTAAGCCAGCAGGACAACTACGATTTTTCCGCCATGACAGATGATGATGAAAGCCGTTTTATATTGCATATCAACAGCGTAACAGCTGTTCCCTCGCTGAGTGAAATCGATGGCATTAGGGTCTTCGCTTACGGAAAAACGATCTATTTGTATATTCCGGGGCAAAAGAGCCTGAAGGGGAAAGTTTCGGTTTTCAACACCTTCGGCCAGGAAATTTATACCGGCATCCTGAACGGGATGAAGTCGCAAAAAATCAGCCTAAACCAGAAAACAGGTATCTATTTTGTGCGGGTTGAAGAAAATAACCGTGTGGTTACCAGAAAAGTATTTATTAAATAATTCAATTAAAAAATAACCGAAAATGAAAAAGTATATTATTCTGTTCGTATTGATGTTTTCTCTCCTTTTTTGGACCAACGAAACCTTTGCTCAAAGTAGTCCTCCTGCTGACCATGGTTTATCCGAAAATCAGTCCGGCGGTGGCGCTCCCATTGGCGGCGGCTTGTTTATCCTGCTGGGTCTTGGCGCTGCTTACGGTGGAAAGAAATGGTACGACCATCGGAAATCCTCTTTGGAAGCTTTGGAAGAGTAGTTTTTCGGCCACTGGCACTTTTACTGTGAATTTAATGGAAAACTGCACGATGGCGCATTTTGAAATGCGATTGGTATAAAGAGTGAGATGTTTGTTGACACCCCGCTAAATTCGACATAGAGCCAAATAATAGCACCTGAAAAAAAGTCAACCGGTTTCTTTAAAATGCCTTTCGATTTCTTTTAGGATTTCCGTTACTGCTGCAAGAGTTTGGGCTCCCATGAGCCGGATGCGAAAGGGTTTAAATCCGGGGAAGCCTTTGAAGTAGGCCGACCAGTGTTTACGGATTTCCATGATGCCGCGGCGTTCGCCTTTCCAGTTTACCGACCGGTTGAGATGCAGCAGGCTGATACGCACCCGTTCTTCGATGGTTGCAGGAGGCAACAACTCTCCGGTGGCGAAATAGTATTTAATCTCTCTGAATATCCACGGGTTACCGTAAACGGCCCGGCCAATCATGAGGCCATCTACACCATACGTCTCTTTGAAATACTTTGCCGAGAGCGGGTCGTTTACATCGCCATTGCCAAAGATGGGGATGTGCATGCGCGGGTTATTTTTTACTTCACCAATAAGTGTCCAGTCGGCGGGAGCAGAGGCGCTGGTGGTACGGGTTCTTCCGTGGATGGTGAGGGCATGAATGCCCGTATCTTGCAACCGTTCGGCAATATCCACGATCTCTTTGTGCTCTTCGTCGTAGCCGAGGCGGGTTTTGACCGTTACCGGGATGCCGACAGCCTTCACCACAGCAGTGGTCATTTTTACCATTTTGGGAATATCATTCAAAATGCCGGCGCCAGCTCCTTTGGCCACCACCTTTTTTACCGGGCAGCCAAAATTTATATCGATGAGATCGGGATGAGCTCTTTCGGCATAACGGGCAGCAGCTGTCATGGAGTCAATATCATGGCCGAAAATCTGTATGCCAATAGGTCGTTCAAAATCATCGAAATCAAGTTTTTTTACACTTTTATCCGCATCGCGAATCAGTCCTTCGGAGGAGATAAATTCGGTGTACATCAGGTCGGCGCCAAACATCTTACACACGTAACGAAATGGTGGATCGGTAACATCCTCCATTGGTGCAAGCAGCAACGGGAACTCCCCAAGACCGATATTTCCTATTTTAACCACTGATTGATTTTTTTATGATATACTCCTTTTTCAAAAGGAAGTAATGATGTGACAAAAATATTAATTTCGTGGTTTTTAAATTCTCATCCATGAAACGATTGGTTTTCTTTCCGGATACCAGGCCATCTATCAAACTTTTCTGGTTACTTTTTCTGGTAGTTTTGTCGGCTTTGATCTTTTCTGTCCTAGGGCTGGTGGCCGGAAAGTTACTTTTTCACCGCGACCTATCTTCGCTCGTGGTCATGCTGTCGCAACCGGAAAGCGGAACAGCTAAATCATTTCTCTATATCTTCCAGCTAATAAACCAGATAGGGGTATTTATTCTGCCGCCGTTGTTGTTTGCTTATCTTTTCAGCACCAACAGTAGCCGTTATTTAAAAATTAGCCTGATACCTTCGCTGAGGTTACTTTTATTGGCAGGAATAAGCATTTACACCATTCTGCCTTTTATCAACTGGCTGACGGAAATCAATTTACAGATGACCTTTCCGCCGGCACTAACAGGTATCGGTGATTGGATGAAAGCCAAAGAAACGCAGGCTGATATGCTTACGCAGATATTTTTAAGAGTGAAAAGTCCGGGAGGGCTGGCACTGAACTTACTGGTAATTGCACTGATTCCGGCAGTGGGCGAAGAACTGCTTTTCCGGGGGCTGCTACAACGCCTGCTGAATGAATGGACCAGAAATATACATGCAGGAGTTATCCTGACGGCACTTATCTTCAGTGCCATACATTTGCAGTTTTTTGGCTTTCTACCGCGTTTTTTGCTGGGATTGATGCTGGGCTATCTGTTGGAAATAACACAAAGTTTGTGGGTTCCTGTTTTTGCCCACTTTGTAAATAATGCTACTTTAGTGATTCTTTTCTATTTGCATTACAACGGTTTCATTACCATGAAAATAGAGGATTTCGGAAGCTCCCATAATTATTTTGTCATTGTTTTAAGCCTGTTGGTAACAGCGGGGTTGTTTTATGGTATGAAGAGGGTTTCTGCTTCAGGGGCGGACGGCTGAGGCACAAGGGGTGGGCGTTTGCGCCATTTTGCCGCTTTACGGAACAGGGGCTATCACGTGAAAGAGAGAGCGGACAGGCCGTTTAGCCACCAAAAAAATATTCTTACTGCCAATACAAATTCCTTTTGTCTTTGTTTTTCCTGTCGTTTTGTCATAAATTACTGAGAGGACAGGTTTTTACTTAAAAGCTTTCAGATCACCTCGTAAAATCTTGACAATAAAGCATCTACATGCATTGACGCTTAGCTTTTATTACTAAAATCGTCCGGGAGAATCATTCGGAAAACTTTTGTCATTGTCTCTCCCGGTTTTTGGCATAATCATTGACTTCAATAAGCCAACGAAAATATTGTAAAAATGAAATTAAAAAAATGTTAATCATAAGGAGGAAAAATAAATGGGAAAAATAATTGGAATCGACCTGGGAACTACAAACTCATGTGTTGCCGTAATGGAGGGCAATGAACCGGTGGTTATCCCAAACAGCGAAGGGCACCGTACCACTCCCTCGATTGTGGCGTTTACGGATAATGGCGAACGGAAAGTGGGTGATCCTGCCAAACGGCAAGCCATTACCAATCCTAAAAAGACTGTTGCGTCCATCAAACGTTTCATGGGAAATTCCTATAGCGATGTTACCACCGAAATTAAACGGATGGCTTATGATGTGGTAAAAGGCGACAATAATACGCCAAGGGTTAAGATTGATGATCGCATGTACACTCCGCAGGAAATTTCGGCTATGGTACTTCAGAAAATGAAGAAAACGGCTGAAGATTATCTCGGGCAAACGGTTACGGAGGCGGTAATTACTGTGCCTGCTTATTTTAATGATTCGCAACGCCAGGCTACCAAAGAAGCCGGAGAAATTGCCGGTTTAAAAGTACGGCGTATTATCAACGAACCTACGGCCGCTTCGCTGGCTTATGGTCTCGACAAGAAAAAACAGGACGAAACCATTGCTGTATTTGACCTTGGTGGCGGTACTTTTGATATTTCGATTCTGGAGCTTGGCGATGGCGTTTTTGAGGTGAAATCGACTAACGGAAATACGCACCTTGGGGGTGATGACTTTGACGGCAAGATTATCAACTGGCTGGCCGAGGAGTTCAAGAACGATGAGGGCATAGATTTGCGTAAAGATCCAATGGCTTTGCAGCGGCTGAAAGAGGCTGCCGAAAAGGCAAAAATTGAGCTTTCCAGTTCTACGGAAACAGAAATCAACCTGCCGTACATTATGCCGGTGGATGGTGTCCCTAAACATCTCGTGCGTAAACTGACCCGCGCCAAATTTGAGCAGCTAACAGACAGTCTTATCAAAGCTACTATTGAACCGTGTAAAATAGCGCTGAAAGATGCCGGCCTTAACATTTCCGATGTGAATGAGGTAATTCTGGTGGGTGGCTCTACGCGTATTCCGGCCATTCAGAAAATTGTGAAAGATTTCTTCGGGAAAGAGCCTTCCAAAGGAGTGAATCCTGATGAGGTGGTGGCTGTTGGCGCTGCTATTCAGGGCGGCGTGCTCACCGGAGAAGTAAAAGATGTGTTGTTACTTGACGTAACGCCACTTTCGCTCGGTATTGAAACCCTCGGTGGCGTGATGACAAAATTGATTGAAGCCAACACGACGATTCCGACCAAGAAATCGGAGACTTTTTCCACGGCTGCTGATAACCAGCCTTCGGTGGAAATTCATGTGTTGCAGGGCGAACGGCCCATGGCTAACCAAAACAAGAGCATCGGCAGATTCCATCTTGATGGAATTCCGCCGTCCCCTCGTGGTGTACCACAAATTGAAGTTGTTTTCGATATCGACAGTAACGGTATTCTGAATGTGTCGGCCAAAGACAAAGCTACCGGCAAATCACAGAATATCCGTATTGAAGCTTCTTCGGGATTGTCGGAAGAAGAAATTAAAAAGATGAAAGCTGAAGCAGAGGCCAATGCCGAAGAGGACAAAAAAGCCAAAGAGCGCATTGATAAACTGAATGCTGCCGATGCATTGATTTTCCAAACGGAAAAACAGCTTAAAGAGTATGGTGACAAGTTGCCGGCTGATAAAAAATCAGAAATTGAAAGTGGTCTGGAAGCTTTGCGCAATGCCCACAAATCACAAGATATTTCGACTATCGATGCAGCCATGGGAAAATTGAATGCTATCTGGCAGAAAGCCAGCGAAGAGATGTATAAAAATGCACAGGGAGCTGCTCCCGGCGGACAGGCTCCACCCACTGCCGGTGGTGATGCCGGTGGCGGTGATGCCGGTAATGCCGAGGGCAGTAGCAACGGTAGCAACGGTAGCGACGATGAAGTTACCGATGTAGATTTTGAAGAAGTTGATGATAAATAATTAACATTCAAAAATGTTAAAAAAGGCTGTCCACTTTAGTGGACAGCCTTTTTTTGTTATTTAAGTGTAAACGCTTAATCCTATCGTAAAATGATTTTAAAAAAATTCCAAAAATTTTTGTTGATTTACTGTTGGCTTTTGTCCTAACTTTGCACTAAAATCAAAACATAAAATCTGATGAAAAAGATACTTATTGCCGGATTGTTACTAATTTTTATCCTTCCGGGAGCCTTTGCTCAAAAGACAAACAAGGTGGTAATGGATCCTATACTTCACAGTAAAGTAATGGAGGGTCCTTGTACCCTTAACGGATTGGAACATGGTATTTTCAGCCGGTGGTTTAACATGGAATATAAAAGCTATCATCCCAATGCAGCAGCTATTAAAGAGATTGCCAAAAAGATAAATAAAACTACCATTACCATTGTTTTCGGGAGCTGGTGTGGCGATAGTAAAATACAGGTTGGACGTTTTTACAAAGTACTGGACAATGCCGGTTTTGACAGCAGTCATGTGAAAAACATTGCCGTTTTGCGCTCTTTAAAAGCCGGCAATATGGACATATCCGGGTTACATATCCTGCGGATTCCGACATTTATTATTTTTTATCAGGGTAAAGAAATCGGGCGTATTGTGGAATCTCCCAAAGTAAGTCTCGAAGCAGATCTGGCATCTATCCTTAACAAGATAAAGCAATGAAGACTTTTTCGTCAATAAAAGAGACGATTTCCTATCTTGAACAACAAAAAATTGCAAAAAAAAGTATCGGTTTTGTTCCTACTATGGGGGCGTTGCACGAAGGTCATTTGGCACTTATGCGTCGGGCAAAAAAAGAAAATGACCTGCTTGTGGTGAGCATCTTTGTGAATCCTGTTCAGTTTAATAGTGCCGATGATTTGAAAAAATATCCACGTACGCCGGAAGAGGATACCAAAAAGTTGGAAAGCGTACATTGCGATGTGCTTTTTGCTCCGGATGTTAAAGAGATGTACCCTGAGGAGGTAACCGTGCAATACGATTTTGGCGGTTTGGATAGGATGATGGAAGGCGCTTTCCGCCCAGGTCATTTTAACGGGGTAGTGGTTGTGGTAGAGAAACTGTTGGATATTGTCAGACCGCATCGTGCTTATTTTGGTGAAAAAGATTTTCAGCAGCTAACGATTATTAAAAAGCTGGTGGAGATGAAAAAAATTACGGTGGAGATTGTCCCCTGTCCCATTGTTCGTGAGCCTGACGGCCTGGCCATGAGTTCGCGCAACAGCCTACTCAGTTCCGAAGAACGGAAAATTGCCCCCTTCATTTATCAAACTCTGCAGGAAGCTAAACGCCGCCGTGGTTATATCTGTGTCAACCCTTTGCGGCAAATGATTATCAATATCTTTGAAAGTAACGAGCATTTCAAACTGGAATATTTTGATATTGTGGATGATAAAACCCTCAGGCCTGTCAATGCATGGAATGACAAAGTCGGGACTGTAGCCTGCGTAGCGGTTTGGCTTGGAAGTGTACGGCTCATCGATAACATTCGGATTATTTAATACTTTTGCAAAAAATTTGTGGCTTAATCATGTTGTAAAATGACAATTGAAGTCCTGAAATCGAAAATTCATCGTGCTACTGTAACTAAGGCGAACCTGAATTACATTGGCAGTATCACCATTGATGAAGATTTGATGGATGCTGCCAATCTGATTGAAAACGAAAAGGTAAGCATTTACGATATTACCAATGGCAACCGGCTTGACACTTATGTTATTAAGGGGAAGCGTCAATCGGGAGTAATCTGTATGAATGGCGCTGCAGCGCGAAAAGTTGCAGTGCACGACCTGATTATAATCGTTTCCTATGCTGCTTTGGATTTTGAAGAAGCAAAAAATTTTAAGCCACGTATTATTTTTCCCGATAGGAATAATTTTTTAAAATAAGCCGGTAAAAAGTGCAGCGTAGACGGGTAATTTCTGTTTTGAAGTATCTTCTTTTTTTGGCCTTCGGGCTGGGTCTTTTGTGGCTGAGTTTCCGGAAACTGAATATGCATGAGATATGGGGTGATATTCGTGAAGCCCATTACTCCTGGCTGTTTTTTTCACTTTTTCTGGTATTGATTTCGCATGTTATACGGGCTGCCCGCTGGAATTTACTCATTGGCGGACTGAATTACAAAACACGGCTCACTACAACTTTCTATTGCGTTATGATTGGCTATCTCGCCAATACCGCCGTGCCGCGTATGGGTGAGTTTGTCCGGTGCGGTGTCTTGTCGAAGAAGGAAAATATTCCTTTTAACGCCTTGTTCGGGACGGTTATCGTAGAGCGCATCTTTGACCTTATTGTATTGGTCTTGCTTATTTTCTCCGTTATTGTCTTCCAGATTAGGTTGCTGAATGATTTTTTGCATAAATTTCTCAGGCCTTTTGCCAAAATAGTTTTTGTTAACATATGGGATATAAGCCTTTTTACCGTGTTGCTATTATTTATTTTGGTAGGAGGTTTTATTTTGCTTAAACGAAACAAGCACTGGTTTAGCCATCATCCCTCTTACCTGAAGATGCGGGTTTTCTTCAAAGGGGTGCTGGAAGGTATTAAGACGGTAAAAACCATGAAAGATAAATGGCTGTTTCTTGTTTATACTTTTTTTATCTGGTTGTTTTATGCACTGATGGTCTATGTTCCCCTAATGATGTTTCCCGAAACATCTTCCTTGAATTTCGTGGATGGTCTCACCCTGCTTGCCATTGGAAGTCTCGGTATTGTGGCGCCGGTTCCTGGAGGTATCGGAGCCTACCATTTTATTGTTAAAACTATTCTTGTAGACCTTTATCATATCAATGCCGATGTAGCTATCTCTTTCGCCACCATTACACATGCCGGGCAAACATTGCTGAATGTGATTGTGGGCGGACTTGGGTATTTAATTATTTTTCTGACAAAATCTCAAAAACCACGCAATGAAAAATATTGACATTATCAAAAAGAAAATTCTTAGTCGGAAGACATTGTCTGCTCCGCTTCATTTGTGGCGCTTTCAACAAAAGAAAATTGTTTTTACCAACGGTTGCTTCGATTTGTTGCATTTAGGCCATATCTATTACCTGAGCAAAGCTAAAGACCTGGGGGATGTATTAATTGTTGGCGTAAATACCGATCGTTCCGTGAAATTGCTGGACAAAGGCGAAAACCGGCCTGTTACGGATGAAAATGCCCGCGCCACCATCGTTGCTGCTCTTCATTTTGTGGATGCGGTGGTATTGTTTGATGAAGAAACGCCTTACGAGCTGATAAAAACGGTACAGCCTGATGTTCTGGTAAAAGGTAGCGACTACCGTCCGGAGGATATTGTGGGATACGATATTGTCAAAGAAAAAGGCGGAGAGGTGATTACCATCGATTTTTTGCCGGGATATTCCACTACAAGCATAGAGAAAAAGATTAAGGGGATTAAATAGATACTGTGTTAAAATCCAAATTTATTTATAAATATTTTGTTTAATTTTGCGACACCGA
>VAOU01044898.1_pt1 | contig 10900 bp, 10 predicted proteins | sample 3393871 | NCBI WGS metagenome assembly VAOU01 (sample SAMN08290440, study PRJNA428436) | hydrothermal vent metagenome | isolation source: Deep-sea hydrothermal vent chimney | place: Atlantic Ocean: South-mid Altantic Ridge | depth 1820 m m
ATTAAATTTTTATCCATCCGTGTAATTGTAGCAGACTAATATTACCGTTTAATGACGTTTAGGTTAAGTTTTGTTAAATTTCGTTACGGTTTTGTGGTATTCTAGATTAGAATTGACAGGGATAGACGGATAGGATCGTCCAAAGGAACATATGGATATGACGGAGGTGTAAAAAACTTTTTACGACGTTGTTTGTTCTGCTTTATATCTGCTTTTCGCAATAGGCAAAATAAGGTTTTTTAAAAGAGATTGATTATAATTGCGTTTAAGAAAATCACGCGGATTGCCTTTTGTAAATTTCTTAACTAAGTATCTGTATCCTATATTGCCGAATTTTTCAAATAGGTATCTATTGACAAGGGATGTCTCAAGCATCGGTTTTAATTCTCTTTTCCAGAGCAAATCATAATCCAAACCCGAAGCTATACTCTTTGCAGCCATATAACCGGATAAGATTGCGTATCTCATTCCGAATCCCCAGAGGCAGTCTTGAAATCCGGCCGATTCCCCCGCATATATTTTTTCGTTATGTACATTTGTATCTCTTATGAAGAAATTTCCGCGACCTCCAAACTTCTTGTCGTTTTTAATATTAATATTTTTTTTATTTTTGAAAAAATCAACCATATTTTTAAAGTATTTTTTTACATTTTTGCGATCTCTATAAATCACGGTTGCCATAGTTCCCAAGGTATCATTAATAATCATATATGCATATCCCTTAGGAGCGATTTTGTCATCAAAAACCACTACGGCCCGGTTACTCATTTCCGTGTCGAATGTTATACCTACCGCAATAAAGTCTGTCCTTTTCGGACCGGTGGTAATGATGGTTTTGCCGGAAGATCCTTCGAAGCGGGTATTAAAAAATATTTTAATACCGAGAGAAAGAGCCTGTTCCTTGAGTCCGTTATCAAGTGAACCTTCCGTATTACCTCTTTTTACAAGATAAAAAATAGGCTTCTCGGATTTTATTTCTAGAGGTGCCATCTTCGGAGCGTGTACATCACCGCCGTAGTAGGGAACGCATAAAAAATTAATATCTATACCTATATCTTTTAAGAGCGAGATAATATTTTTATCGGAACTCCAATTTTCTAATCCCTGAAAATCGCCGTTCATGCGATGACCGATATCCGGAGATATTTCGTAGACCCTTGCTTTATAGCCGTATTTTGCAAGAACTATAGCTGCGGTCAAACCGGCAGGTCCGGCTCCGACAATATTGATGTAGTTTTCCTCTTTAGAGTCCAAGGCTTTGAGGTATAATTAAATAAAAATATACATTTCTAATTTTACAAATATATACTATTAGTATAACACATACAAGGGGAGAATTAAGAGATAAATAAATTACACAAAGAAGGAGAGATGTTGTGAAGAAAACATTGATTGTCAGCGGTGACGATTTTAAAGATACCGAGCCTTCGGTTTTGCATAACAGTTTAAAGGAATAGGGTGTTCGAGTAGACATTGCCTCAATGAAAAAAGGCAACATAACGGACAAGCATTGCTACGAGATTGAAGCAAATAAAGCTTTTGACGAGATAAATCCCGACTATTGCGGCATTCTCATAATTCCTGGCGAAAAAGCCCCCGCCGCTATTAGAAAGGATGAAAAAGCACTTGAAATCGCTAAATCTTTTTTTGAAAAAGAAAAACCGGTTGCCGCAATATGTCATGTACCCCAAATTTTAGTAACGGCGAGACCCGCCTAATATTTCCGTTTTTTTAAAGGAGACTGTAAAAAAAAATAAATGAAATACTTTCTATGCGGGTAGAATCAAAGTAAATTTTTAAAAGCTTCCTTGGGGGTTAATACGGTAATTACTTTCCTTGCAGATTCGAAATGTTCTACATTATTTGTAATTATAGCGTCAACCCTTGCGCTTTTTGCAACCTCCACAAATTTTAAATCAGACTGATAGATTAGATCAATGTTTAATTTTCCCGCTGTGACGAATGTGGCGGTCTCATTTATAAATTTTAATAAATAATTAACGTCCCTGATTTCGAATCCCAACCCTGCACTATTTAAAACCGAAACATATTCAAAATAAATCCTATCGTCTAATGCAATGACGAAGCGTTCATCTGAAAAATAATCTATAAGCCGCACGGGGTAGTATGACGACATAATAAAGCCGGACAAAAAAATGTCCGTATCTATAACGAATATCATTTTTTCTTTTACCATCCCCCCTCCTTAACGGCCGCTATCTCTTTTTCTATATATTTATGAGATAACTTATTTTTCCTTATCGTTTCCCGCATATTTCTTATTGCTTCTTTTGTTTTTATGGACCTTATTAAAAACAATGTCCGTTCCAAATTGGTTTCGTCAATCGGAATCATTAATGAAGCCGGCTTGCCGTTTGCCGTAACTATCATCTCTCCTTCTTTCCTTAATTCCTCGAATATCTCGCCGGTTCTCAATCTCAAATCTCTAGACGGTATAAATTTCAATTTTCTTCACCTCCATAGTATATCGATTATTGTACTCTTAATTATAAAACCAAACTTGTCATCATAGAATGAAAGCCCATTAAAGCCTTACCGGAGTGGCGGCATGACCCATGAAAAGATCTTGCCGCACAATTACTAAATTATTTACGGTAATATTGAGTGCTTAAAAATATCCGGGTGGTTTTTATAGCAGTCAAAAAATCTTTTTATGCCTAAAAGAATATGGGCATCGAAGCGACGGTAAAGGCAATAGCGAGTGGCCTTTTTAGTTTAAGTATTATCTCCTATATGTATATGTATTATTATTTAAATAGATTGCGTAAATTCTTTTTAATGCCGGAAACGTTTTTTTTATTACTCTTGTTTATTGCCCGTATTTTTTCTTCTGCGGTTTTTAATGCTTTTTTAAATATTTTATTCGAAGGTAACAAACCAACGGCAGATTTAAAATTTTCTGTGGCAAGATCAAGTTCATTTAAGCCATATTCGGCCCTGCCCATTATAAAATAAGCAAATGGATTTTTAGGACTGTTTACGATCACTTTTTTAGCATAATTTCTTGCAAGTTTAAATTTGCTAATTTTTTCATAACCTATTGCGGAATTAAGCATTAACATATTTTTTAAACGTTTTGCATTAGCATAAGCCAACCCTTTTTTATAACTATTTAATGCATTTTCTGTTTTGTTTTCTTTTAATAGGTAGTTGCCGATTAATAAATAATTTAAACCAATATTGTTTTTAGCCATACTTATAAATTTATCTATTCTTTTATCGCTTGAACTCTTTTTAGAGGCATTAAATACAGCGTAGGCAAGAGATTTCTTAAAATAATGATTGCTAAGCTTAAATCTCTTTAAGAATTGGAGTATGTTTCCGTTTAATTCAAGCGTGTATGGGTTTTTATTTTCTTTAAGCGCTTTTTTTGCTTCTTTTAAGGCTGAATCATATTTCTTAGATTTTAATAATCCCAATGACTTCTTATAACTTACCTGCCATTTCAAAAGGGCATGTGCCGAGATTGGCGAAAATGCGATAAAAGAAGCTAAAAGAACTAATAACAATAAGGGAACGTAAAAATAGGTTAAATTAATTGAATTTGTGTTTTTTTCTCTCATAATTCTCCTTTGAATTTAAATAATTTAATAACAACAGCTACCGTTTAAAAGTTATCAATGTTTAACTATAAAAAACCATTACAGGAGAACCGTAAGTTCTCCTGTAATGGAACCCACTACTTTATAAGAGAGAGGGAAGCAGGCCTAAAATTTAACGGCTGCCGTCAGCATTGCAAATCTTGGAAGACCCGGCAAACCTGTTTCGTAATAATATATTGAACCGTTCAACTTTCCGTGGTGTTCATATACATTTGCGTTATAATGTTTATTTAATATATTATCTATGCTCAAAGAAAGCGTGACTCCTCTAAGATGCATTTTTTTAAATGTACCGCCCATTGCGTCAAAGTTAAAATAATGGTTCAAATATATGTTGAATACCCAGTAGCCTCCGTAATGTTTACCCGACGGTACGCCGTTTAAATAATTAAATGCGGATTGTCCGGTATATGTCCCCCATAATCTTAATTGCGAATTTGACGTATAACCGTCAAATCCTATATTCGCCAAATGTCTCGGAACATTCGCAATATGATCGCCGGCTTTTATGGTTCCGTAATTTCCCTTGTAATCCGCCGTGTATATTGCGGTGTTATATGACCAGTTTCCGAATAGTTTCAAATATCTGTCTATTTTATAATTTAAAGCTAATTCTATACCCTCATACATTGAATTACCGCTGTTGTATTCAAGGGATGTCCCCAAGGAAGGATTATAAAAATGGCTAAAAGTATTTCCTTAGAATTAATAAGATTATTTGCTCCCTCCTCTGCATTTGCAAGCCCGGCGCCGAACACAAGCGTAACTATCATAGTTGCAACAATGAATAAACAGTTGCCTTTCATAGTTCCTCCATTTTAAATCTGTCATTAATTATTTTAATAGTTTTTATTTATTTTACTAAACTAATGTTACGGTTTTATGACATTCAGATTAAATTTTCGTTACAATTTTGCATAGCTTCAATATAAAATCGTAATTCGGCTGCCGTAAAATAAGTTTTATTAAAGCCTCTTATTTTTGTATAATAAGTAAAAATGTTTTTCTTTAAAAATTAATTATTAATATGTTTATAAAAAAAAATAAAGATAATCTTTATGACGTAATCGTCGTAGGGGCCGGGCATGCCGGCATAGAGGCGTCTCTGGCAGTCGCAAGAATGGGATTGAGAACCGCTGTCATTACCATTAACTTGGACAATATCGGACAGATGTCTTGCAATCCGGCGATAGGCGGTTTAGCCAAGGGGCATCTCGTAAGGGAAGTCGATGCCCTTGGCGGAGAAATGGGGAGGGCTATTGATAGAACAGGCATTCAGTTTAGAACGCTTAATACGAGAAAGGGTCCGGCCGTACGGTCTTCACGTGCTCAAGCAGATATGTTTCGCTATAAAACTTATATGAAAACCGCCTTAGAATCGGAGTATGGCTTGACGATAATACAATCCATGGTTGATTCTTTAATAATTGAACAGGGAAAGGTCTCCGGAGTCGTTTTATGGGCGGGCGAGCGGCTTTATTCAAGCGCGGTTATTTTAACTACCGGAACATTCTTAAAGGGGCTGATTCATATCGGTCTTTTTAGCTATAACGCCGGAAGGGCGGGGGATTTTTCCGCCGATAAGTTGTCATTAAGTTTAATCGAAAACGGCTTTGAACTCGGGAGACTTAAAACCGGAACTACCCCCCGCTTAGACGGCAGAACAATTGATTTTTCGAGACTCGAAGAGCAAAAAGGCGAAGACGATTTTATCCCGTTTTCCATCGCGGACAAAAAGATTTCGAATAGTATAAGCTGTTACGTAACTTATACAAACGAAAAAACCCATAATATCGTTTTAAACGATTTGGACAAATCACCCTTATATTGCGGTATTATTAAGGGTGTAGGGCCGAGGTACTGTCCTTCCATAGAGGATAAGGTTGTAAGATTTAAAGACAAGGAAAGACACCAGGTGTTTTTGGAAAGAGAAAGCCTTGATTCCGTGGAATACTATCCCAACGGGCTTTCAACGAGTTTACCGTTAGATACCCAGCTTAAGTTTTTAAGAACAATAAAAGGGTTAGAAAATGCTAACATCATGAGGTCGGGGTATGCCATCGAATACGACTATGTTTTACCTACTCAGCTTAAACATTCTTTGGAGACCAAAATTATAGAAAATTTGTTTTTAGCGGGGCAGATTAACGGAACGTCCGGTTACGAAGAGGCAGCGGCGCAAGGGATTATTGCGGGAATTAACGCCGTTCTAAAAATTAAGGGCGAAGACCCCTTGATACTCGGAAGAGATGAAGCATATATCGGGGTATTAATAGATGATTTGATTGTACTTGGGACTAACGAGCCTTACAGAATGTTCACGTCGCGGGCAGAATACAGGCTTTTGTTGCGGGAAGACAATGCCGACTTCAGGCTTTGCGAGTATGGTAAAAGAATAGGGCTGTTAGGCGAAGAAAGATACTCCGTCTATAAAGACAGGCTATTCAAATTTAATGAACTGTTATCATTTTTAAAAACATACGAAAACGGCAAATATTACGATATGCTAAAACGACCGGATTTTTCCGTCGTAGATCTGGAGGTTGCATTTAATGCCGGAATAGGAACGGAGTCTAACCGTTACAACGCGGATATATTGAATAGAGTTAAGCTTTTCATTAAATATGAGGGTTATATTAATAGGCAAAGAGAAGAGATAGGTCGGCTAAAAAAATTCGAGAATGTTAAGTTGAACAAAGATATCGATTTTAAAGCTATTCCGGGCTTATCGCTTGAGGCAGTAGAAAAACTTAATAAAATTAAGCCTAAAACCGTTGCCGAGGCCGGCAGAATTTCAGGCGTTACGCCTGCTGCAGTCGGTATTTTATTAATGAGGTGCCGAAAATCTTAATTTAGCTAATTTACTTTTAGAGAGATATAACGCAAACAAATTATTTAATTTTAATTGAGGATTGAACCGATGGAGATTCGTTATTCCGTTTGCCCGCACGACTGCCCCGACACCTGTTCTTTAAAGGTAGAAATAGACAAAGGAAAAATAGTTAAAGTTGCGGGAGACCCGTCTCACCCTATAACTAAAGGGGTTATCTGTGAAAAAGTTCGCGCTTATCCGAAGCGCATATATAATCCCTCTCGAATATTATATCCTATGCGCAGGGTTGGGGAGAAGGGAGGCGGCAAGTTTGAAAAGATAAGCTGGGCAACTGCCGTAGGAGAAATTGTTAAACGCTGGAAAGACCTTTCAAGATTATACGGTCCCGAAAGTATTTTGCCTTATTCCTACGGAGGAACTGAAGGCGTGATAAATCATTCCTCTATGGATAGGCGCCTTTTTAACAAGATAGGTGCAACAATGCTTAAGCGTACAATCTGTTCTACCGCAGGAACCTTAGGCTATAAATTGGCTTACGGCGACTCTATCGGCATAAACCCTATGGATACGATTAATTCCAAACTTATAATATTTTGGGGGATTAACGCTCTGGAAACCAATATGCATCAGGCTATCTTTGCCGATAATGCCCGCAAGAACGGTGCTAAGATTATAGCTATAGATGTTCATCGAAATAAGACGGCAAGATGGGCGGATGATTTTTATTTGATTTTACCCGGTTCGGACGGTGCATTGGCTCTGGGTTTGGCTCATATTATATTGAGAGATGATTTAGCCGATAAAACATTTTTAGAAAAATATTCGTACGGTTTTAAGGAATTTTATATAAGAGCGATGGAATATCCCCCGGAGCGAGTTGCGGATTTAACGGGTATTCCCAAAGAACGAATTGAGGGGCTGGCAAAGGTTTATGCTGAGACGAAGCCGAGTCTGATACGCATCGGAAACGGCCTTCAGCATCACAATAACGGCGGTATGAATACATGGCTTATTTCATTGCTTCCCGCATTAACCGGTGCATGGCAAGACAAGGGCGGGGGTGCCATAAAATCAAATTCGGGGTATTTTCCCTTAAATAATAATGCGTTAGAAAGACCTGATTTAATTGAGAATTCCCCAAGGACAGTAAATATGGTTCAGCTCGGCAAGGCATTGTGCGACCTTGATCCGCCGGTACGTTCTCTTTACGTTTACAACAGCAATCCGGCCATTGTAGCGCCGAATCAAAATTTAGTCTTAAAGGGTTTGGCAAGGGAAGACCTTTTTACGATTGTACATGAACAGGTAATGACGGATACCGCTAAGTGGGCGGATATAATATTACCCGCAACGACAAGTTTTGAACATGCAGATTTGTATATAAGCTACTGGCATACCTCGGTTCAATGGGCGGAACCCGCGATAACTAAAATGGGCGAGGCCAAGCCTAACATAGACGTGTTTAAACTTATAGCGCATGCTTTCGGATTCACGGAATCATGTTTTTTAGACTCGGAGGAAGATATAGCCCGTCAGGCTTTAGATATTCCATATTGGCAGCGTAAAGGAATAACGTTTGAGCGCCTTAAAAAGGAGCGATTTATAATGTTGAATGTTTCCGGTTATCCGTTTTCCGACGGCTTTTCCACCCCTTCCGGTAAAATTGAGTTTAAAAGCGGAAAGGCCTTGAAATCGGGATTGTGCGATATACCGGACTATAAGTCGATTAAAGAATCACGCTTCGCAAATGCCGTCGAAGAAAATGCGGCGCTTTCTGCCGAGCCTGAAGTCGATTTTCCGTTAACGCTTATTACGCCGCCCAATCACTTTTTTTTAAATTCTACTTTTACCGATATTCCGTCTTTTATAATTAAAGCGCGGGAGCCGTTTTTAGAGATGAGCACGGAAGATGCCGAACATAGAGGAATTAAAGATGGCGATTTGGTCATAGTTGAAAATAAACGCGGACGTATAGTTATAAAAGTTAAGGTAATAGACTCGGTTCTGCCGGGCGTCGTAGTCTCTACCGGTTTATGGTGCAGAGAAAATTACAAAAACGGCAACGGAATAAATGCCTTAACGTCCGATAGCTTATCCGATATCGGCGGAGGAGCAACCTTTTTCTCGACTTCGGTTGAGGTCGGAAAAGCAGTATAGGCATTCAAGTCGTTAAGGTCGCTTGATTTATTAAATTCAACAAATATGTTTATGTATCGAATCGCCGGGCGTCGTTTCTTTATGTTCTTTACCGGCTAATTCTTTTGCAAAGCGGATTATATCCGAAATCAAAATATCCGCCATATCGCTGCTAAAATTCTCTCTTATAACTATTCTTAAGATTTTAACATCTTCGGCATCCTTAGGCAGATTATAGGCAGGAACGATCCAGCCTCTTTCTTTTAATCTTGCCGATAGTTGAAAAACGTCGAACCCGGCTCCCTTTTTGATAGATGTGGTAATTATGGGTAGTTTTATAGTTTCTAAGACCGGTTCTAAAAAATCTATCTTTTTTATTTTTTCCAAAAGATAAACCGCATTTTTAAAAGTATTTTCCATTATGCGTTTATAGCCGTCTTTTCCCAGCATTAAAAGGTTGTAATATTGAACAATCATCATTGAACTTCCGCGCGAAAAATTAAGCGTATAAGTAGCTTCCTCGCCCCCTAAATAATTCACGTAGAATATCAGATCTTCAGGTAATTCGGTTTTATCCTTAAATATAAGCCACCCTATGCCCGGGTAAACGAGCCCATATTTGTGTCCGGAAACGTTTATGGACTTGACGTGTGAGAGCCTGAAATCCCATTTCATGTCCGGATATAAGAAGGGCACTATAAACCCGCCGCTGGCTCCGTCTACGTGTATAGGAATATCCCACCCCTTTTGTTTTTTTACATTCTCTAACATTTCGTTTATTTCTTCAATAGGGTCAATCTGCCCCGTAAAAGTAGTACCCAAAACCGCACCGACGCAAATCGTATTTTCATCGATATTTTTTTTGACGTCGTCTACATCCAATATATATCTTCCTTTTTTCATCGGAATTATTTTCATTTCAACATCAAAATAACGGGCAAATTTTTCCCATACTATATGTACATCCGCCCCGATTACTATGTTCGGTTTACTGCCGTCTCTATTCAATCTCTGCATTTTCTTTCTAAAATTCCATTTATGGGCTAAAAGTCCGAGCATTATGGCCTCCGACGAGCCTACGGTCGCTGTTCCCGTATGTTGATTATTACCGGGTGCATTAAACAATCTTGCAAGCATATTGACGATGCGTTCCCGTATGACGCCGGTTTGAGGATATTCATCCTGGTCTACGAGGTTCTTATTTATGGTCTCTATTATAAGTTTTTCCGCATTCGGATCCATCCACGTGGTAACGAAAGAAGCCAAATTTAAAGATGGATTTCCGTCGATATTCAGTTCATCATGAATTATTTGATATGCGACATCGGAGCCTATTCCTTTATCGGGAATATCATGTTTAGGGATAGACTCGGAAAAGAATCTGCTTGCGTAAGTCGTGGCAATGCTATCGTTATTATTTGCAATTATGTTTTCCTTTTTAGACGACATGGTGTAATTCCTCCAAATAATCATTAATCGTATATACTAATAATAGTTAATATATTACAGATTAAAAAATTAATCAAATGTGACTCAGGTCATTTTTTATTGGATACCAACAATGATATGATAATCTAAACATCGATATATGTCGATAAACGAATTTTAAAAATGGAGGTTTTAAATGTTTTGTTTTCAATGTGAAGAAACTGTTGAGCGCGATGGATGCACAAAAATAGGAGTATGTGGCAAGACCGACGAGGTTTCCAATTTGCAGGATCTGCTTATTTATAATCTTAAAGGGGCGGCTTTTTGGATGGCTGCAGTGAAACAAAGCGGCGGAACAATAAAAGATGCAGACTATTTTAGTATACTTAAGGGTCTTTTCTCAACTGTTACGAACGTAAATTTCGATCCGAATTCGATGAAGGTTCTTTTAGATGAATCGCTGAAAATAAGAGATAGATATAAGAAAAGTTATTCGGGGAACGAAGTTGGTTTTATCCCGGATTGTGCGGTATGGGAGCCGGTTGATGCGAATTTGGCGGAATATGATAAAAAAGCGGTTACAGTCGGCATAACAAATCGGGAAGACGACATAGTTTCCCTGAAAGAGCTGTTGACTTACGGATTAAAAGGCATGGCTGCATACGCATACCATGCTCACGTGCTGAATTATACGGATAGTTCGATTAACGAGTTTACCGTGAGGGCATTAAATTATTTAAATGCAAAGGATGTAAATATGGATGATACCCTCAATCTTGTTTTTGAATGCGGCGAAAAAGGGGTTAAGGCAATGGAGCTGTTGGATAAGGCGAATACCTCCCATTATGGAGACCCCGAGCCTACTCAGGTTTTAAACGGA
>VAOU01036471.1_pt1 | contig 10883 bp, 7 predicted proteins | sample 3393871 | NCBI WGS metagenome assembly VAOU01 (sample SAMN08290440, study PRJNA428436) | hydrothermal vent metagenome | isolation source: Deep-sea hydrothermal vent chimney | place: Atlantic Ocean: South-mid Altantic Ridge | depth 1820 m m
AAAAAGAAGCCTTTTCAGCCGCGCCGATGGCTACCCTCATCTGGGAGCCAGCCCCGTCCGCGCCCAACGTTCCGACCTCCAGGATCAGGCCCTCAAGGATGGTGCCAGCCTGGCCGATCGCATAGCCTGCGCTTGTGTCCATGCTCAACCATGCGCCGTCGCCGCCAACGAGCTGGAGCTGAAGAACGCCACCGCTGATCTTTGTGTTGTAAGTTCCGCCCTGGGTGGAGCCGGCGGCGCTTACGAAAGTATAAGCGCCGGAGCCGCTTGGGGTGAACAGGGCGCGCGTTTCCGCAAACCTGTCTTTCAGCGCGTCGGTAAACTTGCTCTGGTCGATCACCAGCTGGCCGAGCTCATCGGTGCTGATCCCAGCCTGGGAAAGAAACGCAATCTTGCTCGAATCGGTGGAGTCTATGCCGGAAATGGATCCGGTGACTGCGGCTCTGAGCTGATCCTGGATTGTGCGAAGCGAATTGTTGCCGAACAGCGTCCCTTTCTCATTCAGGTCGGGGTTATAGGTGAACTCCTTTTTTATGTAATCCATGACTGCGTTGTAAGCGTCGGCGAAGCCCTGGACGTTTGAAATGATACCTGAGTAGTCGGTCGAAAACGTGACCGTGCCCGACCCTATGGTCTCAAGCGAGAGAGTTACGTCGGCTATCAGGTCGGTTACTGTGTTGGAGTCTTTGGTTATGCTTATGCCGTCAAGAGTAAGTGTGGCGTCCTGGGCGTCTTGTGTATTGCTGAAAACAAGGGAAGTGTCCACAGGCTCGGTTATGGTGACAGCATTGGCAGAGCCGGAGCTATCGCCGGTTATCACCAGTTTGTAATCGGGAGAAGTAGATGTCCCGGCGTTTATCACGGTGGCGTTTACAGGAGCCGCGCTCGCGTTTATCGCCGTCTTCACGTCATTAAGGCTGTCGCCGCTTGCGACGGTTATATCGTAATCGGTACCGCCTACATTAATTCTTATTGTTCCGGAAGTGACTAAATCGGCCGTGTTGTCTGAAATGGAGTTGGTCGTTACATATTTTTCGGCTGTAGCCAGCTGGCTCACTACTATGTCATATGATCCCTGGGAGGCGTTAGAGCCGGCCGTCACAGAAAGAACCGATCCACCGCTCGAATTATTGGCGCTGAAAACTCCTGAGTAGGAGTTGAATTCGCCGGCTGTGTTCAATTTCTGGGCGGCTGTCTCAAGAGCCAGCAATTTGGTGTTGATTTCCTGCCAGGCCGTCCTTTTATCCGCCAGAGTGGCCTGCTCAAGCTCTTTTAGCTGGACGGGCCTGCGCTCAAGGGCCATAAGCTGGGCTATTATGCTCGTAGTATCCAGCCCGGATAATAGTCCATCAACTGAGAGACCCATAGTTTCTGGTTTCCTTAAAATTTCTTCTCTATCTGATTTGTTTAACTTATCGGAACAGCTCAAAAATACCTTTAGAAATTTCCTCCACAATACCCAAATATATAAGCTGTTATATCAATAAGTTAAATAAAACTTCGGATTTCCTGGGAGAATTTCGCCGATACATGGGGAATAAAGCCGAAAAACCGGTAGTCTGGCTGTTCAGGGAGTCAGAAAATAAAAGGCGAGGAGCTTGATTATAAAAAGCTCCCCGCCTTTTTTGTAAAAGTCCTCCGTGGACTTGTTAATTAACCAAGTAGCTGGAGAACGGCCTGAGGCGCCAAGTTTAACCGAGCAGTTGCAGAACGGTCTGAGGCACTAAATTCGCCTGGGCGAGAATCGCAGTTGAAGCCTGAACCAGTATCTGGTTTCTGGTAAACTGCGATATCTCCTGCGCGTAGTCCGCGTCACGAATGGCCGATTCCGCAGACTGCAGGTTCTCCGAGCTGACCGCAAGGTTGTTGATGGTATGCACGAGACGGTTCTGCACCGCGCCCAGCTTGCCCCGCCCTTCTGTGACTATCGACAGGGCCGAGTCGAGCCTGCTCAACGAATCAAGAGCAGACGCGACGGAGTCGACAGAAATGCCGGTTATGTTAAGACCCGTCGAATCTATCGCCGTCAGGTTCACCGCCGCGTTAAGGTTGATCCTGTCGGCGACGGTGGCCTGCATTCCGACCTGGATAACCACCGACTGTACTACTCCGTTCGTCGAATTTACATTATCAAGAGCGCCGTCAACCAGTTTCTGGCCGTTAAACTCGGCCACTGCGGAGATTCTGTCGATTTCGCTTCTTAGAGAGGTAAACTCACGGTTGATCGTGGTCCGCTCCGTCGATCCGACTGTGCCTGTGGCCGCCTGCGCCGCCAGCTCCCTCATCCTGACCAGAATGGAGGCCTGCTCCGACAGGGCGCCTTCAGCGGTGTTTATCATCGATATGCCGTCGTTGGCGTTCCTTAACGCCTGCTGGAGCGACCTGATGTCGGCCCGCAGAGCCTCGGAGATGGCCAGCCCCGCCGCGTCGTCCGCGCCACGGTTAATACGAATACCAGACGACAGGCGCTCTAGTGATCGCCCCAGGGCGGCGCTGTTGTTACCCAGGTTCCTTTGCGCCGTGATTGAGAAAATGTTGTTGTAAACTCTAAGAGCCATTACTTAACCCTCCTTGTTAACCCGGTTTCGGCCTCCCTGCCGAAACGATTGATGAAAACATAGCTGAAACGCTCAGTCTTTCCTTTTTTCAACTATTTATGTCACATTTGGCTTACTTATCGTCAGCGCGGAAATTTACTTAAGAGTTTTTTCGGAAATGTATGACGGCGGGTATGAAGGGGGGTGGCGACTCTGTAAAACGTGGAGTTCGCGTAAGAGCAGAAACCGTATTTCAGGGAGAGAACAGCTGGCTTATCGCGCCTTCCCGGCTTTCTCTCTGCTGATCGAGGCGCCGATTCGTTTTAGTTTGGCTTCGATATGCTCGTAGCCTCTGTCGAGATGATAAATTCTGGAGACAGTGGTCTCTCCTTTGGCCGCAAGCCCGGCGAGAATCAGAGAGGCCGAAGCTCTAAGGTCGGTGGCCATCAAAGGCGCGCCTGAAAGACTGGATACGCCCCTTACCGTCGCCGTGGCGCCCGAAACGCTGATATCGGCGCCCATACGCCTTAGTTCGCCGACATGCATGAACCGGTTTTCGAAAATCGACTCCGTAATTACCGAGGCTCCATCCGCAAGCGTCATAAGCGCCATTATCTGCGCCTGCATATCCGTGGGGAAGCCGGGGTATTCGGCGGTGGTCACGTCTACCGGACGGATAGAGCCGGTGGACTTTACCCTGGCGCCAGTCTTTAGTTCTGATATTACACAACCACTTTGCGAAAGTTTATCGCTTAAGCTTCTGACCAATAGCGGGTCGATGCCGGTTATTGTCACATCTCCCCCCGTAATGGCGGACGCCACCATGAAAGTGCCCGCTTCTATCCTGTCTGGAATTATCCGCGCGTTGGCCGCGTGAAGATGTCTTACTCCTTCGATACAAACCGTGTCTGAGCCGGCCCCGTCGATTTTCGCGCCCATATCGTTTAAAAAAACGGCCAGCGCTACGACTTCCGGCTCTTTGGCCGCGTTTTTGATAACTGTCGAACCCTCCGCCAATGTGGCGGCCATCATAAGGTTCATCGTCCCGGTAACGGTGATAACGTCCATTACAATAGAGGCGCCTTTAAACCTTCCTTCCATTTTTATATCCACATACCCGTGATCGATTTTGATATCCGCCCCCAGGGCGCTTAACCCTTTGAGGTGCTGGTCAATGGGCCGCTCACCGATGGCGCATCCGCCGGGAAGGCTCACCCTTGCCCTGCCCAGCCGGGCTGTCAGCGGCCCCAGCACAAGGCATGACGCCCTCATGGTTCTGACAAGGTCGTAGGGCGCTTGATGGTTACTAACGTTTTCTGAGTTTATCGTGTAGGTCGATCCGCCTGTCCGCGTCACTTTGGCGCCCAGCTTTTCAATCAACAGGGCGATGGTTCTGATATCCTGCAAATCAGGAATGTTGCTCAATTCGTATTCACCGCCTGCAAGCAGAGTCGCTGTGAAAATGGGTAACGCCGCGTTTTTCGCCCCTGACACCGCCACTTCCCCTCGCAGGGGGGCGCCTCCGTTAATGACAACTCTATCCATCGCCACCACTCTTTTTTACGACGAATACTCTTTCGACTCCACTTAAGTCCCGCGCGATTTTTTGCAAGCTTAACTCTTTGTTGTTATCAATAATATTTTCCACCGCCTCGCTCTGGCCTTCGCCTATCTCCAAAACAAGATGCCCTCCATGTTCAAGACGCAAAGGCGCCTCACCCGTAAATCTTCTTATCATATCCAGCCCGTCTTCTCCCGAATACAAAGCTTCCGCCGGCTCGTACCGCTCCACCTCTGGATCGACATCCACACTTGCTTTGGCTATGTAGGGAGGGTTGAAAACGATGATGTCATACTTTGTATCCTGCAAAGAATCAAAAAGATTGGATTCGACGAGGGCTACACGGTCTTCCACTTTATGAAGAAATATATTCTCCCTGGCCACCTCTACGGCTGATGGGGACAAGTCTGTCGCGGTCACGCGCCAAAGCGGCCTGCCAAGGGAGATAGTGACAGCCATCGCGCCCGATCCTGAGCCTATGTCGAGAGCGTGTTTAACCGATTTTTCATCGTACAGCTCGAAAACCGCGTCCACCAACCCCTCCGTTTCAGGTCGTGGAATCAGAACCCTGGGATCAACTTTAAACAGACGGGAGTAAAATTCCTTTTCGCCCGTTATGTAGGCCAATGGCTCACGCTTTGATCTTCGCGACACGAGTGTCTCGAAAACCGGCAAAACCTCCTCCGGCGCCGTCTCGCTCATCCTCGCAAGAACGAAAGCCCGGTCTTTTTTTAACACATGGGCCAGTAACAGTTCGGCGTCAAGTCCGGGAGTCGTAACTCCTGCTTCGCCAAGCCGTCTTCGGGCGTTTACTATCGTTTCCAGAAAAGTCCTGGTCAACCCTCTGCCTCTGCGGCGGTTTCGATTCCGCTTAGAAGGGCGGCCTGCTGATCGTCCAGGGTCAGGGCGTCAGTGAATACGTCCAGATCGCCATCAAGCACGTTATCGAGGTTGTACAAGGTTAGGTTGATTCGGTGATCGGTAACCCGGCCCTGGGAAAAGTTATAGGTTCGGATTCTCTCTGACCTGTCGCCGGTTCCGACCTGGCTTTTGCGCTCCGAAGCCCGTTTGGCCGCCGACTCTCTGGATTTGCGGTCCTGGATCCTGGCGGCAAGCACTTTCATCGCCTTGATCTTGTTTTTGTTCTGCGATTTTTCATCCTGCATTGTAACGACTATGCCGGTGGGAATATGAGTTATGCGAACGGCCGAGTCTGTTGTGTTTACCGACTGGCCGCCATGCCCCGATGAGCGGTAAACGTCAATCTTGAGGTCGTTGGGGTCTATCTCCACCTCCACCTGCGCCGCCTCAGGTAAAATAGCCACTGTGCAGGCCGAAGTGTGCACCCTGCCGGAGGCCTCGGTGGCCGGAACCCTCTGAACCCGGTGCGCCCCGCTCTCGAATTTAAGGCGCGAATAGGCGTCTTTTCCCAATACCGTGGCTATAATCTCCTTGAACCCTCCCTTGCCCGTTTCGCTGGCCGATAACACTTCGATTTTCCAGCCGCGCCGCTCGGCGTATCGTGAATACATCCTGAAAAGATCTGATGAAAAAAGGCCCGCCTCTTCCCCGCCGGTTCCGGCTCTTATTTCAAGGATGATATTCTTGCCTTCGTTCGGGTCTTTGGGCAAGAGCAGAATCCGTATTTCTTTCTCCAGCCTGTCGATATCAGAGACGAGCGTCTCTTTCTCCTCGACAGCCAGCTCCATAAGATCCGGATCGGCGCCCTCGGCGATAACCGCCTCGGCTTCATCTAAAGACTCTCTGGCTTTTCTGTAATTTCGATAAGCGGAGACGATAGGTTTGATGTCTGAAAGCTCTTTTGCGAGTTTTTCAAACATGCTCCTGTTCGTGACAACATCGGGATCGCCCATTTTTTCGGCGATGGCGTCATATCGTTTTTCGATTTTTTCAAGCGCGGAGAACATTCTTGGTTCAGGCCAAAAAGGGAAAGGAGAGAAAAGCTACCCGGCCTGGGTCTGGGAAGTGGAGCCTGCGGTCTTGTATTTGCGGTTGAATTTTTCGATCCTGCCCGCCGTGTCCACAAGCTTATGTTTGCCTGTAAAAAACGGGTGGCACGCCGAGCATATATCAAGATGCATAGACGGCATGACCCCGTGGGTCATAAGCTTATGGCCGCATGCGCACGAAATCTCGCACTCGGTATATTCGGGATGTCCTTCTTTTTTCATAGCAGTAAACTCAACCTTATTTTATGAATCCGGGATTGTACCCTATTTTCATTTAAATGTTAAGTGTTCATTGATTCGAGAAACTTTTTATTCGATTTGGTCGGCTTCATCTTATCGGTCAGAAGCTCCATAGCTTCGATCGGATCCATCGGTTGCAATACTTTGCGAAGCACCCAAATCCGCTTAAGGTCGGCCTCCTCTAAAAGTAGCTCTTCTTTTCTTGTGCCTGTGCGGGTTATATCTATGGCCGGGAAAACTCTCCTGTCGGCGAGCCGCCGGTCGAGATGCACTTCCATATTGCCGGTTCCCTTGAATTCCTCGAAAATAACATCGTCCATACGCGAGCCGGTATCGACAAGGGCGGTCGCTATAATTGTGAGCGATCCTCCCTCCTCAAGGTTCCGCGCCGCGCCGAAGAATCGCTTGGGCCGCTGAAGGGCGTTAGAGTCAACGCCGCCGGACAGTACCTTGCCCGAAGGGGGAACGATAGTGTTGTAAGCTCTGGCCAGGCGGGTGATCGAGTCGAGCAATATCACAACGTCGCGCTTATGCTCGACAAGGCGCTTGGCTTTTTCAATGACCATCTCGGCCACCTGCACGTGGCGGCTTGCAGGCTCGTCGAAAGTTGACGATATGACTTCCCCTTTAACAGACCGCTCCATATCGGTCACCTCCTCCGGCCTTTCGTCGATCAGCAGAACTATAAGATAAGCTTCCGGGTGGTTTGCCGTGATGGAGTTGGCTATCGACTGCATAAGCATTGTCTTGCCGGCGCGGGGCGGAGATACAATTAAAGCCCGCTGGCCCATGCCGATGGGACATATCAGATCCATTACTCTGCCTGAAATATTATCCGGGCTCGATTCGAGCGTGAAACGTTTCTCTGGATATAGGGGCGTGAGGTTGTCGAAAAGGATTTTCGCCTTCTGGACTTCAGGGTTATCGAAATTGACCGTTTCGACCTTCAAAAGGGCGAAATATCTCTCGTTTTCCTTTGGCGGCCTGATCTGACCGGAGATTGTGTCGCCGGTGTGCAGATCGAACTTGCGAATCTGGGACGGAGATACATATATGTCGTCCGGCCCTGGAAGATAATTAAAAGAGGGCGATCTTAAGAATCCGAAACCATCCGGCAAAATCTCAAGGACGCCTTCGCCGTATATAAGGCCTTCCCTGGCCGTCTGGGCCTCAAGGATCTTGAACATCATGTCCTGTTTTCGAAGCCCCCTGAACCCTTCGATATCGTACTGATCCGCTATTTCGGTCAGTTCGTTTATGGTTTTGTCTTTGAGAGCGCTGATGTTGAGCGCGACCTCGACAGCTGTGGCTGTCCCGCCGTTATTTCCTGTATCGCCGGATGATTTTTTAGAAGCCATGGGCAAATATTCAATATTGGTTAATAAGCTGTTAACTGACGCTTGCTCAAAATAGAAGAAACGGCGCCGGGGCGACGATACTAAAGGAGGTTAAGCTATAATTCACTCGAAAAAGGTTACAGGATTGGTTACTGATTATCGATTTTTTATTACGGTTATTCTGAAATGACTATCGATTTTTTATTATGGTTATTCTGAAACCAGACCAGACTGTTATAAACATTCCCAGATCACGCTCATCAAGGCTGAACCCCAACCTTAATATCGGTAACCTACATCTGTTTTCCGGGCGTGTCAATATTATTCGTGAAATATTAATCACTAATTGACTTTTTCCCCTGCTTAAGCTATTTTCTCGTATTCTAGTCTGCTCTTTTTTACTACAATTTTCAGCCTTTTGGAGGATAGTCCATGGCCAAGGTGCTAGAAGGCCCGGGGATGGAGTTGTTTAACAAATGGGGTATAAGGACACCCCGTCATGTTGTCATCTCATCCACAGATCAAATCGAATCTCTTGTTCAGTCAAACCAGTGGATGCGCGAGTGCAAAATGGTTGTCAAAGCGCACGAGGCGATCGGCTCAAGAATGAAGCTCGGATTGGTAAAAGTCGATCTCGATGTTACTGAAGCTATAGAAACGGCGCAGGAGTTTATGGGCCGCGAAGTGCATGGGCTCTCTATATCCCAGGTGATAATCGCCGAAATGCTCTCCCACGATGAAGAGTTTTACCTGGCGGTGAAATCTACCCGCGAAGGAGCCGAAATCTTGATGGCCAAGTTCGGAGGAATAGAAGTCGAATCCAACTGGGACAAGGTAAGCCATACATTCGTACCGGTGGGAGGAAAACCTGCGGACGACCAGCTTGAAAAATGCGCGAAAGAGGCCGGATTTACAGGAGAGCTGGTGGAGAAAATGCGCAAGTTCGCAAGCCGTCTGTATGAGTGTTACGACAACGAAGACGGATTGTATATGGAGATAAACCCGTTAATCATAAATCCCAACGACGGCAAGCTTTGCGCTCTTGACGCGGTGGTAATGCTCGACGGGGATTCGCGGTTCCGCCATCCAGACTGGAGCTTCTCTTTCGCGCCGGAATTCGGGCGCGCCTATACGGAAAACGAGAAACAGATAATGGAGATAGACAGCCGGGTAAAAGGCTCGGTGAAGCTTATAGAGATTCCGGGCGGTCAGGTGGCGATGCTTCCGGCCGGCGGAGGCGCGTCGGTCTTTTATTCAGACGCTGTTATCGCCAAGGACGGAACGCTGGCCAACTACGCCGAGTACTCCGGGGATCCCCCCGCATGGGCTGTTGAGGCGCTTACCGACAAGATATGCTCTTTGCCCGATATCAAACATATAATCGTCGGCGGGGCCATCGCCAATTTCACCGATGTCAAGGCGACCTTCACCGGTATAATCGCAGGGTTTCGGAAGGCCAAGGAGGAGGGACAGCTAAAGGGAGTGAAAATCTGGGTCCGGCGTGGAGGGCCTAACGAGGCGGTCGGCCTGGAATATATGCGAAAGCTCAAAGATGAAGGTTTCGATATTCACGTTTACGACAGGTATACGCCGTTAACGGATATCGTGAAGTACGCGCTGGAAGGAGAGGATAAGTAAAGATGAGCATCATAGCTAATACAGACTCAAAAGTGGTGATAATGGGTGGCGTGGCGGGGGTTAACGCCGCCAAGCGAATGGCGGAGTTCTGCTATCTTTGCGATCTGGATTTCAACGTCACTTCGTTCGTTTATCCGCCCGACGCAGGCAAGTCGGCGGAGATTCCTTTCGGATCGCAGTTTCTCTCCGTCCCGATTTACAAAACGTTGAAAGAGGCGACCGACAACCATCCGGAAACGAACACATGCCTGATATATATCGGCGCGAACCGGGCCTTCGCCGGAGCTATGGAGGCGCTCGACAACAATAGCGTCAAGTTCGTCTCGATGATAACGGAAGGCTTGCCGGAAAAAGACGCAAAACTGCTTATCCAACACTCAAAGAAAGTAGGCAAGCTGGTAAACGGCCCTTCGGCTATCGGCATATTGTCCGCAGGCGAGTGCAGGCTTGGGGTCATCGGCGGGGAATACAACAACCTCAAGCTGTCTAAATTAAGCCGACAGGGATCGTTCGGCGTTCTCACCAAGTCTGGCGGCCTGTCCAACGAAATCATGTGGCTCGTCAGTCAGTTCGCCGACGGGATCACCACCACTATAGGTATCGGCGGCGATACATATCCGTGCACTGATTTTGTCACGTTCCTTGAGCTGTTCGAAAAAGACACGCAGACCAAGGCGGTGATTATCGTCGGCGAGATGGGCGGCGACCTGGAGGAGCAGGCGGCCGAATGGTACTCGGCAAAACCGCGCCGGATCAAGCTGATCGCCGTTGTCTCCGGGTTTTGCCAGGAGACGCTTCCAAAGGGGATGAAGTTCGGTCACGCGGGAGCCAAGGAAGGGGAGAGAGGGGAAGGATCGGCAAGATCTAAAACTGAAATCCTCGCCAAAGCGGGCGTTATGGCGCCGCCCACTTTCGGAGACCTGGGCGATACGATAAAAACGGTATATGAGGATCTGAAATCGACCGGCCAGATCAAGGAGGTCGAGGAGATACATCCTTCCGATCTTCCCGACCTGCCGCGCAAAGTGGAGGAGGTCATCACAGCCGGCGATGTTATGGTTCAGCCGTTGATCAAGACCACGATAACCGACGACAGAGGCGAGGAGCCGCTTTATTGCGGTTACCGGGCGTCGGAGCTTATCAATAAAGGATACGAGATTCCTCATATCATGGGCCTGCTCTGGAACAAGCGCCTCGTAAGCGATAAAGAGGCGGACATGATGCGAAGGATCATAATGCTGGCGGCCGACCACGGACCATGCGTGTCGGGAGCGTTCGCCACTATCATGGCCGCCTGCGCCGGTATAGGAATGCCGCAGGCTGTGGCGGCGGGGCTTATCATGATCGGGCCAAGGTTCGGCGGCGCGGTCACTGACGCCGGAAAATATTTTAAGTACGGCCTTGTTAATTACCCGAACGATATACCCGGATTTCTGGCCCATATGAAGAAAAATTTTGGGCCGGTGCCAGGTATCGGGCATCGGGTGAAATCGCTGAAAAACCCGGACAAACGGGTCAAGGAGCTTATCAAGGCCACCATAGAGCTCGACCTTAGAACGCCGCATCTCGATTACGCTCTGGAAGTGGAAAAGGTGACTAC
>VAOU01108684.1_pt1 | contig 10883 bp, 8 predicted proteins | sample 3393871 | NCBI WGS metagenome assembly VAOU01 (sample SAMN08290440, study PRJNA428436) | hydrothermal vent metagenome | isolation source: Deep-sea hydrothermal vent chimney | place: Atlantic Ocean: South-mid Altantic Ridge | depth 1820 m m
CTCGTTAATATCCTGCACACTGAGCCCGAGCAATCCACGTTTGATTTCGCCATATTCAATCAATTGTTCCATCAGCGATTTGACCATATTCGCCGGTATAGCAAAGCCTATACCGATATTACCGCCGCTACGTGACAGAATGGCCGTGTTGATGCCCACCAGTTCACCGCGCAGATTGACCAGCGCACCACCGGAGTTACCGGGGTTAATGGAGGCATCAGTCTGTATAAAATCCTCATAACCTTCGATACCCAGGCCGGAACGACGCAAACCACTTATAATGCCAGAGGTAACCGATTGCCCCAGACCAAATGGATTGCCGATCGCAATCACAAAATCGCCTACCTGTAGCGAGTCAGAATCCGTCATGGGTAATGCGTTAAGCCGGTCGGCCTTGATCTGGATAATGGCGACATCGGTGTCTTTGTCGCGCCCGATCAGTTTGGCAACCATCTGGCGGCCATCATGCAGTGTGACGGTAATTTTGTCGGCTTTGTCGATTACATGGCTGTTGGTGATGATATAGCCCTTATCCGCATCAACTATCACACCGGAACCGAGGCTTTGAGTGCGTTTCTCGCGTCTACGTTCTGGCATCCCGAAGAACCGGCGTAAGATCGGGTCATCAAAAAAGGGGTCGCGCGCAATACGTACACGTGATTCGCTGGCTATATTTACCACCCCGGGTAACGCATTTTTGAGCATGGGGGCCAGTGTAGGCAGGTTATGACCATTAACCGATACCGGCAAACTGGCGCTGGCGGTAAAAGGCCCTGACAGGCCCAGTATCAGAAAAATGGCGCCAATTCGGTTACGGTAATGCATCTGGATTCCTTCAATACTATATAAGAGGGGTCAGCCAATAATATACAAAGTCTTGCGGGGGACAGCAAACCGCCACTCCCGGCTAATCAGCCGAGAGTGGCGCAATAACCCCCCTCCCTTCCTTATTAACCATTCACCTTGATCTTACGCGGCAGCACTTTGTCGTGTTTCGGAATCAGCACCTCCAGCACCCCGTTCTTGCTGTTTGCAGTAATCTTGTCTGACTCTGCCGTATCCGGCAGGGTAAAACGACGCAGGAAGGAACCACGCACACGTTCCACGCGTTTATAGCCTTTGCGTTCCTCAACATTGTCCGAATGACGTTCACCGCTAATGGTCAGCACGCCGGCCTCCATATGGATATCGATTGTATCCGGATCAACACCCGGTACATCGGCGTGAATCACAAAGCAGTCGTCTTCTTCCTTAACGTCTACAGCGGGTACCCAGTCGCTGGCTACCAGGTTGCCGTTTTCATCCGGGTTGTACAGGTTTTTGTCAAAAACCTGATTCCAGTCACGTGAAAGCTGGTTGAATAGATTCAGTGGTTCATAACGTATCATGCTCATTGTCGTATCTCCTGTTGTTGATACTCCGTTGAGTTGGTAACGGCGGAGTACAAGTAAGTTTTACTCATACTAGCCAACATGGAGGCAGGTGTTTTTGATTTCAAGGCCGGAAAATAGCAGGGTTATTAGGGACTCATAATATATGTTTTTGGGGACTATCAACCACTATATATTGTATGTGCAAGATTTAGTGGCTACTATAAATGCTATCTATATGAAAAGATTAAAAAATCTTAATGTCAATATAAGTATATGTTTTTATTAAACTACTTAATATCATCTTGAGGTCGAAAAGCGCTTGACAGGCAGGCCATTGCGTCCTATCTTTTACCCCCATAATACTACATCTAGTGTTTTCATTTATTTTTAGGATTTTGCCAGATAAGCCGCCGAACGGGACCTTTCCCGGTCAGGTACTTATCGGTTTATATAATAATTATTCTGTCGGAGGAATACAGGTTCATGAAGCCAGCCTATCTGAAATCTGTTGCATCAAGCGTTACCGAAATCACCTTTCAACCCGCCTCAATGGACATCTGGGACAAGAAATACCGTCTCAAAAGCAAAGATGGCGACCCGGTTGATCAGGATATGGATGGCACCTATACACGTGTCGCCCGAGCTTTGGCCGATGTGGAGCAGACACCGGAACTGCGCGAACACTGGCTTGAGCAATTCACCTGGGCCCTGCGCCGTGGCGTGATACCGGCCGGACGCATTACCTCCAATGCCGGTGCGCAGCAGCACAAACCCGCTACCTCCACCATCAATTGCACCGTGTCCGGCATCGTCCATGATTCGATGAACGACATCCTCAACAAGGTGCACGAGGCCGGTTTAACCCTCAAGGCAGGTTGTGGCATCGGTTATGAGTTTTCCACCCTGCGCCCGAAAGGCGCCTACGTCTCCGGAGCCGGTGCCTATACCTCCGGGCCGCTGTCGTTCATGGATATCTACGACAAAATGTGTTTCACCGTCTCCAGTGCCGGCGGACGCCGCGGCGCACAAATGGCCACCTTTGATGTGGGCCACCCGGATGTAGTTGATTTTATACGTGCCAAACGCGAAGCCGGACGCTTGCGCCAGTTTAACCTGTCACTACTGATTACCGATGAATTCATGAACGCAGTAGAGCAGGAAGGCGACTGGCAGCTGGCCTTTCCGATAGACGCGAAAGAAGTCGAACAAGGTGAAATAGACCTGGAAGATAACGAAAAAGTCACCTGGCGTGAATGGCCCTACCAGAGTGGTTATGTCAGCAACGATCAAGGGCTGGTCGCCTGTCGTATCTACAAAACCATGCCGGCACGTCGGCTGTGGGACGTGATTATGTCGTCTACCTACGACTTTGCCGAACCGGGTTTTATCCTGATCGACAAGGTTAACGACCTGAATAATAACTGGTTCTGTGAAGATATTCGTGCGACCAATCCCTGCGTTACCGCCGACACCTGGGTGCAAACAAACAATGGCCCGCAACGGGTAAGCAGCCTGATCGGTACACCCTTTACTGCGCTGGTAGACGGCCAGTCACACACCTCGGGTGATCAAGGCTTCTTTAAAACCGCCACCAAAGCAGTTGTGCGTATACAAACGACAGAAGGTTATCAGTTACGTTTAACACATGATCATCGTGTTAAACGTGTAACACATTTTAGCCGTTATCAGACAGAAACACAGTGGTGTGCGGCCAGTGAGCTTAAAACCGGTGATCGCGTGTTACTGAATGACCATCGCACAAACACTCAATGGCAAGGTGAATACAGCAAAGCGCAGGGCTACTTGCTGGGTTTGCTGGTAGGTGATGGCACCTTGAAAAAAGACGCGGCTGTGCTGTCTGTGTGGAAGCCCGCTGCAGTAGCAAATGGTGTTACTGCAATATTAACGGGTGGTGTCGAGGCGGTAATGGCTGAGGCATTACATGCAGCAGAAACCCTGCCGCATCGCAGTGATTTTCAGGGTTGGTCAGAAGTATCCGGCCGTAATGAATATCGCCTGAAACTGTCAGCCTTACATCAGCTGGCCGGTGAAGTGGGCATGCAGGCAGGTGATAAAGCGATTACCGCCCGAATCGAAAAAGCATCCAGTGAATTTTATCTGGGATTCCTGAGAGGCTTCTTCGATGCAGACGGTTCAGTACAAGGTACACAGGCAAAAGGTGTGAGTGTACGCCTGGCGCAGTCGGACTTACCGCGATTGGAAGCGGTTCAACGTATGTTGCTGCGTTTGGGTATTGTTTCGCAGATATATAAAAACCGTCGTCCGGCATCAACCAGCATGCTACCTGACGGCAAAGGCGGCATGGCCGAATATAAAACCAGGGCACAGCATGAACTTGTTATTAGCGGTGAAAACCTGATGCAGTTCAGTGAAAAAGTCGGTTTTGCCGATACCGATAAAATGCAACGCCTGCAGCAGTGTTTGGCTGGCTACCAACGCAAACTCAATCGTGAGCGTTTTGTTGCACGTGTAGAATCGGTTAAAGAAGATGGCATAGAAGATGTGTACGACGTGCAAATACCGGGTATTAACACCTTTGATGCCAATGGCCTGCATGCACATAACTGTGGCGAACAGCCCTTGCCACCTTACGGTTCCTGTCTGCTGGGCTCAGTCAATCTGACTCGCTTTGTAGATCGCCCGTTCACCGAAAAGGCCAGCTTTAACTGGGAAGACTACCGCAAGACCGTGCATATCTTCACCCGCATGCTCGATAACGTAGTCGAAATTAACGGCCTGCCACTTGAAAAACAGCGCCATGAAATTGAACACAAGCGCCGTCATGGCATGGGCTTCCTGGGTCTGGGATCTACCCTGACCATGATGCGCATGAAATACGGCTCACGCGCGTCGCTGGAGTTTACCGAAAAAGTCAGCCAGGAAATGGCCGTAGAAGGCTGGCGAGAAGCACTGGAGCTGGCAAAAGAAAAAGGTCCGGCACCGATCATGAACGACGAGTTTGAAGTCACGGCCGCAATGCTGCGCAAACGCCCGGAAATGGCAAAAGAGGGATACGAGCTGGGTGACAAGGTCAAAGGCAAGGTACTGCATGCGCGTTACAGTCGCTATATGCAAAAGGTCGCCAGCGTAGACCCGCAACTGGTCAAAGACCTGGAAGAAACCGGTGCCCGATTCACCCACCATAGCTCTATAGCACCAACCGGCACTATCTCACTATCGTTGGCCAATAACGCCAGTAACGGTATCGAACCAAGCTTTGCCCACCACTATTCACGCAACGTAATCCGTGAAGGCAAAAAAACCAAGGAAAAAGTCAGCGTCTACTCGTTTGAGCTGCTGGCCTATCGTGAAATGATTAACCCGGATGCCATGCCACTGAGTGAAGAGCCTGAGACAAAGCTACCAGATTACTTCATCACCGCCGAGGATGTCACACCACGTGAACACGTAGATGTACAGGCCGCCGCACAGAAGTGGATCGACTCCAGTATCTCGAAAACAGCCAACGTGCCCACCAGCTTCCCGTATGAAGATTTCAAGGATATCTATCAATACGCCTACAAGCAGGGCCTGAAAGGTTGCACCACCTTCCGCTTTAACCCGGAGGCCTTCCAGGGCGTACTGGTAAAAGAAGAAGACCTGGAAAACACCATCTACCGCTTCACCCTGGAAGACGGCTCAGTAGTCGAACTCAAAGGCAACGAAGAAGTCGAATATGATGGTGAAATGCATACAGCCGCTAACCTGTATGACGCACTGAAAGAAGGCTATTACGGCAAGTTTTAATCGCCCCGTATAAAACTACAACAGCAAACAATCAGTTAAACTAAAATCAGAACAGGCCAGGCCGCACCATAGCGGCCGGCACGGAGAACAAGCATGACAGTCAAGATAGGCAAAAAAATTGTAGATTACGGCATCGCCACACCGGAAGATGAAACCGATAAAGAGGCAACGGCGGCACAGTCTGAGCAGGCAAAACAGGAAGAAGAAAGCAGCAAGGTCGTACACATATCCGAAAAGCTCGAACGCCCGGAGATGCTGATCGGTTCTACCTATAAAGTAAAAACTCCGTTGTCAGAACACGCGCTATACATAACGATTAACGACGTTATCCTGAACCAGGGCACTAAATATGAAATCAGGCGCCCGTTCGAGATATTCATCAACTCGAAAAACATGGACCATTTCCAGTGGATAGTCGCACTCACCAGAATTATCTCCGCCGTATTCAGAAAAGGTGGTGACGTTACTTTCCTGGTGGAAGAACTACGCTCCGTATTTGACCCGCGCGGCGGCTACTTTAAAAGGGGCGGAAAATACATGCCCTCACTGGTAGCCGAAATTGGTGACGCGATAGAATGCCACTTGCGTATGATCGGCCTGTTGAAGGATGATGGCCTGGATGAGCATCAATTGAAGCTGGTTGAAGAAAAGCGCGCGCAGTATGAGACTATGCTGGGTAAGCATGATGAAAAAAATGATAGTGAATTTCCGGATGGCGCACAGTTGTGTGGCAAGTGTAATACCAAGGCGACGATTATGATGGATGGGTGTATGACTTGTTTGAATTGTGGGGATTCTAAGTGTGGGTAGGGGTGTCAATCTTTACACTTCTTATGAAATGTACATTAAAGAATACCTCAGTCAGCCCCGGTTTATAACCGGCTAACCTGGCTGAAGTTAGGGGTGCATGGTCGGAACCGAACTATCCTGCGGGACGCGAGGACAACCGATGCGTGGTACCACATCCCGCTGTTGGCACTGGTACTGCTAACACCAATCCACTTTGTGGGACTGCAATCCCACTTTGTGGCGTCCATGGCCTTGGACGTTAAGCTCATGGTTAATGCCTTGAGCCGGCTCAGGGTTCCTAGTCGGAGAACATTATGTTCACCTTTAATAACTCTGTTGTTGAGGTAACAGTTGATGTTGCGGATATTTTGCGAGCCTTGGCTTACCTGATTTCCGCTATAATTTTCTGTAGTCTCTAAATGCTAGGGTAGCTCACGCTACCCTAGTGCTTTTTAATTTGTTGTGCGTAGCATTAAATTCTCTAAATAGACTAGGTTAGAACGTGATACTTGAAAATACTAGAAATGGCTCCTCTATGACACGACTTAATTACTAATGTTAGGCCTATATGGAATACAGTGATTATCTCGAAAAGACAGATTGTTACGCGACTGGTGAAGTTGCGAAATCTTGCTTATCTTCATTATTTAAATGCTTTGAAGCTAATAATGTAAACCTTAGTTCTTTACCAAAGTTTAATTCATCTGTAGCGCTTAGAAAAGGCCTTCCGTTAACATATTTTGACCAAACAGTTTTTCGCTGTGAGTTATTCTCAAAATTTTGTAAGGGATATTTAAAAAACAAAAAATTTAACGACAATGATTTTGCCGAGATATCATCTGCAGCACTGCTGATTGTACTGAAAGCAAGGGATATTGAGCCAGTTAAACGCACATCTAAAAAAAGTTATGATTTCGACGTTGCTTGGGACGAAGATGTAATTGAAGTTGAAGTAACTCGGGCCAAAGAAAAAAATTCATGGAGCTGTAGGGTGAAGCAAGCACAGGAAATTGCAGATTTCGCCAACGGTTTAAAAAGAGAATTTAATATACACATTTACTTGCCAGTAATTTTATGTGGGATTGATAAATATAGATTGCGAAAATTGATTGCTTGTTTAGTTGAAGGGGAGCGAATTGAAGAAATCGGAAAATGGTTGTTATTTTCAGAAAAGCCATATGGTAATCCACAGGTATTTCATGAACATAAAAAAGACGGCAATCGACCTGAGTGGTGGCCGAAAAATTCAGTTAATGGATTAACTATGTCTGGTATGGTTGCCGTAGTGAATCAGGTAGAGCCAATACCGAGATCATACGTCAGTTTTTCGTGGCCTTTTCATGGCTATATTAATAGAGCTAAGAAAAAAGCTACAAATTTTCAAGGAAGCAGGACTAAGCCATATTTGCTAATACTTGATGCAACCGAGTTGATAAATCCTTTTGGAGATTTAAATCGCAATTTTGATCATTATTTTAAAGAGTGGAAACACGTAACAGCAGTGCTTGTTTATAAGAATTAGAAAGAATTAGGGTCAGACTCGAATTAATTAACAAAAACTGTTAAGTTAATGATTAATAGAGACACGCACCACAACTATGATCATTCATTGAATATCATCAATCCCCCGATCCTTTTCCCAAATATCCATATAAGTTGTTGTAAATAGTGAGAACTTTTAAGTTTTCTTTGCGATTGTTGCAATATATATAAAATCCATTGACATTTGGATATATGAGATCTATGCTTTGCTAGCAAAGCATAGATCTCATATATCCAAGGGCGATAGTTTTACGTGTAAATTTGGTTTCGGTATTATCTTGATTTCACCAGCCATCTCCTCTATGCTTGCTAGCAAGCATAGAGGAGATGGCTGGTGAACTTAACTAACTTAGCCTTTAGATATTAAATGCCCTGTCCAACCAATACAGAAATACAGAAGGGAGAGCCTTTTTTTGAGAAGGTTCTTGCTGGGTTTTCTGCGAAATTTTCATCACTATCACCTGGTATATCTAATACCAGTTGTATATCTAAATCCCTTCTCGTAAAGCACTTGATTTCTATTAGAGATGAGCTTGAATTCCCCGGATATAGACGGATATCAGGAAAAAGAATTCTTCTTCATCTAGTGCGTTCAAAAATAGTTCATTCAATAACGACACTAGACCCCAAGTCCGGGCAGGCACAAGATAAATTCTACTTATTGGGCTTCACATCAAATGAAAGCATGGTTGATCCGATAGAGCTGTTGCAGGCACTTGTGCCCGAGGGCGTTATTTGTTATTTCACTGCGCTTGAATTTTATGGACTAACGACTCAAATTCCGGGTCATCATCATGTGGCAAAATTAATTAAGAGTCCATTAACGGCGGTGAGTAAAGGCGGAGATAGTAAGAAATATACAGGAAAGAATCGGTTGTTTGATCCACTCGGGAACAAAAAATTTATCTATGAAGATATACCATTTTATATAACTGCTAGAGCTGAAAACCTGGTTCCAGGAATTAAAGTGAGATTTCTTAACGAAAAAATAAAATTTCGCATAACAACTCTTGAGCAAACACTCATTGATACATTGCACAAACCACTTAGCTGTGGTGGATCTTCCGTGGTTTTTGAAGCGTGGCAAAATGCTAAAGTAAAAATTAAAAACGATGCTTTTCTTGAGTGTTTGCAAAAGATAAACAGTATTCCACTATCCAGCAGGGTTGGGTATATGTTGCACATTATGAATTATACTATTAAAGGTGACTTGTCCGATTATCTCAACTCAGTAAAGAATTCAATAAATAAAGATAAACCAGAACTAGCAACCTCGTTGCTTCCTGGCTTTGATTACCATCAGATCAACCAGGAATGGTTTGTTAGGGTTCCTTGAAGTTGGATATTGTAACTGCCAATAGCTGGAAGAACAAAGTGTTGGATATTGTTTTTGAAGCGCTGGCAGAAAGTGATGTCGTAGTGGACTGCCTTGTTTTTAAAGGTGCTCGTGTATTAAATAAAAGGCTACGTACTTATAGTAGGCAATCCCTGGATATAGATGCAAATATGCTCACAGAATTTGTTAAAAAGCATGAAAGTTATTCAGAACTAAGAGATATTCTAGGAATGGAGATTGAGGAAGCAATAAATAATTATTTTGAAAAGCAAGATCCAGTAGTTTTTACATTAGATAAAATAAAGATAATAAAAAAGCCACATAATGATCATAAATTGGGTTGGGATGCATTTGAGGTAATTATTTCAGTGAAAGATTTATCCAGAGCTAATGTACGTGGATTACCCAATCTAAAAATCGATATTGCAGCACCGGAAGAGCTTGGGAAAGCATCTATTTCATCGCTTGATGTTGGTTGTGGTACAGTAAAAGCATATACATTAGAAAGAATCGCGGGTGAAAAGCTTAGAGCGTTCTTGAGTAGTTTACCTGCATATAGAAAGAAAGTAAGTAAACCTGGTAAAGCGATAAGAGCAAAAGATATCTATGATATTGCCCGTATACTTGAACAATACCCAATTTCAACAAAAATGTTTTGGGGTAAGGTAGGGAAAGAATTTAGGAGGGCATGTAAGTCAAGATACATAGATTGTCTAGGGAAAGATACATTTGAAGAGGATGTATTGATAACTAAAGGTACATACAACGCTGACCAGGCTATGTCTGAAGATATTTCTTTTGATGAGGCGTGGGAGTCTTTGCAAGAAATTATTACATATCTTGTGGAGAGTAAAATAATCCCATTTAGTTATTCGCTGCCTGGTAGTGAATAACAGTGCGGGTAAGAAGGGGCGTAGGGCCAGGTCGAGCCTGTAAATTAAATTGTGTAACTGCTCATTAATTAATACCCTATCCTATAGGTGAATTAATAATGAGCATAGTTATGGACGAGAAAGAGATGAGATCGCTGTACGTTAAGCAATGACGTGGTTGTTTATGCGCTTACTACGCTACGCTCCAGCTTGCCACAAAAGGTGCGTTGGAATGTGGCCAGCTGAACTTTAACGTTGAGGCTGTAGAAAAAGCCTAAAAACAACCTACATATAAGGTATAATGCATTAACACAACAAGAAGAGGTGTCGATGCCAAAATTCATCCCCTATAATCCAAACCAAAACAGAATGGTGGTTGTTAACTACGCCGATCAACTGCAACCCGGCACCTTCGAACACGCCATACACTTTCTCATCGAACACAAACTTGAGTTAACGATCTTCCATCCCGCCTTTAATAACGATGACACCGGTCGACCGGCTTATGATCCCGCCATACTCTTAAAAATCATCCTGTTTGCCTATTCAAAAGGCATCACCTCCAGCCGTGAGATCCAGTGGTGCTGTGAAACCAACATCATCTTCAAGTCCCTATCCTGTGACAGCGAGCCGCATTACACCACCATCGCGCATTTTATCAGCGGATACAGCGATGAAATAGAAACCCTGTTTGAGCAGATCTTGCTCATCTGTGATGAACAGGGCATGCTGGGTAAAGAACTATTTGCCCTGGATGGCTGTAAAATGACCTCCAATGCCGCCAAAGAATGGTCCGGCACCTTTAAAGAGCTGGAGCAATAGCGCAGTAAAATCAAACGCCACATACAGCACCATATAACCGAACACAAAAAACACGACCAACACACCTCACGCGCCGAGGAACGACGCCAACGCTGTGCACAGGCAATTGAAACCTTAACCAGGGCACACCAGAAGATTGATGCCTTTTTAAAGTCAGCAAGCCCACGGATGGGCAAAGGCAAAATAAAAAGGGAAGTAAAAAGTAACATCACCGATAACGAAAGTGCCAGGATGACCACCAGCAAAGGGACCATCCAGGGCTATAATGGCATCGCCACCGTCGATAAAAAACACCAGATCATCGTCGATGCCCAGATCTTTGGCGAAGGCCAGGAACATCATACCTTACAGCCCGTCCTCCACACTGTGTTTGGACGCTTC
>VAOU01016959.1_pt1 | contig 10838 bp, 6 predicted proteins | sample 3393871 | NCBI WGS metagenome assembly VAOU01 (sample SAMN08290440, study PRJNA428436) | hydrothermal vent metagenome | isolation source: Deep-sea hydrothermal vent chimney | place: Atlantic Ocean: South-mid Altantic Ridge | depth 1820 m m
CCTGCCGATAAAATATACCTGCTTCATAAATATATTGCTTCCGAAAGTGACAATCCGCCTCAATTAAGCAGATTGAGCAGTAAATCGTGGGAGAAAGCCAGGACAAAGGCTAAAAAGAAGATAGAAGAGATAGCCGAAGATTTGAAGATTTTGTATGCCAAAAGAATAACAAATAGAGGGTTTGCATTTTCTGAAGAGGATGAAATTTATAGGGAATTCGAAGAAGACTTCGAATTTGAAGAAACTGAAGACCAGGCGAATGCAATAAGAGATGTACTCTCCGATATGTGCAGCAATAAACCTATGGACAGGCTGATTTGCGGAGACGTAGGATACGGAAAAACGGAGGTTGCGATAAGGGCCGCATTCAAGGCGGCGATGGACGGTAAGCAGGTTGCGCTTATTGCGCCTACTACGCTTTTAGTGGAGCAGCACTACGGCAATTTCAAAAAGAGATTTGAAAAATATCCTCTCAAGATAGCCTGTGTTTCTCGTTTCACGAGGAGAGATGAGGAGGAAAAAATTCATAAGCAGGTTAAAAACGGGGAAATTGATATAATTATAGGTACACACAAGCTATTATCGAAAAAAATAATATATAGGGACATAGGTCTTTTAATTATAGACGAAGAGCAAAAATTCGGCGCCCTGCAGAAGGAAAAAATAAAAAAGATGAGGCACTCCATAGACGTATTAGCCATGAGTGCAACCCCCATTCCCAGGACGTTATATCTTTCTATGTCGGGGTTAAGGGGTTTAAGTATAATAAATACGCCGCCTGCGGGGAGAAAAAATATTATAACCGATATAACGGAATATCAAGAGCAGGTCGTTAAGGATGCCGTTTTTAGGGAATTAAATAGAGGGGGGCAGGTTTATTTCATAGACAATCGGATATCACACATAGACGGAGTTTATGGTCGGCTTAAAGAAACAATGCCTGATGTAAAAATAGGAATAGTTCACGGAAGGCTTGATCCCGGTCAAATTATGGATATTATGCATACCTTTTATAATAAGGGATACGACGTGCTTCTTTCTACGAATATTATAGAATCGGGGTTAGATAACCCTAATGTGAATACTATAATTATAAATAAAGCGGAACAATTCGGGTTAAGCCAGTTATATCAGTTAAGGGGAAGGGTCGGCAGGTCGCATATACAGGCTTACTGCCTGCTTGTCGTAGGGGCAAGCATGGACAGCCTTAGCATTGTTCAGAGAAAACGGCTGAATGCAGTTAGAGATTATGGTAAACTCGGTTCCGGTTTTAAACTTGCTATGGCCGATTTGGAAATACGAGGAGCCGGAAATATCTTAGGAGATGCCCAATCCGGGCATATTGATGCTGTAGGGCTTGAAATGTGTATGCAAATGCTTCAGGAAGAGATAGAAAAGGTTAAGGGCATCGTTCTTCCCGTTCAAATAGTACCGGAGGTAAGGGTAAATCTATCGGCATATATACCGGATTCTTACATAAAGGACGATAAAACAAAATTATATGTATACAGGAAGCTTTCGAATTGTAATTTGCCGGAAGACGTAAACGCGATAAGGTCGGAACTGATAGATAGATTTGGCGGGATAGGGGATTCCGTAGAGAATCTCTTGAGGATAGCCGAATTAAAAAGTTATATGAGGAATTCTAAAATAAAACTTCTCGAAATAACGGAAAGGGATTTTGTATTGGAATTTCACGAGTCTGCGGATACTATTTTTGATTCGTTGGTCAAATTTGTAAACGGCAAGGAAGCATCTTCCGAATATCTTATAAACTTTGCAGGGGAATTTAAAATGCGACTCAGATTAAAGAAAATTACGCAAAAAGAGGATAAACTCGATAGGGCTAAAATTATCTTGCAACGATTATATCGCTATGTTAATATTTAAACATATTAAATATTTTTTTATTTGCGAATTTTAATTTTAAAATATTGATACTAATGAGGAAAAAATGAAAAAAATTAAGAGTTCTATTTTATTTATAGCGTTATTTTCCGTTGCTGTATCGGCAGGTCTTTACGGATGTGCCAAGAAACAGTCCGTTTCTCCCAAAGTTATTGCCTCGGTTAACGGAAATCCTATCACTTTGCCTATGCTTAAAAATGAGATGTCAAAGTTTCCTTCCGCTTTAAGGGTATACTTAGAAACGCCTTCCGGCGAGAAAAGATTGCTCAAAAGCCTTGTCGACAGACAAGTTTTAGTTAATGAGGCATTTAAAAAAGGTATTAACGAATCGAAGGCATATAGGGCTAAAGTATTGGATTTCAAAAAGGGACTTTTGGTTCAGATGCTTTTGCACGAAGAGATTAAAAATAAAGTTGCCAATGTTACGGTCGGTGATGCAAAGGCTTATTACAAAAAGCATTATTTGAATTTTAACGTACCTTCTAAAATCAATGCCAGTTATATACAAACAAAGTCGCTAAAGCAGGCAGAACTCGCGTATAAGATGCTTAAAAACGGCAAGCCTTTCAGTGCCGTTGTGCGGAAATATTCTATTGCTCCTAATGCCAAAAAAGGCGGAGTTTTAGGGTGGATAAAATTTCAGGAAACTACCCCTGCTTTTAACAATGCAGCTTTCAGTATACCGAAGGTAGGCGACATCTCAAGAATAACAAAGGTCGGCAATAGTTTTGATATAATCAAGCTTAACGGCATTGTAGCCGGAAAATCCAAACCGTTTTCCGCTATTAAAAATGAAATTATCATTACGATGAAGCAGAAGTCGGCATCTAAAATTTTAAGGAATTTTGTAAAAAAATTAAGAGCAAAGTCTAAAATCAAATATTTCTATAACAATCTGCCGTTAGCCGGTTCTAATCTTAATAATAAGAAAAAAGCAGCCCCGGCAGTAGGCAAAAAACAGGGTTAAAACGAGAATTCGTTTATCTACTTATGATAAGTTTAATGAAAAAGATTAAGATTTTTATGTTTTGCGTGATTTTAGCGTTTTCAGCCGTTTTTACTCTTTCTCTATTTTTTACCGGCGTAAAAAACGCAAATGCCGTGATAGTCGACCAAATAATCGTCGTGGTCAATAAAACACCGATAACTTTGTACGATTTTGCAAAATTCGATGCGGTAGCCTTTAAAAATTACGAAAATATGCAAAGCGATGCATCACGCGGTATTTTTACGCAATCCGACGTTGCTATTATGTCTAGGACTAAGGATATAATTAATATTTTGGTCGGCAAGGTTTTAATAAAGCAGGAGGAGAAAAAGGCGGGTATTCATATCGCTTCCGAACAGTTAAATACTTATGTAAAAAGTGTAGCCGCTTCAAATAACTTTACCGAAAAACAGTTTTTTATTTTTTTGAAAAAAAAGGGTATAGATAAGGATGCTTATATTAATCAAGTCAGAGATCATTTTCTCGAATTAGAGCTTTTAAGAAAGATTTACGGTAATAAAATCGTCATAAGCAACAAACAGATGTTGGATTATTATCAAAAAAACATTGAAGAATTCAGGGGTGAGCCGATGGTTAATCTGAAGCTCATATTTTTGTCCGTTCCTCCGAATGCAGGTAAAAAACTGAGGGCAAGCATATATGGGAAAATTTCTAAAATCAGGTCGATGGTTGTTGTCGGCAATAAAAGTTTTTCCGAATTAGCGAAGAAATATTCCGAGGATCCTTCGGAGAAAAGCGGTGGCAGCATAGGATATGTTTATAAAGACAAGTTATCACCTGATTTTTCCAAGGTGGCTTTTAAACTGCATGTAGGAGAGGTTAGCAGCGTTATCAAAACGCCATTCGGTTACGCAATACTTAAGTCCGTGGGAGAAAAAAGCGGTTCGTTTAAAACATTTAAACAGGTGAAGGCTAAAATATTTTCTATTCTTGAAAAACATAAAACCGGTGAATACCTTGCAAAACTTTTAAAAAAAGTAAGAAAAAATTCTTATGTGAAGATGTTGATTGCCGCCTAATTTTAACGTAAATGTATCTAAGTGCAACCGGCAATAGCCGTAAAACATAAAGTTGTTAAAAAAAAGTAATTTCATCGGCATTACAATGGGTGATCCCGGCGGTATCGGGCCGGAGATATCGATTAAGTCGTCTGAATATTTTATGAAATTCGGCAGTCGTATTATGCCTATTATTTTCGGCTCCCTTGAACATGTGAGCTATATTTCAAAAAATATAGTCAAAACAAGTGCTCCAATAAATTTAATCAAGCCGGAATCGTCGTTCGAGTGTTTTTACAGAAACGGCTGCTTAAATGTCGTAGATTTATCCTCAATATCTTATAAATCCGTTAAGTTAGGCAGGGTTAATCCGGAATATGCGAGAGATGTCGAGCGTTTTATAACCGCTGCGGTAGATTTTTCCTTAAAAGGTAAAATTGCCGGTTTTGCAACCGCTCCGATAAACAAAGCCATGATGATTCGAGGGGGGGCGAGATTCGGGGGGCATACCGAGCTTTTGGGGTATTTAACCTCTTCGGAATATTTCGCTATGCTTTTTTATTCAAGAAAGATAATAACCGTCCTTGCGACTATTCACATTCCGCTTAAGGCGGTTTCGGCTGAGATTACCATAGAGTCTTTAAGGAAAACTATAGGCATATCCGTTAATTCCATGAAAATGGATTTCGGCAAGAATAATCCGAGTATTGCCGTATTGGGTCTAAATCCGCATGCCGGAGAGAATGGAGATATAGGAATCGAAGAAAGCGATATTATAGAATATGTTATTAAGGAATTCCGCAAAGAAGGGGTAAATATCTCCGGTCCCTTCCCTGCCGATAGTTTTTTTGCTAAAAAATATAAAATGTTTGATTTAATAGTCTCAATGTATCACGACCAGGCACTAATACCCTTCAAGCTGCTTTCGTTTGATAAAGGGGTAAACGTTACCGTAGGGCTAAAGATTATAAGAACGTCTCCCGTTCATGGCACGGCCTACGATATTGCCGGTAAAAGTTCGGCAAACTGCAATAGTATGATAGAATCGATAAAGTTAGCAGACGATATATCGAGGAATAGACATAAATGGATAGAAAAATTGTAATAAAAGGGGCAAGGCAGCATAATTTAAAAAATATAAACTTAGAAATTCCGAAAAACAAGTTTGTCGTCATAACGGGTCTTTCGGGCTCGGGCAAATCGTCTTTGGCATTTGATACCATATTCGCCGAGGGGCAGAGAAGATACTTGGAATCTTTATCTTCTTATGCAAAACAGTTTATGGAACAGATGGACAAACCCGACGTTGATTCGGTGGAAGGGCTATCCCCGGCCATTTCTATAGAACAAAAATCCGTCAGTAAAAATCCTCGTTCAACCGTAGGGACTATTACCGAAATATATGATTACCTCAGGGTTCTTTTTGCCCGTACCGGGATTCCGCATTGCTATAAGTGCGGCAAAAAGATAGAGCTCAAAACTATTGACCAGATGGTAGGATCCGTTTATTCACACAAAGCCGGCGAAAAATTAATTGTATTATCTCCAGTGGTGATAGATAGGAGGGGAGAATTTAAGGCAAAGTTCGAAGATTACCTTAAACACGGATTCTATAGGATTTACGTAGACGGAAAGGAATATAATTTAGACGAATCCATATCCATAAATAAGAAAAAGAAACATAATATCGATCTGGTCATAGACAGGATTATTATAAAAGAAGAAAATAAAAGGAGGTTGGCAGATTCGATTGAACTTGCTTTGAAGTTGTCTCAGGGTATTTTAAAGTTAAAATACGAAGATAAAGAAGAAATATTGACGGAAAACTCGATTTGCTTGGAATGTGGCGTAAGCTACGGCAAGGCGGAGCCGGCGGCTTTTTCGTTCAACGGTCCTCAGGGTGCATGCCCGCAGTGCGGAGGACTCGGTTATAAGGAATATTTCGATGAGGACCTCATAATTCCCGATAAAAGCCTTTCTCTAAGGGAAGATGCCGTAGGTATTTTTAAGCATTCAACCCCGGTATATAAGAATCAAATAATAAGCGCCCTATCCGAACATTACGGATTTAACCCCAATACACCTTATGGGAGCTTGAATGACGACGTCAAATATGCCGTTATGCATGGTTCCGGCGATGAAAAAATAAAGTTTTACGATGCTATGAGAGACAATAAGTCTTTCCATTTGAGATATTGGGAAGGGATTATTCCTATGCTTGAAAGAAATATAAAGGGAGGAAATTATTTACTAGACTCTAAAAAATATAAGATTGAAAAGACCTGTCCCGATTGTATGGGTTTTAGACTAAGAAAAGAATCTTTAAGCTATAAAATAGGGGGGTTATCCATTGCGGATATAACAAATTTGAGCATTAAGGATGTATTGGACTTTTTTACCGATTTGGATTTAACAGATTATGAAACAGGTGTTGCAACTAAGATTTTAACCGAGATTAAAAATAGGCTGCAATTTTTGGTTAACGTCGGACTCGGCTACTTAGCACTTTCGAGACAGGCCCAGACGCTTTCCGGGGGTGAGTCTCAAAGAATAAGGCTTGCTTCGCAAATAGGTTCCGGCCTCACCGGGGTTTTATACGTTATGGACGAACCGAGCATCGGTCTGCACATGCGGGATAACGAACGGCTTCTCAAAACTATTGTGAATCTAAGGGATAAAGGTAACAGCCTCATAGTAGTGGAGCATGATGAATATACCATGCTTAAATCCGATTATATCGTTGATATGGGGCCGGGAGCCGGTAAGAACGGGGGGTATGTGGTGGCCCAAGGAACCCCTGCCGAAATTATGCGTAACAGCGATTCATTGACAGGTAATTATCTTACCGGTAAGTTAAAAATAGATATACCAAAACGCAGAAGATATAGCCTTTCCGGTTTTTTGGAAATAAAAGGTGCAAGGATGAATAACCTTAAGAACATAGACGTAAGAATTCCGTTAAACAATTTTGTTTGCGTAAGCGGGGTCTCCGGTTCCGGAAAAAGCACACTTGTGATAGACAGTATTTTTAAGGCTATGTTTGCTTATAAAAACAGTTATATAAACGATTTTAGCAAATTCAAGATAGGCGATATAAAAAATGCAAATTATTTCGATAGGGTGATAAATATAGACCAATCCCCTATCGGCAGGACTCCGAGATCTAATCCGGCGACATATACCGGTATTTTTACGTTAATAAGGGAGATCTTTGCCGCAACTAAAGAAGGGAGGATAAGGGGTTATGACCCGGGAAGGTTCAGTTTTAACGTAAAAGGGGGTAGATGCGAAGCATGCAGCGGGGATGGAGTGAAAAGGATAGAGATGCTTTTTATGCCGGATGTGTTTGTCGTATGCGATGTCTGCAAGGGAAAGAGGTATAACGCACCGACCTTGGAAATTGCCTATAAAAATAAAAATATTCATGATGTTCTCAATATGACGGTTAAGGAGGCACTCGAATTTTTTGAAGGCATACCGTCGCTTTTTCATAGATTGAAATTTTTAACAGACGTAGGATTAGATTATATAAGTTTAGGACAGCTTGCAACTACGTTATCGGGCGGAGAAGCCCAAAGAATTAAACTTTCCAAGGAGTTGTCTAAACCGGGGTGTTTTAAAACCCTATACATACTTGACGAGCCTACAACCGGGCTTCATTTCGACGATATAAAAAAACTTTTAAATATATTAAATTTGTTGGTGGAAGCAGGCAATACCGTGATAGTCATAGAACACAACATAGACGTTATTAAATCTGCCGATTATATAATCGATATGGGGCCCGAAGGCGGAGACGAAGGGGGCTATATAATAGCACAGGGAACGCCTGAAGAAGTTGCTTCGAGTGAAAGCTCTTTTACCGGTAAATATTTAGCGAACGTTGTCAAGCCGATTCGGAAGACATAATAGGGTTAAAATAAAAAAAGAATTGACTTTTTAGGGCTATAGTGATAAAAAAGATTATTTAGCACGCAATACAATCAAATACCGCGACAGTAAAATTTTTGAATAAATTATCTAAATTTAATTAATTAATATTTATATAATATAAATTAAGGGGGGGTTGAAATGGCAAAAAGTTCGGAAGAATCGCCTTCAAGGCGAACTTTTATGTTGATCGTTATCGGTTTGATTTCGACTGTGATAGGCGTTGCGTTGGCAGTTCCTATTCTTGGAGATGTTTTAAATCCGCTGTTTAAAAAAAGAGATATTGTCTGGACTAAACTGGGTAAAGTCAGTGATCTTGAAAAATTAAAACCGTTGGCACCTAAGTTCACTCCGGTTTATTTCAGAGTCAAGGAGGGGTGGTCGGTTAATACTCTTCCGAGGCAGGTTGTATTAGTCAAGGATGTTAGCGGTAATTTTAACTTCTTTTCGAATCAGTGTACTCATTTAGGGTGCCCTCTACACTGGGATTCGTCAAGGCAAGAATTTTTGTGTCCGTGTCACGGCGGTATGTTCAATGTTCTTGGAAAAGTTACCGGTGGTCCTCCACCGAGACCGTTATACAGATGGGTGCATAAAATAGAAAACGGCACGGTATTTGTTCAAAACAAGTATGTGTATAATCCAAACGAGAGGGGGATCTGATGTTTAAAAAAATTCAAAATTGGTTTGACGAAAGGATAGGGCTTACCAAACTCATAAATGAGTTTAACGGTGAAAGGATACCGAGTAAAGGCAGCTGGATTTATACGTTTGGAAGCCTCCTTGCATTTCTTTTTATCGTTCAGGTTGTAACCGGAATATTTTTACTGTTTTATTATGTCCCGTATTTTCCGTTAGCAAGAAATTCTACGTATTTCATAAAGCATCACGTTCTCTTAGGTAATGTACTTCTTGGAATTCATCTATGGGGCGCTTTTACGATGATATTTTTTCTCTTGGTCCATATGGCGAGGGTTTATTTTTCCGGAGCCTACAAAAAACCGAGAGAGCTTCAATGGGTTGCGGGTATGGTTTTATTTAGTATCGTTATCATACTCGGTTTAACCGGTTATATGTTAATAGGAAATGAGAACTCATGGTGGACTATTAACGTTCTTACAAACGTTGCCGCTCACGTTCCTCTCGTTGGCGGATTTTTAAGGATTATCGTAAGAGGAGGAACCGAGACGGCTACCTTGACGATGCAGCATATATTTGCTTTCCACGTATGGCTTTTGCCGATTGTCGCCATTATGTTTATTCCTATACATATATTTTTGGTAAGGAAAACGGGAGAGCAGGGTATTGCCTTAGAATATAAAAATAGCAAATTGCCGGACAACGACATAAACAAATGGAGCCATCCCGATAAAACGATTCCTTTTTTTCCGGATCAATTTTATAGGGACATGATAGTGGCTATAGGCGTATTTGCGGTGATATATTTTCTCGCGGTTTATTATGGAGCGGCAATAGGTCCTATGTATAGGCCATTGGCTCTTCATTTCGCTCCGGAATCGGATTGGTATTTCCTTGCCAACGAGGAATTGTTAAAATATTTCCCCGGTCATGGGTTAATTATATTCCCGACCTTTATTATTCCTACGATAGGATTTCTTATATTGTTTGCGATACCTTTTATTGATAATAAAGGGAGCGAAAGAAGCCCGTTGAAAAGACCGGCAGCTACGATACTGGGGATTTTGTTTCTCCTTCTGTTAGTTTATTTAACGTTAATAGGCGGCCAACCGAAAGCGCCTGCCGCTGTATAAAGTCAAAAGAGGAGTAAATACAATGAATTTAGGTGTTATTGATATAGTTAATTTATTCATAAACAGGCTGGCGCTGGGTTTCATGGCGATTGCCTTTATATCTCAGTATATAGGGATATTTAAAAGAGAGGATAGGTATTTTAGGCTAGCTAAATCGCTCATACTGATTTCTTTAATAATAGGTACTGTTCAAACGATAGTATATTTCTATTTCTTAAGTATTTTGAAAAGCGGGATTCCTAATTTCTGGATTTTCATCAATAAGATTCAGCCGGGAGTTATAGGCTATTCTATGGATGCATTGTTGATATTTCTGATACTTGGAGCAATATACTATTACGGATTTAAAGGCAAGGATTCCGAGCATCAGGGCTGGAATTTGTTTATAGGTATATTAGCTTTTCTTGCCGGCTTTACTTCGGACATATTCTATAGTATTTCTCAGAGCTATACGATTGGGCCGGATCCGAGTAATCCGATTAGAACCCCTATGGTTTTGCTTCTAATCATCGAAAAAAACATAGAGATTTTTGCTCTCGCGGGCGCATTGCTTGCTTTATGGGCGGGAGTAAGATATATTTTCTCTTCCGATCAGGTTAATAAGAAATATTATGACTGGCTCGGGTCTTTTTCCGGAATAATAACCCTTATGTTTTTAGTAACTTATCCGGTAGTTTATTTCGGGTGGCTTAAACATTTCAGGGCTACGTCAAGTGTTGGATTTAATAGAATAATGCTTGTCGGACAATATCAGTGGATTATATATGTGTTTACGGAGACGTTGGGTGGAGCTCTTGTATTATATTACCTTTATATGCTTTGGAAATTGATAAACGGCAGGGATAAAAAAAGGCCGACTGTTTCCATAGGGCTTATAATTTTTCTGACGATAGTCGGGTTCGTTTCGTTAATATTCGGAATACTTCCTCCGTCGGTAGGTGAATTGGGTAATATGCAGCCGGTTAAATATTTAGCTCTTACCGGTCTTTTTTTAACGAGCTTTTTGGTTCTCGGTTATTACCTTAAAGACCTTACGCCAAATTTTAAGTTCGGCTCCGTTTCTAAGTTCTCTCAAATATTCTTGATAGTGGCCGGATTGCTTGTTGCGATCAACGTTCCCGTTATGGGCTATATGAAAATTGCCGCAAGGGGAACTAATAGAATTATTTATCAGACGATGAATTTGAACGGAACTAAATATGTTCCACCCGTTATTTATCC
>VAOU01059714.1_pt1 | contig 10824 bp, 12 predicted proteins | sample 3393871 | NCBI WGS metagenome assembly VAOU01 (sample SAMN08290440, study PRJNA428436) | hydrothermal vent metagenome | isolation source: Deep-sea hydrothermal vent chimney | place: Atlantic Ocean: South-mid Altantic Ridge | depth 1820 m m
CACAAAAGACAAGGAAGACAAGGAAGATAAGGAAATATGCCGATTGATCATGAGATTATAAATAAAGACATGGTTATAATTACCGCTTTTGGTGTGGTAACGGGGCCTGAGCTGTCGGATCATGTCTTCACCCTGGTAAACTTGCATGGGATTTCCCTGAATACCGGCTATAAGCAGATTTTTGACGCCATGAAAGTTGAAAGAATAGACTTTAATGAAGAAGTATAAGGGTACCCCATTTTTTTTACCTTTGTTTTTTATCTTTATCTTCTTTTAAATTACTCCACCATCCCCGTCCCAATCCCAACAGTATTAAACCCACCATCCACATAAGTGATTTCACCCGTAATTCCTGATGCCAGGTCAGAACAGAGAAAGGCGGCGGTGTTTCCTACTTCTTCAATGGTAACGCTACGACCTAGCGGTGCAGTTTTGTCATAGAAATCGAGCATTTTCCTGAAGCCGCTTATGCCTGCTGCGGCAAGAGTCTTGATCGGGCCTGCTGATATGGCATTTACCCGGATGCCATCCGGACCCAGACTTTGAGCAAGATAGCGGACATTCGCTTCCAGGCTGGCTTTGGCCAGGCCCATGATATTATAACCAGGCATTGAGCGTACTGCACCGATATAGCTCATGGTAATCAGCGCTGCATTTCGACCCTCCATCATTTTTCTTCCAGCTCTTGCCAGAGCGGTGAAGCTGTAGGAGCTGATTTCATGCGCCATGTTAAAGCCATTCCGGGTGGTCGCATCCAGGAACAGGCCCTTAAGTTCCTCTCGCGGGGCGAAGGCAATGGAGTGAACGATGCCATCCAGGCCATCCCATTGTTTACCAAGTTCCGTGAACGCATTTTCAATTTGTTCATCTTCAGATACATCACAGGGTAGAATGATAGACGAACCGCAGGCCTCGGCAATCTTTTCTACACGCTTTAGCAGTTTTTCTGTTTGATAGGTAAAGGCAAGTTCGGCACCTTGTGCCGCCATGGCAAGTGCGATACCTGAAGCAATTGAGCGGTCACTGGCGACGCCGGCAATTAATATTTTCTTGTTCTCTAGAAATCCCATGATATTTCCTGTTTTAGTCGTTATCCTTCGCTATCTATCGGCATACAGAATTTATTATGATTGAGAGACACAGGTACATCAAGCTGGTTCTTCCCAGCGGCGGGTGGCAGCATCATCACTGTGGCGACTTTCTACCCAGCGTGCGCGGTTTTCCAGTGTTTCCTTTTTCCAGAAGGTTGCTCTGGTTTTCAAAAAGTCCATGATAAACTGATTTGACTTATAGGCGGCCGCTCTGTGCGGGCTGGCTGTGATAACAAGAACTATCTGGTCGCCGGGAGCCAGGGTGCCGACACGGTGAATGATGATAATACCCTGTAGTGGCCAACGTGATTCTGCCTGCTGGGCAATTTCCTGCAACTGGTTTTCCGTCATGCCCGGGTAGTGTTCTAGCGACAACATGCTGACCTCATCACCTTCATTGAGGTCACGCACCAGGCCGGTAAAACTAACGATAGCACCAATATCAACCCGATCATTGCGCAATAAGCTTATTTCCTGCTCGAGACTGAAATCTTTTTCCTGTATGGTTATCCTGATCATAGCGAACAAATATAGCAATGCAGCAATCAGAAATCCATATACATGTCGCTCTCAGTTTCTTACTATGCAGGCAGTATAATCACGCCCAACGATGAAAATAAGAGATATGTGCCAATGAATTTGATTCGCCTTTGGTGGCAACGGTATTTTTCTGATCCCCAGGCACTGATATTGTTGTTCCTACTAATCGGCAGTCTTTTAATAGTGCTGACCATGGGGGATATGCTGGCACCGGTGTTCGCCAGTATCGTAATCGCTTATTTGCTTGAAGGTATTGTACGACAGCTCATTAGCATGAACTGCAGCCGTCTGCTCGCCTCGGTGATCAGCTTTACTTTATTTATGGTGTTTTATTTACTCATGCTGTTCTGGTTGTTGCCTCTACTATCTACTCAGGTGAGCCAGTTGCTACAGGAGACCCCTAGCATGATTTCGGCTAGCCAGAAGAGTTTGCTGGAATTACCGGCAAAATACCCGGCCTTGATTACAGAAAATCAGATTCGTGAGCTGGCAGTTATTCTGCGTTCAGAGATAGGCGGTACAGCACAATATATTCTGACCAAGACACTGGCGTCGGTCCCTGGACTACTGGCGATGGTGGTTTATCTTTTTCTTGTGCCACTGCTTGTTTTTTTCTTTCTCAAGGACAAGGAACTAATTTCAGAATGGATCAGTGGTTTTCTGCCAAAGCAACGCAGACTGGCTGTGACGGTATGGACACAGGTAAATAGCCAGATTGCCAAATATGTACGTGGTAAGGTGTGGGAAATTATTGTTGTCTGGTCAGTGACCTATGCTGTTTTTTCTTTGTTCGGGCTACACTATGCCATGCTGATATCTGTACTCATTGGATTGTCGGTAATTATTCCCTATGTCGGGGCCGTGGTGGTGACCATTCCCGTTATACTTATCGCTTTTTTTCAATGGGGCTGGGAGCCACAGACTGGCTGGTTAATAGTTAGCTATGGTGTGATTCAGGCTCTGGACGGAAATTTACTGGTTCCTCTGCTGTTTTCTGAAGTAGTAAATTTACATCCTATAGCCATCATTCTTGCCGTGCTGATCTTTGGTGGGCTGTGGGGCTTCTGGGGGGTATTTTTTGCTATCCCGCTAGCAACGGTTGTTCAAGTGTTGCTCAAGGTCTGGCCACGACATGATGTGGTTGATGACACCACTGCCTGATTATGCTGCCCGGCAAGGTTCCTTTGTTGGAGAGCTGTTTATCCAGCTTGCCGGCAGAACTGATTAATGCCCTGTCCTTATTAAATCTTCCAATATGTAGTGAAGCCCCTGTCGCAGGCTATTTTTTATCCTGTGAAAATAATGGCCTGGTATTAAATACAGAAAAGGGTGAGAAAATACAGCCAGTTTTATCGAAGCCAGCGGGGTTTACCGGTAAACAGCCTCTTCTTCGTGCGCTCGCACCAGCGCGTGGTGGAATCGTCATTGATGCGACAGCTGGCCTGGCTGGAGATAGTCTGAAACTGGCATTAATCGCAAATAGAGTGATTGCAATAGAGCGTAACCCAGTCGTCTTCGCATTATTGGTTTCCGCACTGAGCTTAGCACGTTCATCTTCACTCTCCGGCATAGAGAAGATTGAAGCAAAATACGGTGATGCCATCGAATTGATAAAGCAATTACCTGCTACCGATGTAATATTCATGGATCCAATGTTTCCCCCAAAGCGCAAACGCTCGGCCTTGCCGCCAAAATCGGTGCGAGTCTTACGCGAGATCGTTGGTGATGACAGGGATGATGAAAAACTTCTTCGAGTTGCGCGCCAGCATGCCCTGCGTAGAGTAGTAGTAAAAAGGCCTTTACACTCACCACCACTGGCTAACGATCATGTAGCACTGCATGAGGGAAAAGTCGTTCGCTATGAAGTCTACCTGCCAACTGGAAAGTCATTATGAGTATGCCAACATTCTACCTTAAGGAAGGGTTTAAGGAGGATGGTCTAATTACATTATCGGGCAAAGAGGCCTGGCATGCCCTTGGTGTGAGACGACTCAATGTAGGTGATTCGATACGCCTTATCGATGGCAAGGGCAATGTTACCAGGGCCAGCGTTAAAAATCTGGAAGGTCGGAATACAGCCAGTTTAAGGATTGGTGAAGTGAATCATGTCCCGCCTCAAGTGCCGAATATCATACTTGCAACAGCCATCGCAAAGGGTGATCGTCAGTCCACAATGCTGGATATGGCAACACAGTTAGGCATCAGTGCCTGGCAGCCATTATTATGTCTGCGCAGTGTCAGTAAGCCAGGTAAAAACAGCGCCGAACGCTGGCAAAGAATCTGCCTCGAAGCCTGCAAGCAAAGCGGTTCAGCCTGGCTACCGGAGTTGCTGCCAGCAGCAAAGCCTGAAGATGTAGCTAAAGAGGCATGTGCCGGTGGCAGAGAAGTCTTACTGGCCCACCCGGATGGTGAGAAACTAAATACCATTAGCCATTTAGATAAATTGTTATTGGTGGGACCTGAAGGTGGTTTTACAGATGAGGAAGTAAATAAAATAATTGCAGCAGGTGCAAAAAAAATAAGCCTGGGACAAAATATACTACGAATCGAAACGGCCGCTGTTAGTTTTTTAGCCAGGTTTCGTTCTGTTTAAAAAAGATTTTGACTTTCACATTCAGTTAATAGTTTTCAGCTGAGATTTTACTGTTTTTCGCATGGCAATAATTGCATTGGTGATGTGTTTTACGCTGTTCTGATCTTTTCCCAGGTTTTGCCAGTTATCCGACCAGACCTGTTTCAGGTCTGCAGCCATTTCTGGAAATGGAGCGGGCATCAGGAAACTCAGGTCTTCAATCATGGCGACGTGTCCCCAGCCGGTTATAGGGTTTCCCTGCTCAGAGTTGTTGTCATAATGAGCATAATCAGTGATCAGTTGTAGCTTGCCAAGATTAATCAGTATTTCGAATGATGCTACTCTGAGATTTCGGTTTACTTCAGTGGTTTCGTTTCGCCAGGTATTATAGCTAAGTGCACTGATGGCCACGACAAGGCTGATTATCGCAAGTAGATTGCGTTGAATTTGTTGGCCGATACTATGGTTCATTTTTCATGAATTATAAGTCGTAAGTAGTAGGTCGTAAATCGTAAACCTTAGCAACTTAGAGCATCGAAACGTTCAGATGTTCCCATGCGAAGAGTGTGTATGAATGAAATCGTATTTAAGTTGCATAAATCTAGCCCCTAAACCCAAAATATTTCCTCTCGTGGGGATCGCAAAGTACGCGGGGAAAGCAAAAAACTTTTTAGAATGTTTACGGGGTAGCAGTGATAGTATTTGTAAGAACAAATAAATGAGAGAACCAGAATGAAAGAAATCGAAATACACACGGAATCAGCACCCGAAGATTACCATGCTGCCCAGCAGATCGCTGATGAAATTGCAGAAAAAGAACTGGGTGAGTTTATGCTGTTGTCATGGTATGACAAAGACCGGGATTTTGAAGCACCGCAGCACAGCAGCGAATGCCATCTCGATAGTGCTATTCCCGGTTATGTCGATTATGGCCACAATCACGGTGCCATATTGAAAATTGATATCGATGATGGACGTTTTGTCTATTTCTATCGTGGTCTGGACGATACCCAGGATAACGAACACATTTTTGACATATAGCTGTGTGATATAGTCAAAAACAGGTCAAAAGAGGATAAAAAATGTATACAAAAATGGCTGTTGTCTTCGCTACGCTGGGAATTCTATTAGCCGGCATTTCTGCAAATTCACACGCAGAATTGGACTACCAGTTTACCCCCTATTTATGGGCTGCAAACCTTGATGGTACAACCACAGTCGCTGGGCAGGAGGTGGACTTTAAAGCAGATTTCGGCGACCTGATATCTTTTGTTGATGCGGGCCTGGCCGCACGCTTTGAAGCTAAGTCGGGATAGCTGGGGATATTTTGTAGATGGCTTCTTTATCAAACTGTCTTACGGTAATGACCGGCAGGTAGGAGCCATCGATATATCGATGGATCAGAAAATAGTCGAAGCAGGTCTCAGCTATAGCCTGTCTGAGCAATTTGATATTATTGCTGGAGGGCCGGTATCAAAAAATTGATGAAGATTTGACATTACCCGTAATAGGCGATTTGAATGGTGGTGACAGTTGGGTTGATGGTTTTATTGGTGCAGTCTGGCAACCGGTAAAGACAGACAAGTGGTCACTCAGACTCCGTGGTGACATAGGCACAGGTGATTCAGATTCTGTCTGGCAAGTGGCTGTTGGGGGCGGTTATCACTTTAATAAAACCTGGTCGGCGCTTGTTAACTACCGATATCTTTCAACTGATTATGAGAGTGATATTTTTAAATGGAATGTTGATCAAAGTGGGCTGGGTCTTGGGCTGGGTATTAGCTGGTAATAAAAAACTGTTTCTCTCGCGGAGATCGCAGAGGGCGCAGAAAGATCAGATAAGCTTTTGTAGGTTCGAATTGATTCGAACACAGAGCTAAAATAGATGTTCAAGAAGTATTTACTTTATTGTGCGAATGAATTCGCACCTACACAACTGCCTGATTTTGATATAGAGCACCATGCTCTCATAATTTTGAGCACCGCTAATGTAAATCATCGTGTCCTGCGATAGAATTCGGCCTCTACTAAAGATTCAGGAAATACAATGAATTTTATTGAAACACGCGGCAACGATGGCAAGCGTCCACTCGAGGTCAGTTTCTCTTCGGCAATACTCGGGCCTATGGCTTCTTTTGGTGGAATTTACGTTCCGCAGAAACTGCCAGATCTGGGGCTGGCGTTTCTAATAAGCCACCTTGATGCAAGTTACAAAACCCTGGCGCGTGATGTACTGGCCGCCTTTGAGATAGATATCGAGCAGGATGTCATTGAAGAGGCCCTGAACCTTTACGATCATTTCGATGATGGTTCGAATCCGGCACCGCTTATCAGGGTGGCCGATGATCTCTATGTCAGTGAGCTTTATCACGGCCCTACACGTGCCTTTAAGGATATGGCGCTGCAACCGTTTGGTTTTCTTTTGTCCTCGCTTGCGCAAAAACGCCACGAGAATTACCTGATTCTTGCCGCTACCAGTGGCGATACCGGACCTGCGGCTCTGGAGACATTCAAGAACCGTAAAAATGTTCAGGTGGTCTGCCTGTATCCAGATGGGGGTACCTCTGATGTTCAGCGCCTGCAGATGGTGACAGAGGACGCAACTAATCTGAAGGTCATTGGCATCCACGGCGACTTTGATGATGCGCAGAATGCCTTGAAGCTGTTGCTGAGTTCAGATAGCTTCAATGCTAAATTGAAAGAAAAACATATATCTCTTTCAGCTGCTAACTCAGTGAATTTCGGGCGGATTATTTTCCAGCTTATCTACCATATACACAGTTACCTGGAGCTGGTCCGACAGTCTGCGATTACCCTGGGCGAGAAAATCTATCTGGATGTACCGAGTGGCAACTTTGGTAACGCACTTGGTGGCTACTATGCGATGAAGATGGGCTTGCCGGTCGAGAAGATACTGATAGCCTCCAATAAAAACAAGGTCCTGACACAGCTAATTAAGAATGGCCACTACGATCTTCGCAACACCACAGTTGTAGCAACCACCTCACCGGCGATGGATATTTTAAAATCATCCAATGTTGAACGGATACTTTATGACCTGTACGGCGCTGAGCGTACCAGAGAGCTTATGCAACGTCTGGATGATGAAAAATATTATGAGTTAACAAAAAAAGAACTCGTACAGCTGCAGGCAATATTTAGAGCGGATTACTGTGATGATGATGAAGGTAAAAAATACATAAAAGATACTTTTGCGAAAGGCTATCTAATGGATCCGCATACAGCAACCTGTTTTAAAGCCTATGATACCTGTCGTACAAAGCCACTTAAAACCGTTGCTTATTCCACTGCTGAATGGACCAAGTTTTCTCCAACCATTGCCAATGCCCTGACCGGCGAACAGGATGTGCACGACATTGATGCACTGAAATCAATTGCCCATGAGGCGAATATTGATATTCCAGCTCAGATCAGTGAATTGTTTGATAAAGAAATCTGTCAGAAGACGCTAATTGATAAGGAAGATATCGAGCAGGAGATACTGGCATTTTTGTAGAAATTGTCCGAATGAATTCGGACCTACAATAATTTTCTTCCTGATACGTTGTGATTTTTGTAGGTGCGAATTCATTCGCACAAGGTGGTTAGGTTGGGAATGTTTTTTTATGTTCTTGTTCGAATGAATTCGAACCTGCAAACTTCTTAAAATACCGTAGACTTTTACAACGCCTCAATCTTTTTCAACTGCTCACCCAGCGATGCCAGCGTCTGTTCTATTTCAGAGACTCTTGCACGTTCTTTCTCAACAACGGTAACCGGCGCCTTGTCAACGAAGCTTGCATTTGACAATTTACCCGTAGAACGGGCCAGGTCTTTTTCAATTTTCCCCATTTCTTTATGCAGACGTTTTATTTCTTCATCTTTATCGATGAAGGCGCCGAAGGGAACCAGTACTTTCAGGTCACCAACGAGTGCAGTGGCAGCATCGGGTGAGGTTTCATCATTGGCAAGGCAGGTGATCTCTTCAACCCGCGCCAGTGTTTTGAGCTGGTTTTCGCTTGCTTCAAGTAAGTCAGTGTCCTGTTGGCTTAGATTCTGCAGAAACACGGGTAAAGGCTTACCTGGGGCAATATTCATTTCACCACGAATATTGCGGATGCCGGTAATGACGGCCTGTAGCCATTCTGTTTCGGCGATGGCTGATTTATCTATCTTTTCTTTATCTGCAACCGGGTAGGGCTGCAGCATAATGGTCTCACCCTGTTTGTCCGCCAATGGTGCGACACGCTGCCAGATCTCTTCGGTGATGAAAGGGATCAATGGGTGAAGTAGTCTCAACAGGGTTTCCAGTACGCGGACCAACGTTCGACGTGTGCCACGCTGACTTTCTGGACTGGCATCAGGGTCATTAAGTACAACTTTTGATAGTTCCAGGTACCAGCTACAATACTCATCCCAGGTAAAGCCGTAGATGGCCTGTGCCATTCGATCCAGTCGATAGTCTTTAATGGATTTCGCTACCGTCATTTCTACCTGTTGCAGGCGAGAGATGATCCAGCGGTCAGCGGCATTGAGTTCTATCGCAGCATCGTTTCTTTGACCACAGTCCTGACCTTCTGTGTTCATCAACACATAGCGTGCTGCATTCCATAGTTTGTTGCAGAAATTTCGATAGCCCTCAACCCGGGCCAGATCAAAATTGATGTCACGGCCAGTGCTGGCCAGCGAGGCAAAGGTGAAACGCAGAGCATCGGTGCCAAATGCCGGAATACCGTCAGGAAAATCCTGGCGTGTATGTTTTTCAATGGTCTTTGCCATTTTGGGCTGCATCAGTCCGCTGGTCCTTTTCTTGACCAGGGTTTCCAGTTCAATGCCATCAATCAGATCGATGGGATCCAGCACATTGCCTTTTGATTTTGACATCTTCTGGCCATGTGAGTCGCGCACCAGCCCATGTATATAGACCTCATGAAAAGGCACCTTACCGGTAAACTTCAGCCCCATCATGATCATGCGGGCAACCCAGAAGAAGATGATGTCAAAACCGGTAACCAGCACCGAAGTTGGATAAAATGTATTCATATCCTCCATGCTGTCTGGCCAGCCAAGAGTAGAGAATGGCCACAGGGCAGAGGAGAACCAGGTGTCGAGTACATCATCATCTTGCCGTAGATTAAAATCATCAGACAAGTTATGTTCAGATCGCACTTCTGCTTCATCATGACCGACATAGAAGTTGCCCGCATCGTCATACCAGGCCGGGATGCGGTGGCCCCACCAGATCTGTCTTGAGATACACCAGTCTTCGATGTTATTCATCCACTCGAAGTAGGTCTTGCTCCAGTTTTCCGGTACAAACTTGATGTCGCCATTTTTAACGGCCTTGATTGCAGGCTCTGCCAGCGGCGTAACTTTTACGTACCATTGATCAGTGAGGTAGGGTTCGATGATGCTATGCGAGCGGTCACCGCGTGGCACCATCAGTTTATGGTCATCGATTTTTTCCAGCAGTCCCAGAGACTCAAGATCATCCAGGATCTTTTTTCGTGCATCAAAGCGGCTCATGCCGGCATAGCTGCCCGGCGCTTCATCATTGACCACGGCATCGACGGTAAAGATGTTGATCAACGGTAAATCATGTCGTTGGCCCATAGCATAGTCATTGAAATCATGGGCCGGGGTGATCTTGACGCAGCCGGTACCAAATTCAGGATCAACATATTCATCGGCGATTATCGGAATTTCTCTATCTGTCAGCGGTAATTTGACCGTTTGACCAATTAGATCTTTGTAGCGTTCATCGTCCGGGTGGACGGCGACAGCGGCATCACCGAGCATGGTTTCCGGGCGAGTAGTGGCTACCACAAGATGGCCATCGCCTGAACTTAAGGGATAACGCATATGCCACAGGTGGCCATTCTCTTCTGTAGAAACTACTTCAAGGTCTGAGACCGCCGTGTGCAGTACTGGGTCCCAGTTAACCAGCCGTTTACCACGGTAGATCAGGCCTTCTTTGTACAGTTGTACAAAGACCTCATTGACGGCATGTGACAGGCCTTCATCCATAGTGAAGCGTTCACGTGACCAGTCAGGTGACGTGCCCATGCGGCGTAGCTGGCGGGTGATGGTGCCACCCGAATGTTCTTTCCATTGCCAGATCTGTTTGATGAACTCCTCACGTCCCAGGTCGTGACGGGTTTTTCCTTCAGCATTGAGGCGACGTTCGACAACCATCTGTGTGGCGATACCGGCATGATCGGTTCCTGGCTGCCAGAGCGTGTTTTTCCCGCTCATACGATGATAACGGGTGAGCGCATCCATGATAGTGTCCTGGAATGCGTGCCCCATATGTAAAGAGCCGGTAACATTTGGTGGCGGTATCATGATGCAATACGGTTCGCCCTTACCACTGGGGCTGAACCAGTTGTTGTCTTCCCACCTTTTATAGATAGTTTGCTCTATCTCATCGGGTTGATAGTTTTTGTCTAGCGTATTCTCACTCATTGTCAGTTCCATATTTTTTTACTGCAGGCGAGACAGGCTTAGGGAACCTCTGATCAATTATGCCATGTCTCTGCGAGACCTGAAGCGTGCAGCTACAAAGCGTGCTTCGCAGCGAATGGCCGGGTCCTTTGCAAGAAGCACAATGCCGTAGATGTG
>VAOU01084708.1_pt1 | contig 10768 bp, 13 predicted proteins | sample 3393871 | NCBI WGS metagenome assembly VAOU01 (sample SAMN08290440, study PRJNA428436) | hydrothermal vent metagenome | isolation source: Deep-sea hydrothermal vent chimney | place: Atlantic Ocean: South-mid Altantic Ridge | depth 1820 m m
ACTGCTATAAACTTTCAAAGACAGCTATCCGGCATTATATTTTAAGGTTCTACTACCATTTTAGTAGTGGATATAGGTCAAGCCCACCATAAAAATAGCTTTGGAGCGATCTAAATACAACAAAACAAAAGCTGCTGAAATGCTCGGAATTCCTGCCACCACGCTACATACTAAGATGAGTAAATACGATATCAGGTAGTCATCTCCACATTATCTTTCAGTAAGGCCTGATGCCTTATGTCGGTTCCTTCATAGGCGTAAATTGAAGCTTCCGCGATATGTGCGGCATGGTCGGCGATACGTTCGATACTGGAAATTATATTTTTTATTTCGATAAAATTTATTATTCTCTTATGTAACTCGTCGGGGAATTTTTCAACGTGAATAATGGAATTCTTAAATATATGTCGGTTCAAATCATCGACGATTCCATCACTCTTGATTGTCCAAAGCGCAGCTTCTTTATCATTGTTTGTAAATGAAAAGATTGCTTTTGAAATCATCTCGGTGCTAACGGAGAGCATTTTGCTGATATCTTTCGAATTCAATAAAAGCAGATTGGGATCTTTAAGCTTTTTCAAAACATTCACAATCTTCATAATCAGGTCGCCAATACGCTCCAGATTGGTTATCATCCGATAGGAGGCCATTATTCTTCTAAGCTCCGAAGCTACAGGTTTATAAAGGGCGATGGTGTTGATAATCCGTTTACTTATTTTAAGTTCATAAGCATCTATTTTTCTTTCATTCTTTTTAATTTGTTTTAAGTTTTCTGCAGGAATGATTGTGCGTTCAGACGCAATTATTTTTGCAAGTAACTCCATCTGCTGCAGTGTGAGTTTTGATAGACCTTCAAAATCATCCATTACTTTTCTGATCGCCTTGTCTTTTGTAGTACTCATGTCAAATTTTTTTATAAAGATACACAAATTATCCAAACTTCCCTGTAAGGTATTTCTCTGTCCTCTTATCTGAAGGGTTCGTAAACAGTTCTTTTGTTTCACCGTACTCTACCAGTTCACCGAGGTACAAGAACATGGAATAATCGGAGATACGGGCGGCCTGAGCCATATTATGGGTTACCAGCACTATGGTATATTCCTTTTTAAGTTTCACAAGGAGATTTTCGATCTTTGAAGTTGACACCGGATCCAAAGCAGAAGCAGGCTCATCAAGAAGAATGACATCAGGTTGAAAAGCCAATGCCCGGGCAATACAAAGTCGTTGTTGTTGTCCGCCGGATAAAAAATTCCCTTTTTTGTATAGTGAATCCTTTACCTCATCCCAAAGCGCAACGTCTTTTAGCGATTTTTCAACTATCTCATCCCGTTTGGCCCTCTTTTGCCGGATACCATTTAACTTATAGCCTGCAATGACATTATCGTAAATACTCATACTCGGAAAAGGGTTGGGACTTTGAAAAACCATTCCGATTTTTCGTCTTAACTCAATATTTGAAAGCTTCGAGATATCTATATCGTTAAGAAAAATCTTACCCCGGGTTTCAATATTAGGGTATAGCTCGTGCATTCGGTTCAGCGCCCTTAACAAGCTGCTTTTCCCACAACCCGACGGGCCCATAATTGCTGTAATTATGTTCTTCTTTATGTTGACGGTTACATCCGCAACTGCATATTTATCTTTCTCATAGGAAACAGACAGATTTTGAATTCTTAATATAGGATTTTTTATTTCTATTTTGCTGCAATTTGTTTTGCTATTAAATTAAGAGCCAGAACCAGAACCACCAAAAATAAAGATGAACTCCAGATCAGGTTAACCATATTCGGGTCGTTATAAAACTGCCAAATCAGCAAAGGTACGGCACTGGTTGGTTTGCCAATATTAAAATTCACAAAGGGATTCCCCAGCGCTGTCAGCATAAGCGGGGCGGTCTCTCCGAGTACTCTTGAAAGAGCCAGCAGTATTCCTGTCATTAGTCCGCTAAAACCTGTTGGTATCATTACCCGGAGTATGATTTTATGATAGGGAACCCCTAACGCAAGTCCGGCCTCTTTGATAGATACGGGAATCATTTTTAAAGTTTCTTCAGTAGAACGTATGATAAGCGGTAGCATCATGATTATCAGAGAAGCACTTCCGGCAAGAGCAGAAAAGTCATGTGTGATATTTTTTACAATCCAAAAGTAGGCAATTAACCCTAAAACTATTGAAGGAGCCCCTTGTAGTATATCGGAAATATCGCGGACTACACCTGCATATCGTTTTTCTGCGTTTTCATATAAATATATTCCGATTAATAATCCCAGGGGTATGGCGACCAGGCTGGCCATCGATACCATAAGAAAGGTACCTGTTATGCCATTCAGTATTCCTCCCGGAATGATCTTTCCATGATTCAGCGCTACCATTGCACTATAAGTATCCGGAGCAATTTTTGTAAAAAAATTGAAATTTATTTGTTTAATTCCTTTTTGTACCAGATCGAAAACAATGAGTATAATAGGAGTAATGGCAAGAAGGGATAAAAAAATGACCATGCCTTTAAACAGGAGATTCCTGGCTCTCCTAAACTTTCCCCTCATCGGCGTTGCATTATTTGTTTTTAAGATGGAAATCATGGCATTAAGCGAATTTTTTGATAATGAGCTTACCAATTCCGTTGATGATTCCGGTTATAAGAAATAATAGCAAGCCGATGGCAATCAGCGCGCTTAATTTCAAACCTTCCGCTTCGCCGAATTGGTTGGCAATAACGCTGGCCATTGTATTTCCCATGTCGAATATTCCTTTTGGTATAACATTGCTATTACCAATTAACATGGTTACTGCCATCGTTTCCCCAAGTGCACGGCCAAATGCAAGGATATAACTTGCAACAATTCCGGATCGGGCCATCGGGATAGTTACATTAAAGATAACTTCGAGGCGTGTGGCCCCTAATGAATAGGCTGCCTCTTTCAGGTTATTGGGGACAAGCGAAATAATTTCGGTGCTGATAGAGGTAGCATAAGGAATAATCATTATGGCAAGGATTATACTCGAAGTGAATATTCCAAATCCCTGCGCATTTAATCCCAGCTGAACTATCAATGGGCGTAAGAAATAAAATCCCCATAATCCATACACAATTGACGGAATGCCGGCCAGCAGATCCACTAAGGTTCCAACGATTTTTGCAATCATTTTCCCCTTGTAATATTCACCAAGAAACAGTGAGGTGGAAAGTGCCAGTGGCAGACAAATAATCAGGGCGAGGACAGAAGTAATTATTGTCCCCGCAATAAAAGGCAGCGCACCATATTGCTCTCTTCCTGCCGTAGGATTCCATTTGGTGGAGAAAATAAAGTGAAGTCCGAACTTTTGAAAAACCGGTATGGAGCCCTGAACAAGGGTAAGTACCATACCGGTTGCAAGCAGTATTAAGCTGAGCGATGCAATAAACAATACACTTTTTGTGATCTTTTCGCTATTCATCTACTCATTATTATTTTTCATCTGAATTATTTCAATATCGGCTTTCCATTATAAGTTACCGTACGCAATATTTTCCTGGCCATTTTTACTACTTTTTCCGGTAATGGTGCATAATTAACCTTTTTTGCAATAGCTTGGGCTTCAGGACCAACCATCCAGTTTAATAACTGCAAAGTAGCCTTGGCCTGAGCAAAAGAACGATGGTTGTATTTTTGGTTTTTGTATAGAATAATCCACGTGAAACCACTAATAGGATAAGCATTCGGGGCAGAAGAGTTAGTCACCATTACCCTTGTGTCAGCAGGAATTTTACCTTTTCCGGCAGCGCTGACAGACTCAATGCTTGGTTTAATGAAATTACCGGCCTTATTGCGGAGGAGTGCGAATGAAATTTTCTGGGCAAATGCATATTCAGAGCCTATGTAACCAACAGCGCCAACAGTCTGGCTGATGATTCCGGCCACGCCAGGATTTCCTTTGGCGCCCATCCCTGTTAGCCATTTCAAGGATTTTCCAGTTCCAATTTGATTTTTCCATTCCGGACTTATCTTGCTCATGTAATCACTGAATATGTAAGTTGTCCCACTTCCGTCCGAGCGGTGGACCACGGTGATTGCGAGATTGGGAAATTTAACCCCGGGATTTAGCTTTTGAAGTTCTGAATTGTCCCAATTTGTGATTTTTCCCATGAAAATACCAGTGAGTACTTTGGGTGTCAGCTTCATAGAATCGATTCCCGGAAGGTTAAATGCTATAACAACAGCGCCACTACACGTAGGGATATGAACAACGGGAGCGGGCATTTTGGCCATTTCGGCATTACTTAAAAATGCATCGCTGGCCCCAAAATCAACAACCCTGTCTCTAATACTGCGGATACCGGCACCGGAACCGATGACCCCGTAAGACACCGGAATACCGGTTTGTTCGGTATATTTCCTGAATGCAGTATTATAGAAAGGCGCAGCAAAAGTTGAACCGGCACCAGCAAGGCTGATATTATCATTTGTGCTCTTGGTTTTGGTAGTTTTCTTTGAACTTGAGCTGTTGGAGTTTTGGCATGATGCAAGCCCTACAACCACAGCCATAAAAATTAATAACTTTTTCATTTTAGATTGTTTTTGAATGTTAATATAGTCTTAAAAATTAATTTCTAAACTTAAATAAGCCCCCGAAACTGAGGATTTAGCTTTGTTTCGTGGCTTCCAAAGCTGATAATTCGGGGAAACTTTTACCCCCTTTACAGGAGAAATCTCAACCCCGGCAATTAGTACCTGCCCATCCTTTGCAAAATTCCAAGGATTAGCCTGATTTGCCATCGTTACGGAGGACAGATAATCGTATCGACCGAAAATATTTATCTTTTTAAAAAAATAAGTAGCGTAAAAAGAATAACCCGAATAATCTTTTCCGAAAGACATGCCATGATTATACTGTTTGTTATATTCGGCCCCTCCTTTCCACCTGGTTCCGGTATATGCTAAGAAAAATGAAAGGGTTTGCTGTGCCGCTTGTTTGTTCATGTAATCGTAATAGATTCGGAACATAAATGTCTTGGCAGGTTTTAGGGTTATTCCAATGGTGTATTTTAAAGTGCTGTCAACTTCAATTCTTTTATAGCCTTCTCCATTGAGAACAGCGAAATCGGCACTTACAAATGAATTTAGTTTATAAGCAATGCTTATACCGAGGTCGGCACTCGAACCAAAGTCATTCTGATCTTGAAATGATTTAAAAAGGTAACGATTGCCCCATTGACTTTCCTGAAGATTAGATATATAAGTCCCAATAAGTCCGAATCTGGTGGTTAGTCTATCCTTTTTATATTGAACGTAAGCATTTTTTAAATAGGCCGTCATTTGAAGTTTGCCAACTCCCGGATTGCCGACATCAAAATTTACTTTTCCTGAAAAGTACTCGCTAAATGAATATTTATAGCCCATGTATGCCCGGGTTACTTCGAAAAGGTTCCGGGTTGTTCCATTGGTGAAATTGCTGTGATAATCGGTGTAAATTTTCACAAAAGGTCTTCCTGATGGCTTAAAATCAGTTTTTGTTTGTGTGTTTTGACCAAACACACTGCTAAAAAATGGTAGAAAAACAATACTGAGAGATATATTTTTTATCATTTGACTTGTATTGCCGCTTCGTGAGGCACAAAATATTTATCTTATTATATGAATTCAATTACTAACTTTTAAGCTTAATTTGTTGGCACAAAAGAAGAATATCATTAGCAGGATGAGGTTAATTAAATATTAAGTTTAAGTTATGAAATTGTTAACACAATAACTGCTATACGGCATAATAAAATTCAGCGTCTCAATTAGTTAAGAATGGACTCTGGAACCATGTTTCCTCCTTGCAGGCTATTGCGCTGCAATCTTTTTTCTAATTGCAAAAGTTAAAATCACTTACTATTTCTATCTTGAATTTTAAATATATTGAATTTTCCATTACCTTTGTTGCACTATAGCGCAACTATGCGATTAATAAGAAAATGGCATGAATACTTATACTAACTTTTTTAAGGCATTAAGTGATGAAACGAGACTCAGAATGCTGAATTTATTAATAGTTTCAAAATCTGAACTTTGTGTTTGTGAATTCACCGATATTCTGGAAATACCAACATACAATGTTTCAAAACACCTGAAAATATTGAAGAATGCCGGTCTCTTAAACGAAAGAAAAGAAGGTCGTTGGGTATATTTTGGATTGACAGCTGAAAAAGAAAAGTTTCTAAGTCTCTTGTTTAAAGCTATAAAAGAAATTCCTGCACAACAGTTTAAAACTGACCTTATTGAGTTGCAAAAAAGGTTTAATATAAGAGTTGAAGGAAAATGCCTGTTAGGAATTCAAAAAGAACATTTAAAAAATTGATAATCACGTAATTTTTATGAGAGGAAGAATAGCAATTCAACGTTGTCAAAACAGCAAATCAGAAATAGTAACTATAGAAGATGTCCTGAATAATCCAACTGAATACCTAAACCAAATAGTTAGAAACCAAGGCATTGTAAACCAAATAGATCTAAACAAACAGCAATCTATCATTATTAAAAAGAGGATTTGTATATGAAACAAAAAACATCAGAAATATTAAAGATATATCAGCCGAATAGTGACTTATTATCCATAGAAGAAATTTACAAGGACTTGAAAAATATTTCAAAAATAAAGAAGTGTTCTTTTTGTGGTTGCAATGCTGACACCTTAAAGGAGTTTGTGGAATTGGCACGAGCTAATGGCAGGAAGAAGCTTGCCAAAAAGGCAACGAAACTGCACAAAAAAATTATTGACCAGAAAAAATATGACTGTTTAGGCTGTAAGCTGTGCTACCCTGCAGACATTTCTAATCTATTATTTGAAATCGGGGATAAAGATAACAGAGATGATAAACCGGAATCTTGTTCATCTGAATCCTGTTCCTGCAACAGCCAAAAAACAAAATGGCCAGTTGAAAGAGGTAGTTATTTCGTAGGTAATGAAAATGCTGCCATTGCAATTAACACTTTATCAAATACAAAGCTGCCTGAACAACTTATCACATCATTAAAAGATAAAATTGCAATAGCAGGTTACTGCGAAACCGAAAATATCGGTGTAGAAAAAATAGTGAAAAATACTATTTCAAACCCCAATATCCGCACTTTAATAATTTGCGGTAACGAAAGCAGACAAAACATGATGGGAGGACATTTTTCAGGTCAGGCTTTACTTTCCCTCTATTCAAATGGTATTACCGGAAAAAACAGAATTATCGGAGCAAAAGGGAAGCATCCTGTCGTAAAAAATTTGAACACAGAGCAAGTTAAACGTTTTCAATCTCAAATCGAAATTATTGAACTTATCGGCAACAATTCAGTAGAAGAAATAGCCCTAAATGTTGATATTACTCATTCTAAAAAGAAAGAAATATTTGAAGAGAAAGAAATTAATGGCTTTGTAAACAGAGAAATTATTGCTCAGAATCCTCAAAAGCTACACTTAGACAAAAAAGGGTATTTTGTTATACTTCCGAATAAATCAGAGAGAAAAATTTTTGTTGAATATTATGCCAATAGTGGAGAATTATTACAAACGATTGTAGGAAATGATGCTGCAAGTATCTATTATACAATTATTGAAAAAGAATTTATATCAAAACCTGGCCATTGCGCCTATCTCGGAAAGGAATTAACCAAGGCCGAATACTTTATAAAATATGACATTCCTTACATACAAGACAAGGCATTAGGAGAAATAGCAGACGAATAAAAAAACAAGCATTTTAGAAGGATACCAATTTCATTAGATCCAGCCACCATAAAGTTCCGGTCTTCGGTCAGGAAGGAAAAGCTTTTTCGCATGTGCGTGTTTCACCTCCCCAAGGTCAATGTCGTAGTACAATATTTCTTCCGTTCCACGACCGGCCTGAACCAGCAGCCGTCCATCCGGACCACAAACAAACGATTCTCCGGAGAAATCGAGATGCTCCTCCACTCCTACCCTGTTGCAAAGCGCTGTAAAATAGCCGTTTTGGAAAGCGGCGATCTGCATTTCAGCTTCGTAAAGTCCGTCGGTCCATTCACCCGCAGCACCGGCCTGTGGCGTAATTATTAGCTCGGCGCCGGCCACTGCCAAAGCCCGCATATACTCCGGATAATGCCGGTCGTAGCAGATGGCAATACCGATTTTCCCCAGCGCCAAGTCATATACACGCACCCCGGTATCTCCCGGCGTATAATACGTCTTTTCGTGGAAATATTCATAATCAGGCACATGCACCATACGGGTTTTGCCTAAAAGTGTGCCATCAGCATCAATTACCGGCGAAGTGTCATAAGTGTTTTTTCCATCCAGCTCGTACAGGTTAGGGATAATTACCATTTTGTACTTTTTGGCCAGGCAGGCAAAAGCCTCCGTAACCGGACCGGGGATGGTCTCAGCGAGTTTGTTTTTACCGGCCGTTGCCGGATACTGAGGATAAAACGGTTCGAAAGCCAGTTCGGCGAAAACTATTAGTTGTGCACCGTTATGTGCCGCCTCTTCAGCAGCCGCAAGTCCTTTTTTCAGATTGGCAGACTTGTCTGTTCCGGCTTTTTGCTGTATCAATGCAATTTTCATAAAAAATCACTTTAAGAGCGTAAAATTACGGAAAAACAGTTAGCCGGCCATTATGAAGCTGAATTCATAAATACCCTATTTTTGAAAACCTTTAAAAAAGAATTTCATGAAATTCAGGACACACTGGATTCTGTTATTTCTGCTTCTCGGCATGATGGCCTGTAAAAAGCCTGTGAACTTTTCAGACCCGTCAAAAAACACTTTTATCCGTGGTGCAGACCTCTCCAAGCTTGCGGAAAGCCTGCGAAGAAAGAAACATACTGAATTTCAAATGGTAATAATCCACACCGGGAAACGAATTAACTCAAAACATAGCTATAAATAGCAATAAAATGGCAGATGCTGCCACCCAGCACAAACAGGTGAAAAATGGCATGATGATAAGGCATTTTTCGCTGCAGGTACAAGACGGCGCCGATAATGTAACTCACCCCGCCGACCAACAGCCAATAAAGTCCCGGCAGAGAGAGATTGGCAATCAGCGGCTTAATGGCCACCAGCACAATGGAACCCATAACAACATAGGCAACTGTTGAAATAATATTGAATCTTCCGGTATAAAAAAGCTTGAAAATAATGCCCCCGACAGCCGCCGCCCAAATTACACCAAACAGGCTCCATCCCCAGGCACCGCGTAACGTAACCAGCAAAAACGGTGTATAGGTTCCAGCAATGAGCAGATAGATGGAAGCATGATCAAAAATATTGAATTTATGTCTTTTTTCGGGATTTTTAGCCGAATGGTAAAGTGTGGAAGCAAGGTAAAGCAACATCATGCTGGCACCGTAAATGCTAACACTCACAATTTGCCAGGCATCGCCGTGCAACGATGCTTTCAGAATAACAAAAACCGCCGCAGGAATGCTCAACAAAAAACCCAGTCCGTGCGACCAGATGTTTAGTCGCTCTTCGACAGGGGAATAATCACGTTTTTTCGAATAACTTTTCAATGTTGCCATATGTTTTAAATGTTTTAAAGATAAACGATACGGATGGTTTTTATTGTACTTTTCGGGCAAACAAATGAAAAAAATTCCGGATACAAAAAAAGGAGCCGAAAGCAGGATTTCACTAGTTTTTATCTTCGTCCACCTGCTTCAAAAAATAATCCCACAAAGCATCAGCAGGCGGCCTCGCCGTAATATCCATCACCTCCTTTTTCACAGGGTGAACAAAAGACACTTTGCGGGCATGCAAACTTATGGAAGCATCCGGATTACTACGTGGAAAACCGTATTTTAAGTCGCCTTTTACGGGACATCCAATAGCTGCCAGTTGTGCTCTTATTTGATGATGACGGCCTGTGTGCAAATCTATCTCCAGCAAATGATAACGTTCGCCGGATGCCAGCAGCCGATAATTTAGTACAGCTTCCTTACTATCCGTACCGGGTGTTTTACTTACAAAAGATTTATTTTTTTTTGTATCCCTCTTCAAATAATGGACGAGTTTCCCCTCTTTTTCCGGCGGCTTATTTTTGACAATAGCCCAATAGGTTTTCTGTATGGCACGTTGCTTCACCAGCTCATTCATACGGCTCAGTGCTTTACCGGTTTTGGCAAAAACCGCCACCCCGCTCACGGGTCGGTCAAGGCGATGAATAACACCCAAAAAGGCATCTCCCGGTTTATGATATTTTTCTTTCAGATAATGTTTCAAAGCTTCACTCAGCGGTTCATCGCCGGTTTTATCACCCTGAACAATTTCGGAAGGCAGTTTATTAACCACTATCAAATGGTTATCTTCATACAAAATACGTTTTTCTAACGGAAGTTTGATGCTCATGAAACCATTCTAATGGGAAACAATCAATATTGTTCTTTATCATTGGGAAAGTCAACGGCTTTCACGTCATGAATATAGGCCAGAAAAGCTTTGATAATCTCATCGTGCAGGTTGTGATAACGACGCAGGAAACGGGGAGAAAACTCCTGATTGATGCCCAACATATCATGCAATACCAACACCTGTCCGTCAACGGCATGTCCGGCACCAATACCGATAGTAGGAATTTTTACCGATTTTGTTACCTTGGCGGCCAACTTAGCAGGAATTTTTTCCAGCACAATACCAAAACAACCGGCCTCTTCGAGTAATTTGGCATCACGGAGCAGTTTGGAAGCTTCTTCCTCTTCTTTGGCACGCACCACATAAGTACCGAATTTATTGATTGATTGTGGCGTTAGCCCCAAATGTCCCAGGACGGGAATTCCGGCAGTCA
>VAOU01007051.1_pt1 | contig 10678 bp, 6 predicted proteins | sample 3393871 | NCBI WGS metagenome assembly VAOU01 (sample SAMN08290440, study PRJNA428436) | hydrothermal vent metagenome | isolation source: Deep-sea hydrothermal vent chimney | place: Atlantic Ocean: South-mid Altantic Ridge | depth 1820 m m
AATTTATCAAGGAACAAGTTACGCAAGGTCGGTATGGTTCAACAAGTGAGGTCATTCGAGCAGGATTAAGACTTTTGGAAGACCACAACACTAAATTAACTGCACTGCGTAATGCGATCAAGGAAGGTATAGATAGCGGCCCGGCTGAGCCATTTGATATTGATGATTTTCTCAGCTCAAGGTCTCGCGGTAAAGGGCGTGGCTGAATATCTGTTTCGACCAAAAGCAAAAACAGATGTTGAGGATATCTGGAGCTACACTCTTGAAACCTGGGGAATTGATCAGGCAGATCAATATGTGAAGAACTTGATAGACACTTGTAGCTCTCTGGCAAAGAATCCCGATATGGGAGTAGCTCGAGATGAATTGCGCAATGGCTTACATGTGCATCCTTCAGGTAAACACTTAATCTTCTATCTGAAAATTAAAAATGATATAGACATTGTTCGTATACTTCATGAGCGTATGGACTGCAACTTACATTTACTCTTAGGTTGATAACCCTGCTGAAAGGGTCTGCGGGTTCTGCTTTTTGCTTTAAAAATACTGAAGGGCCGAATTCATTCGGACAAAACCTGTGCGAATGAATTCGCACCTACATTGCAGCTACCGTTTTTGCTTTTGATGTTTGGTGTTTGGTGTTGATCTTAAAATTCCCGTTCAGGCTTGCCGAGAAGCGGAGATCGAGCCGGAGAAAAGGGATGTGTTGTCTGAGGGCGAAGCCCGAGTTTCACATCCCGCCGGCTCGATTGAGCATCGCAGGGAACCCGAAGGGCAAGCATGTGGGCGGTTTTTCTTTGGTTCCGTTTCTTTTATCCGTATAAAAGAAATGAACTCGCCCATGAAGGGCGAAAAACTCAACTCAATTCGAGCAAACGAATAAAAAAGAAATAATATCGCCATGTTGGTCAATACTCACACCCCTGCGCCAGCACAAACCTACTCCCCCGCTACCGTCATCTGGTCAAGTAAAATAGACCCGGTAATGATATTCCCCCGCCAATCCAGATCATTGCCAACCTCGACAAAATTCTGAAACATATCCAGCAGATTCCCCGCAACGGTAACCTCACTCACCGGATACTGGATCTCGCCATTCTCCACCCAGAACCCGGCCGCACCACGGGAATAATCACCGGTGACATTATTGATGCCAAAACCTATCAACTCGGTTACCAGCAGACCTGTATCCATCTGCTTCAGCAGGGCCGGCAGGTCTTTATCGCCGTGTTCTATCATCAGGTTATGCACACCACCGGCATTTCCTGTCGTCAGCAGACCCAGTTTACGGGCGGAATAGCTGCTGAGGACATAATCCATCAGTATGCCGTCTTTGATTATTGATCTTTGTTTTGTTGCTACGCCTTCATTGTCAAAGACGGCTGAACCCAGGGCCTTGGGAATATATGGATTTTCCGATATGTTGATGTGTTCAGGAAAAATCTTTTTGCCTTTGTGATCCAGTAGAAAGGACGATTTTCGATACAGGGCTCCGCCGCTGATGGCTGAGATCAGATGAGACAATAGGCTGCCCGCCGCCTGTGCTTCGTAGATGACCGGGGTCTGGCAGGTGGCAATTTTTCGGGAGCCCAGGCGATCCAGTGCGCGCTGGCCTGCGATCCTGCCGACTTCCTCTGCAGACTGCATTTCGGTGCGGTCACGGGCCTCGCTGTACCAGTAGTCACGTTCCATCGCCTCGCCGTCACTGGCAATGACCGAACAGCTGAGGGAGTGGCGGCTACCGTAGCGTATGCCATTAAAGCCATGTGTATTGGCATAAATCCCTACCCCTTCATGGCTGCTAACCGTCGCACCTTCTGAATTACTGATGGCATCACCCATCTGGCGGGCGACTTCTTCACACTGCAGAGCAAGGTCACGTGCCGTGCCCGTATCCGGGTTCCACGGATACCAGAGATCAAGATCGGGAAATTCTGTCGCCATCCGGTCAGCATCTGCCAGCCCGCCGCAGTCATCCTCCGCGGTTAATTTAGCGATACTGCATGCCGCATCGACGGTATGCCGGATACCGTCAGCAGTCATATCAGAGGTACTGGCCGAGCCGCTTTTTTTACCAAAGAAGACTGTCAATGACAGCGATTTATCACGATTATGTTCTATGGTTTCAATTTCACCCAGGCGCACTGTCAACGAGGAGCCCTGTGACAGACTCGCGTCGACCTCGGCACTGCTGGCACCACAACGACTAGTGGCAACCAGTACCTGCTCGACCACATCCTGCAGGGGGTCGGCGATGTCCTGAATATCTGGCTCCATAATCTGCTGCAGGTTTTTTGCGGTACTCATAGCTCGGTACCTCCTACTGTCAGCTCATCAATTTTCAGAGTCGGCTGTCCAACACCTACAGGGACACTTTGTCCGTCTTTGCCGCAGACACCAACACCGTGATCTAACTCGAGATCGTTACCGACCATTGATACCTGCGTCAGCACTTCCGGGCCGCTGCCAATCAGCGTGGCGCCCTTGACTGGATAGGTGATTTTGCCGTTTTCTATCATATAGGCTTCAGAGCTTGTGAAGACAAACTTGCCGGATGTGATGTCGACCTGCCCGCCACCAAAATTGACGGCATATAAGCCCTTGTCCACCGAGGCAATAATCTCTTCAGGATCTGATTCGCCTGCCAGCATATAGGTGTTGGTCATGCGCGGCATCGGCAGGCAGGAATAGGATTCGCGGCGGCCATTTCCAGTTGCGGCGACACCCATCAGCCGTGCATTCATCTTGTCCTGCATATAGCCTTTAAGAATGCCGTTTTCGATCAGTACCGTATTCTGTCCGGCTGTCCCTTCATCATCAATAGAAAGAGAGCCGCGTCTTTCTGGCAGCGTTGCATCGTCAACCACCGTACACAGTCCAGAGGCCACCTTCTCACCGACACGTCCGGAAAAGGCAGAGGTTCCTTTACGGTTGAAATCTCCCTCCAGACCATGACCTATCGCTTCATGCAGCAAAATCCCCGGCCAGCCATGACCGAGTACAACAGGCATCATACCGGCAGGGGGTGCCTTAGCTTCCAGTTTGATCAATGCCTGTTGCACTGCATCCCTGGCATATTGCAGCGCTCTGTCTGAATCGGTAAAGACAGTCAGGCCAAAGCGGCCACCACCGCCTGCCGACCCCTGTTCACGGCTACCCCTGTCATCGACAATAACGGTAACGCTAAGCCTCACCATGGGGCGTATATCGGCGGCCAACGTACCGTCACTGGCTGCAATGAGGACAATATCCTGCACCGAGGATAAACTGGCCATCACCTGAGAAACTCGCGTATCCTGTTTGCGGGCTTCGGCTTCTACCCGCTCCAACAGATCGACTTTGGACTGGTCTGCCAGCGTGCCAATTGGATCAATAGCTGCGTATAGCGCACGATTTGATTCACCTTTCAAAGCTACCGCAACCTGTTTGTTTTCACCGCCGGATGCGATTGCCTTTGCCGTATTGGCCGCCTGCTCCAGTGCCGGTAGCGCCAACTCATCGGAATAAGCAAAGCCTGTCTTCTCTCCACTAATGGCGCGAATTCCAACACCCTGATCAATATTATGACTGCCAGACTTTACCTTCCCTTCTTCCAGATTCCAGCTTTCGTGGCGGCTGTATTCAAAATAAATATCGGCATAATCGACCTGATTACTCAACAGCCGGGACATCAGCCTGTCCAGATCCTGGTCACCGAGTGCAGTGGGTTCCAGCAAACGCTGGCGCGCCAGCTCCATAATTTCTGACATAAAAATACTTCCTTGATTTGGTCTGCCTACTGATAATGACAGATGAAAGGGTTATAGGGCTGCCTATGATTTACTCGTCATTGCGAGAAACGTAGTGACGAAACAATCTCAAAATGATGGAACCAAAACAAAGAGATTGCCGCGCTTTGGTGCTCGTGACCACAGGAAATGCCCAAAGGGTGCAAGTACGCGGTTCTCGTTATTAATGGGGTCAAAGTTTTTGATTTCACGTAAAACGTAACACGTAAAACCTAAAACTTTCTTCTAATCAACATTTCAACCGCCGATGCTTAAGGGAAGGCAGGGTTTTTCGAATATCCCCCAATAGATCGAGGTCAATTTCAGATAGCACGATACCTGGCCCGCGGGAAAGACGATTGGCTACCCGGCCCCAGGGATCTACGATCATTGAATCACCATAGGTTTCTCTGCCGTTTGCATGAAAACCACCCTGTGCAGCTGCCAGCATATAAGCCTGATTCTCGATTGCTCGTGCCCGCACCAGTACTTCCCAGTGCACACTGCCGGTAATCGCAGTAAATGAGGACGGTACAGCCAGTATCTGGACACCTTTCTGTGACAGTTGGCGAAATAATTCTGGAAAGCGCAGGTCGTAGCAGATAGCCAGACCAAGCCGGCCAAACGGTGTGTCGACGACTACCGGATCACTGCCTGCTTCTATCGTAGCAGACTCTGTATAGGCCTCAGAATTATTCAGTTCTACATCAAATAAATGTATCTTGTCATAGCGTGCAACCCGCTCCCCCTGGTCATTGAAGACCAGACAGGCGCTACGGCATTTATCAGAGGACTCTGATGCCAATGGCACAGTGCCACCGACCAGCCAGATTTTATGCCGGCGTGCGGCCTCAGCAAGAAAATTCTGGATGTGCCCATCACCGGCCTGCTCTGCTTCAGCAAGACGGTCGGAATCTTTCATCGGCATCAGGCAAAAGTTTTCCGGCAGAACTATCAGTTGTGCCCCGGAATCAGCAGCCTGTGTTATCAGCCTCCCCGCCTCAAAGAGATTTGCGGCTACGTCCGGCCCTGATGTCATCTGTATTGCTGCAACTTCAGTCATGCTTTTTCCTTAATAGGGGTACTCTGATTATCAGCTTGCTAATTTACACTAAATCAGCCCCCGGGAGCAGTGTCATCCTCCGGGTTTTCCGTGTCATCACTGGCATTAGTAGTCTGTATTTTTTTAACCAACGGGTTACCCCAGGGGCCACTGATAGTGTATTGATAGTTAGTAGATTTTTCTATCTGATTCTTTATTGCCTTTGATGCAAGATATGTCGCTACCCCGCCCGCAGGCCCACCGAGGACGTAACCGGCGATCGCGAGGTTTCCACCTAGTGCAGGTAATATGGACATCTTCATATCGACATTCTCTTTTACCAGTCCCAGTTGACCTTCAAGTTTGATGGTGGCTGAAGGGCCAGACATGATCAATTTTGATATGTTGGCAATACCCTGATTTATTGAGACATCAGCATCTATAGAATCAAAAGCAAAACCTCCTTTGGACAGATCAGTGAAATCCAGTTGTAGGCGACGGCGCAGGCTGTCAATATTGAATACACCGAGCAATCTCCCTGCACCTACCTCTACACCTGACAAACGTCCCCTGTCTGAATGGATCTCTAGATTGCCATTAAGAATTCCCAGTCTGTAATCATAAGGTGCGCCCTTCCAGGAAACATTACCAGTAGTACGAAATATCTTACTTTCAAAATCAAGATTTAAATCAAGTGCTATAAGCGTTGCCAGCATATCGGTACTGGTAAAATCTACATCAAAGCTTGATGTTTGATTATTATTACGGCCGCGCCAGCGCCCATTTGCCTTTAACTTCATCTCCGGGCGGTCAAGTTTCAGTAACTGTAACTCCCATTCATAATCTGTTGCCTCCCCAAGTAAAGTTAATCTACCAAGATTCATTTTATGGAAAACCAGATTCTCGATAGCAACATCCAGCGAGGGGAAATCTACCGGATCCAGAGCCGGCTCAGTGGTAGTTTGTTTTTCCACAGCTTCATTCCAGATCAACTTCTCCAGTCGCATATTTACCCATCTTGAAGAACTATCAAGCTTAAATCCAACGTCACCTTTTATTCGCTCACCATCTACTTTACCCTCCCAGCTACCATCCTTCTGACGGTCAAATATGACGTCTACATCCGCCATATCAACCTTTGAATAATAGACCCTGTCAATTTTTCCTGACATCTGCGTGACCACTGCTGGAATGCCTTCGTCGCCTTCCTGTCTCTTTATATAGTTATCCCATGGATCGAGATCCAGCTTAGCTTGCTCAACGGCTACAGTGAGACCTTTTCTATCAGTACAGCTTGCCTTATTTCTGCCAATAAGCAGACATCCACCCGTTAACGCCATGACCTGTTCTTCAACAGAAAAAAACAGGTTGCCGTTGACGAATGACGGCATAAAAAAAGTAACATTAGTCTTTTTATCGGGTAGGAAGCTGACATCAAGTTGTAGTGGTAATTCTTCTTTGCTTTGTTTTGCCAGCGGGGCAGGAAAAAGAGAAACAAGCCCTTTGAGATCAGAGCTCACCTTAAGACTAATTTTGTCCTCATCAAATCTCATCTTCCCCTGCCAGACCGCCTTGCCTTTGAGCTCCTTTGCTATCCATTCTCCAAGCAATGGCCCAAGATAGCTGGCATATGCCTCGCCTTTAGCGTCAACCTCAACCACTGGCGGCTGACCTTCCTTAAGTGTTTTCACACTGAAGGATAAGGGACCACCCAGTTGTTTTCCCTGCAGGCTCGATGATGACAATGACCGCTCGGTGAAATCAAGTTTGCCTTTAAGTTGTGTGATCCATGAATCATCTGGCAACTGCAATGAGGCATTAGTTGTTCTGTATTCACCTTTAACATGCGTGTCAGCCGTATTTGCAAGTGGGATGGAGAGATCAAGATTCATCTTCCCATGCCCCTTACCCGCAAGGTTTAATTTCCGAAAAGTAGAATTACGAAACAATGGGCCATCTTGCAGAAAATCAATTACCCTACCAAGATCACCGTGCAAGACCGTACTGACATCGACGACCTGTTTGCCGGATTCAGCAAGGTGCGATAAATGTACGATACTCTTCTCCAGCTTCTGGCCATATAAATCTCGTGCGTAGCCATTCACCCACAGGTCATTTTTACCGATCACCAGGTCAGCATCTACGCCTGTCAGCCGTGGCCACCCCGGAGCAAAATACATACTGCCACCGCCAATGTTGGCTACCACATTGAAGCTCCTGGCCCCGGCAACTGGAAATCCTTTTACAGTTCCATCATAGTCCAGTTTTGCTGTATTCAGACGACCACGAAACCGTGTTCCCTCAAACCATTGCCGGATACCCGGCTTCATCAGCAGAACGGGAAAATAGTGGTCTGCTTTCGACAAATTACCGCCTTTGAGGTCAACATTTAGTTTTAGTAACGGCGGCAGTGAGCGATCAATCGGAATAGTCGCAATAAAGCTAGCTACAGCCTCAGCGTCTTTATTCTTCATCCAGATACGGTTACCTTCCACCTGCCAGGATTCTTTTACTTTTTTCCAGTTTACGCTCGCCTGCAGATCATCCATCCTGAGTGGGTGTTCATATACCCTGTCAAGTACAATGCGCGATTTCATTCCCTCTGCTACAACACTGCCGCCTTTTTTAGTAATACTAATATTTGCCTGCAGGCCAGTTACAGAAGGGTACATCTGATATGCATTTATGGCCGTCTCACTGACAGACATTTTGTACAGAAAATCACTGGGCTTCTTAATTGGCCCATACAATGTGAGGCTAGTATCACTTGCATTTCCCGATGGATAGAGTGATTTTACCAGCTGTACAATCTTATTTTTACTGGTTAATGCATCCAGTACTGGACGCAGATCGGCAAGCTTAAGCTTACTGACATGCAGGGATGATTCACCCTCGCTATAGGACAACTGTATGCGACCTGTCGGCCAGGGCTTGCCTGCTACTGCAAATAATGTATTTTCAAGTGTCAATAACCATGACTCACCAGAATTCTCAAAATTGATATCAGCTTCAACACTCCGTACCGAAAATGGTGAGCCATAATTACCCAGTGGAATTAATAAATCGCGCCCTTTGATATGACCCACAGAGGACTCCAATACCCCATTAGTCCAGTCAGTCAAAAGATCCACAGACACTCTTCCCGAGACGACTGGAAGCGCCAGCTTTTCATTTACTATGCCAGGCAAACCTGAAAGCTCCAGGTCACTAATTTTAGAGCTAAGGCTGCCGTTCCATGAATCCATTTCCAGAACATTGCCGTGTATATCAAACTTCGTTGACACTACTTTCCCGAGGCTTTCTGGGAGTTTTACTGATCCTTCGAAAATATGTCTTTTACCTTTATTCTTCATGGAAAAATTAATATCGGTGACGATAAAATTCTTTTCCTTGAGGAAATGATCATGCCAGATAAAACGCCCATCACTGATTGTAACTTTATGCTGGCGAAACAATGTTGCCAGCCTGCCTTTTTTTGGTGGCGGGGCCTTGAACTTACCAATATAAAACTCCCCCTCGGGAGAACGGCTAACATGAATAACCGGATTTTTCAGGGCGATCTGCCTGAATACGAGCTTACCCTGGAGCAAGGGCACAATATCCAGGTCAAGTCTCAGTTCACCCAGACTTATTTGGACGTCTTCTTTACCGCTAGCATCCTTTAGCACCAGCTTTCGCGCATACAGCGATGGATAAAGACCCCGCCAGTCAGCCGCCATCTCGCCAATCACCACTGTCTGCCCTATCTGTTTCGTCAGGTAGGTTTCAACCTCGGCCTTGCGGTCCACCAGTGCAGGTAGCCAGAATCGAAAAATGGTAATCGCCACAGCAGCAACAACGAACAGCATGACACCAAAATACCAGGCGACACGCGCACAGTGAATACAGGTAATTCTGAACCAGGACCATAGGCCAGCCAGTAAATTGGTTTCCTGTTTGCTACGCATTAGTTCATACAAAAAATACTTGTGATCTGTGACATTATTATATTCTCTAACATGACTTTAATCCTGTTTCCTTTCTGTACCCGGCTTCAGCACGGTATAGCTACTGCTGTAAACATTTTTCACCTTGCTGGAAGTCAAGGGTACCGCTATATCTACCGCTCGTCTGCCTAAAAACTACATCTGTCAGGGTATCCTTTACACTTCTCATTCATCATCTACATTTTTATGTAAGCCATTAACATATTTCTGGCAAGCATAGAAAACTAATAAATAGAGAAAGAAACAATGGAAACAGTTATCGAACCAGTACTTGACAGCTTTGCAGGTAATATAGAAATAGCCATCTATATGGCAACGGAAATAGAGGATGAACTGACAGACATCTGTAGCAATAACGAAAAGCGCATCATTAAAAAATTAAACCAACTGCGTGATGGAAGGAAACACTGACAGGCGCACGCTCTCGCTCTGATTCGTAGTCAAACCATGACAACATCGTACTCATCTGGCATATAAAGCGTTTCGACCTGTAATTCTATCTCCGCATTGATGAATCCCTGCAGATTTGCCAGACTCATCTGCTCTTCATCCAACAACATATCTATTACCTTTTCCGAGGCAAGAATACGATAGCCGACATCTTCATACTCTCTTGAGTCACGCATGATTTCACGAAAGATGTCGTAGCAGATGGTCTGAGCAGTTTTAACTACCGCCTTGCCATGACAAACCGGGCAGACTTCACACAGGATGTGCTCAAGACTTTCTCGTGTTCGCTTGCGTGTGACTTCCAGCAAACCCAGTGAGGTCATTTCGGTAATATAGTTTTTTGCCGGATCTTTCGACAGGCTACGTTTAAGTGCACGCAACACCTGTCGTTGATGCTCAATTTCGACCATATCAATAAAGTCGATGATGATAATACCACCAATATTGCGTAGGCGCAGCTGCCTGGCGATGGCCTGAGCTGCTTCAAGATTGGTTTTGAAGAGCGTCTCTTCCTGATTGCGACGACCGACAAAAGTACCAGTATTGACATCGATAGTGATCATTGCCTCTGTCTGATCTATGACAATATGGCCACCGGATTTAAGCGGCACAACACGGCTTAGCGCCTTCTGTATTTCATCTTCAATGGAATAAAGGTCAAAAATTGGCCGCTCACCGGGATAGTACTCAACTCTTTCAGCCAGCTCCGGTAGGTATTCTGCCACCAGTTCGTAGGCTAGCCGCCAGGTCTCACGTGAATCAATGCGCAGCCTTTCTACATTATCCCGCACCATATCACGCACCGTACGAACCGCCAGCGGCAAATCCCGATAAATGACATCACCGGCCTTACTTCCTTCAAGTTTCAACTGCAGCTGTTGCCAGATTTTGTGCAAAATCTTGATATCTGAACGTATCTCATCCTCTGTTGCCGTCTCAGCAATAGTGCGAATGATATATCCACCTACCACACCCTCAACATGACTTTTTACTATATCTTTCAGTCGTTTTCGTTCACTGTCCCCTTCAATTCTCTGCGAAACACCGATATGGGATGAGTACGGCAGAAAGACCAGATTTCTGGCAGGAATGGCAAGTCGGGTGGTCAACCGCGCACCCTTGCTGCCGATAGGATCTTTAATTACCTGTACGACCAGCTTCTGCCCATCATGCAACTTGTGGGAGATACAGTCATCTTCTGTCGCCTTGCTTGACGTCCCATTCATAATATTGGGATCTATGTCGGAAGAATGCAGAAAAGCCGTGCGCTCTAACCCTATATCAATAAATGCCGCCTGCATGCCGGGTAGTATTCGCACCACCTTGCCGACATAGATATTGCTGACTATGCCGCGTGCAGTACTGCGCTCAATATGTAATTCCTGCAACAGTCCATTCTCAACCACTGCAACGCGGGTTTCCTGCGGGGTAAC
>VAOU01081807.1_pt1 | contig 10673 bp, 9 predicted proteins | sample 3393871 | NCBI WGS metagenome assembly VAOU01 (sample SAMN08290440, study PRJNA428436) | hydrothermal vent metagenome | isolation source: Deep-sea hydrothermal vent chimney | place: Atlantic Ocean: South-mid Altantic Ridge | depth 1820 m m
ATTCCCATATGGCAATCGATACAGGTACGTTTTTCCACAACGGCACGTTCATGCGCTTTTTGCGAGGTTTTTTTCTGCATATTCAGCTCCATTGAATTAAACGAATGGCAATTACGACATTCATGCGAATCGTTTTCCTTCATTGTTTGCCAGACATAATTAGCCAGGACAAGACGTTTGGCTTCAAATTTTTCGGGTGTATCTACACTCCCCATTATTTTATGAAATAGCTCATTAGAGGCTTCTATCTTACGCTTCACCATGTAACCCCATTCTTTTGGCACGTGGCAATCCGGGCAAGTGGCACGCACCCCCGTCCGATTAGAATAATGGATTGTCTGTTTGTATTCCTGGTAAACATTTTGCTCCATCTCATGACAGGATATACAAAAATCTTCTGAATTGGTCATATCCATACCCCAGTTGACACCTCCCCAGAATATCAATCCTGTCAGTAAAAATATTGATACTGTTAATGCGGGGTGCATGACGCAATAGCGAAACAGTCTGCCCCACTGTTTTCGACCGCGCCGCTCACCACCATCATATTCCATTACGACTCCTTAATTTAAATATAAATTAACGTTAACACACCGGCTACCAGCCTTCCCCTAGCTGCATTCCCTTATGGCAATCTCCGCAATTTCGTTTTTCTTTTTTAAACATTTTATGCATCTCACCGTTCGAATCAAAATTTTTGGCAATCTTGTGAGCAATTCCCATATGACAGTCTATGCAAGTACGTTTTTCTTCCAACGCGCGTTTGTGGGCTGTTTGGGATGTTTTTTGTTGCGCAGCAAGTGACATAGAATTGAAGGCATGACAATTTCTGCATTCGCGTGAATCAGTCTCTTTCATAGTATCCCAGACGTGCTCAGCTAATTCCAGACGCTTGGCCTCAAACTTTTCAGGAGTGTCCACGCTGCCCATTATTTTATGGAATAATTCGTTGGTTGCGCTGACTTTACGCACCACCTTATGCCACCATTCTTTGGGGACATGACAATCCGGACAAGTGGCACGAACTCCAGTTCGATTTTCATAATGCACCGTTTTTTTGTACTCTTTATAAACATTATGTTCCATTTCATGACAGGAAATACAAAACGTCTCCGTATTCGTTACCTCCATCGAGGTATTAAAGGCACCCCAAAATAAAATACCCAGCGTGAACACACTAAAAAATACACCTATCGGACAGCGCGCACTTAAACTGCAGTATGATTGAAGGTAATTTTTAAATTTCTTGAACATAATGACTATTTACATCCTCATAATCATTGGCTGCATCAGTAACCAAAGGTTAACCAGACTAAAACCGGTAATTAAAATTAAGATGGGGGTAAATGATATGACCGTTACCGCTTTAGAACTTCCCGATGCGACAACACTGGTCAATCGCTGTCGGGCAATACGCAAAGCCAACCAGAATCCGAACAGAGCCAGCGTCGCCTGCAAGGCAAACACGATCTCATTATTAATCAGAGGATTCATATGTCGCATGTGTATCTCACCCACACTCAGTGGTACGGTATCAACCCCAAGAGGATTAAACAGTACCGTCCAGAAACCCTGACTTTCGCGCACTAAATGACTCAGGTTATGCGCAATGTGATAAGTGAATGCAAGTGGTAATAAACTAAAGGCAAGTGCATTGAATACTCGCTGAAAATGATGTGGACTCTGACCAAAATAATGAACCAGACGAACAACCAGTAAATAGAGCGATATGGGTACGAACATCGCCACGGTCATTCCAATGGTAAAACTGAGCAGGATTTGCCCCGAGTCACCAATTTGATACGCAAGTTGACGCATCCAATCTTCCCAGTAAGGCATCATGGTAAAGCCATGGAACAAGGTTAACGCCACCAGACCAAGGATAAACCAGGCTTCGTCAGTATGAGGACGAGAAGCGTAAGTGATCTCTTCACCAATACCTCGCAAACGCCAGCCGACATTTTGCGTTGGACAACTTTGCGTACACGCACCACAGGAGGTGCAATAGGTATTTTGCGTGATGGTTCCCATTAGCAGATGAGTTGGGCAGGGCTCCACGTCATTTGTACCGTGGTAACACTCCAGTGTTTTACAGTCGACACACACCTGATTATCGATGGGACGTAATGCAATCGGCGCCATCGCAGCATACGCCCCGAGGGTTCGACCAATCGGACAAAAATACCGACAAAATGCCTTGCGTTCATACAATGCTAACGAAACGGTAGCCAATACCACCATCAGCAAGGCCAGTAGCGCGGTGGCATACGGACTGGTTGTCACCCCGGCGCCTAACTCTAACCAGGTTAAAACTGTAAACAGGAAAAGTGCCGGCCATATTGTACGAAGATATTTCGGCACCCGGATATTTAAACTGCTTGCTGCATCACCACGTCGCCATAATTTACGCCGCACCAACCAGCTTGCGATGGCATCCCACGGACAAATGGCACACCAGGCCGAACCCACGAAGAAAACACTGATCACCACAGCCGACCACCAGACTGTCCAGGTTAATACCGTGGCAATGTTACGCTCTGGAACCGGGGTACCAAATAAACCGGCATAGATAACTAATAAAAAAATCAGCGCAGCAATAACTCGCAACGAGAGCAAGATCCAGGGCTTTACCACCAGGGCAGAGAAAAAACCACCCACCATCGGAAGTCTGGATAAATTAAGATTACCTGCAGTGGCGGTCGATATGGAATTACCTGTTAGCATCGAGCGCATAACCATAACGACCATGACGACGATGATTGCTAACACCCAGTTCACAGACAAACCCGGATGCACCATACCTTCACTCGGTACGTAAATTAAGCGGTTAATAAATTCGATGATACTTTCGTACATCTAAAGCTCATCGTCTGACGCGTCACGATTATCCCGATGATGCTGGCTGGCCTTGACACGTTGCATGCGTTTACGCTGAGTAACATTCACCCCGACTAATACAATAAGTATAATCAACACGGCAATACCAATTGGACCAAGCGGAGTGGGCTCGCCTATACGTAAAGGAAAATCGATGATATATGGCTCTCCGCCGGATTCAAATTCAGCGGTGATGATAAAATCTCCGGCCTCTTTAAAAATAAATCCCTGTCGATAAACACCATCGTCGATCGCCTGTGTTCCGATCACTTCTTGTTCATCGCTAAACCAACTGTCATCACGCACCTTGAAAGTGACCTCACCATGATAAGTTGCACCATTATCAATACGTGACGCATAGAGATTTACTCTGCCCTGTTCATTGGGTTTCGGGAAGGCCGGAAAGGCCATATACGTTACGTAATACTCACCTATCTGGGTTTCAACTTGCATACTTGGAGGCGTATTTGAATCGGCACTCAAACTATACGATGGGCGGCCTAGTACGTGGTGTGCATTTGCAAATTGTATATTTGATAAAATGACAATCAATACAAGTATACAACTTATTAACAACCGGTTAGCTTTACTTACATCGTACATCTGCAATTTTACGTCGTGCATCTTCGCGTTTACGGCAGGCATTTTTGAGTTTACGTCATTCCCGCGGAGGCGGGAATCCATTTTTGTACTTAAAGAACTGGATTCCCGCCTGCGCAGGAATGACGTCGGGATAAGCGGAATTAACGAGTGCATAGATCGGAATGACCGGGGTTTCTGCGTACATGATATAGGCAAGATCAAGAATGACAGAGAAACAGATACGCTTGACTGAGATATAGACACAAATGACAAACCTTTAAAGTTAAAACATCTTATTTTATTCATATTTAAAACCCACGGTTACCTTGTGCATTAAACAGCGTCGTTTGACCCGATTTCTCTTTTGTATTCATGTCCTAAATGCCCCGGCCCCTGAAACTTTACGTCTTTAATATTTAAGGTAAACGACAGCGCATCGGTTGGGCATACGGCAATACACGCCGTACAGTTATTACACTCCTGACTAAAATTATCACGAAGCGGATCCAGCCCAAACTGGCAAACAACATTACACTTGGCACAATCATTACAGGTAGTGACATCACGTTTAATTCTTAACAGTCGAAACCGACCCAATAAAGAATACAATGCACCACCCGGGCAAACGTAACGACAGAAACCTCGGCGGCTCACCATCAAATCAAATAGCAGAGTAAACAGAAAAAATACCATTCCGGTGCTAAATCCAGTCAGGGCAATACTGTAATAGATCTCGCGCCCTATAATCGCCGGGGGATATATCGCCGCAAAAGCGATCATACCGAACGTTGCCGAGATCACAATGCCTGCCGCCAAAACATAATATTTCATACGTTTATCAAGCTTGTATTTACTGACCGGTAATCCAATCTTTCGTAGCCACGCCGCTAAATTATCATTTAACTCGTAAATAAACGTCGCCGGACAAATCCAGCCACAGAAGAAGCGCCCGAATACTATCGTTAGTAATAGCGGTATCAATGCGGTTAACAAAAAAGGCCAGTAGATCATCCTGCCTGCCGAGATCTGTCCTACCACAGCCAGCGGGTCACTTAACTTGAGCCCAAACAAGGTACCCGACCAGGTCGTGCCTTTTAAATTATCAAGATCATGCTCGGGGTCTTTGACAAACGGTTTGCTTAACCACTCCATGCTATCGTAGATAACTTTTTCATTTGGAGCTAGTAGATCATAGGCATGAGCGGCCTCATAAGACTGATATAAATGTAAGTAGGGCAACAGGATGAGCATGCCAACGATAAACATTAATACCCCCCATCGAACCTTGTTCAAATGTCTAACAATATATTTCATCACTAACCTTAAAACTAATTACCCTTTAAGTTGCTTGCGGGTGTGGTCAGGAATAATTCTGATCGCCTGTGGAATTTGAATACAGGAACGCTCACATAACCCACAGCCCACACACCCATCGAGGACATGGGGTTGTTCCAGCATTCCGGTGCGAATTGCCACATCCGCTAATGGACAGGCGCGATAACATACGCCGCAGGTTTTTCCCTGGTATGATAAACACAGGTTAACGTCAACTCGGGCCTTGCCCATTTTAACGTTATCAAGAATACTATGCATTTCACGTTCAATGGTTTTAATCGCTCCGGTCGGGCAAACCTCACCGCATTTCATACAAAGAATACAGGCCTGCTCTCGAGGAATAATAAATGGCGTATCCAACGAAGCGACACCATTTTCAAAACTGAAAAATTTTATGCAACGATTCGGACAGATCTCTCCGCATTGACCACAGCGTATACAACGAGAAATAAAATCATCTTCACTTAGTGAGCCCGGGGGGCGCACAAATCGCAGTGACGGATTGTTTTTCGCTGCCAGCACATTATCGGCCAATAGAGAAGCAACACCCGTGGCGGCAATCGCTTTTACAAAATTACGTCGTTTCATTAGTTAGTCGTCTCATCTACAAAATATTTAATCAGAGTTTTCCGTAACTAAAAAGGGTGGGCCCCAGCATAACCGGCGCCCACCCTTTTTTGCCTCTCGGTTGACGAAGTTAAGCTTTCTCGACGCGAACGGCCAGTTTCTTGAAGTCCACCTGGCCGGAGACAAGATCCCAGACCCGGCTGGAGGTACTGTTTACCAACCACTTGTTCTTCTTCGGATCCGCACTGTCAGCCACTGATAAATTCCAGGGACTAAACATATAGCCTCGTGGCACGCTGTTGCGTGCTGGTTTCACCAACGAATTGGATCCAACCTGCGCCTTAGCCTGATACTTTCCACGCCGAGTGATTAAATTAACTTTATCACCATCTTTGATTCCAAGATCTTTGGCATCATCGGGATGCATTTCAACATACATCTCGGGTACCAGCCGACGTGTAGTGGGGCTGCGATTCGATTTAGCCGTATGGAAATGTTCATACACCACACCCAGACCTAACCAGTACGGGTATTTATCTTTGGCCACTTTATCCCAACTTTTACCGCGTTCGTTTTCATCCGGCAGATCCGGCGTTAATCCCATATCACGTGCCTGTTTCAGTAGCGCGATATTATCAATGGTATAAACCCCCTCCTTGTGGCCAAACTCCATCAATTTTTTGGTGATCTCTTCACGTTGACTGTAGTCCTGTTTAACATACTTAAAGTGCACCTTGCCATCTTTGGTACGGAAGTAACCGTAAGGTTTATTTTTCCAGACCCCTTCCTGAGCCATAAAGCGACGCTTGGTGCCACCGTTTTTGGCATTCTCGTAAGTGGGTGCGGGCCACTGAATACCGCGCAGGTCACGTAACTGTTGATACAAACCCTTGCCATCGATTTTTTCCACTTCCAGCATACCGGTTAAGTCGGTATCGGTACCTTCTGAAGCGATCACGACATCACGGAATATATCTTCTGAATCATAAAAACCGTCTTTGCCCTTTTTCCAGGGAAAGATCTTGTCACCGTCCAGGCCCATCAAGTCGGCAATCATTCGACCCTTGTCGATCACCATGTCCATGTCGGGTATACAACCGGGAGGCGGCTCGGCGGCTTTTTCAGTTCGGTTAATACGACGCTCCGAACTAATATAGACACCATCCACTTCACCCCAGGTGGCGGCGGGGAAGATCACATCGGCAAACAGGTTATTCGGCGCATGGCGATAAATTTCCTGAACCACATTAAAGGTTTTCGTCAATGCCGGTCTGACCAGATGATCCTGATCCGGTAAATCAATATGGGTGGCATACACCAGGAACATCGCCTTCACTTCATCTTTTAAGGCCCGTTCCATCATGCCCACGGCATATCCTGGATTCTTGGAATTCATCGCCGTAATCAGATTTTTCTCAGGCACGCGCCATTGTTTGGCCATCCATTTACGATGTGAAGTATTCGTTAAGGGTTGATTAAAGGGGAGGCGATCAGTTAATCCACCAGTGAAACGTTCGCCCATCGCATTCGGTTGTCCCGTCATCGAGAATGGTCCGCAACCCGGCTTGGCCAGATTTCCGGTCATGGTTAACAGGTTAATAACGGCGATAACATTATGCTGACCGTGAATGTGCTGGTTATATCCAATACCCCACATGATGATCACGCCACCATAACCCTGGCCTTCCTGTTTTCCCTTACTTCGTACCAGACGTTTACGGGTTGCATCGGCAAACAGTCCGGCCACTTCGCGAATAAGTTTTGGTGAAACATCGTGGTTCGGGCCGCCCATGCGATCCTGCACCTGCTCGGGACTGTACTCTTTCAAAACACCCTCGGTGTATTCTTTCCAGCCGGTGGTATGAGCCTTCATAAATTTCCAGTCGACCACATCGTTATGATCTTTTAATAAAACATGGGCAAGCGCATTGAGGAAACTAATATCACCATTCAGGATCGGAACATGCACTGAATTTTTTGGATTAATATCCTGATACCCTTTTGCGGTACCGGTATAACGCGGATCAACCACCACCGTCGGGATGTCGGCCTTGCGTTTGTAGTCCGCCGCACGCCAGAAAATAATCGGATGCGATTCACGCGCATTATGACCAAAGTGCATGATCATGTCACACAGCTCAATGTCGTCATAGGCCAGCGGCGGAGTATCCGAACCTAAGGTAGCAAAGTAGCCGGTCACCGCCGAAGTCATGCACATACGCGCATTCGCTTCAATGGTGTTCGATCCCAATACGCCCTTCATGAACAGGTTTTCCAGGTACTGGCCTTCCATGGTAAGCTGACCTGAACCATATAAACTAATTGAATTACCACCGTGTTTTTTAGCAAAGTAAGCAATCTTGTGTGCGGTCATCTCTTCCGCATCGTGATAGGGAACACGAACAAAATGTTCTTCATCAAATGAGTTTTTGGTTTTACTCACATAACTCAAATCACCATGATTCGGTTTCTGCCATTCTTCCCACACATCTTTACGCACATACGGGTCACCTTCCATGCGATCGACATAAATAGGTTCGGCGGCGGTCAGACCTTTAATGCATTGCAGACCATAGTTTGTTGGATGGTCTTTATCCGGACGCATTGAAACAATTTTGCCGTTCTCGGTTTGAATGATCGTACCGCAACCCACACCACAATAAGGACACTGAGCAATCGCGGTCTTGCGTTCAACCTTACCGGCCGCCTTTGCTGGCGCCGCTTCCAGTTCCGGGTTATGACCCACCATTAAACTGGTTCCTGCCGCCGCACCGGTAATAAAGCTACTGCTCTTGAGAAAATCCCGTCGTGACATTTTAAAACGTTTCATATTGATTCTTCCTTTCTAACTCTTGTCAGTGTTAAAGTTTTCTATACCCGAAACCTGATACTTATTGACTCGGCACGGTGCGCAGATAAGCAATGATGTCATCGACATCCCCATCGGATAAATCGGCCATCGCCGCAGGACCGGAGTAACCAATCATGCGGGTATTGGTGCGACCCTCTTTAATTGTCGTGCGGATAAAACCATCCGTAACTTTGTCGAGAAAAGAAGCTTTACCGATTGCCGTACCCGTTCCACCCGCGGCATAACCGTCGCCATTGGGTCCGTGACAGGTTGCACAGATCGAGTCAAACCAGAACTGCCCCAGGCGCTCATCACCATGACTTGCCGGTTGCGCATCGATTTCGGCAGATCGGTTTGCAACCTTTGCGTGCGCACGTAAAAACGCAACGATCGCCTCAACCTGTTTGCGTCCCAGGTGTGAAAAAGGCGGCATGCCGGTACCGGCACGACCATCACGAATGGTACCCATTAAAAATTGATCGGAGGTTGCGCTTAGAAATTCCTGGTTGGTTAAGGAGGGTGCGAAACCGGGTTTACCGATGGCATCGGCCTGATGGCAAAAAGCACAATTCTGGTTGTAAATTGCTTCGCCCTCTGACGCCAGGGCAGGATCAATTTTAATCGGGGCGCTTTTTGTCATTACTACTTGTGATGCATCGTTACCCGCTTCGGCGTCATCATCCTGTTTTGAACAGGAAGAAACAAACAAACTGGTAGAGAGTAGCAAGATGAAACTGATGAGTGTGCGGTTCATAGTCGTTCCTTATCTTTTTATTTCAGGTAAGTATAGTAGTTGTTTTCAATGCGACATTACCCACACCTTCGGTGAGTGACATTGACCTATATCAACTAAAAATCGTTTATTAGCTAATAACCACCTTCTGATACAGCTAGTCGGGTTGAAAAATTATTAGTTCGAGAGAATTTTCGATGTCGATATACACAAAATCTGTAACTATTTGTTTTAATTATGATTTTTACATTATTTCCGAGCCAGATAAATTTAAAAATGACTCCACATCCGCGCTATTACCTGATAAAATTACTCGGATATTTAACGCTAATATTGAGGTATTTTGTAATGGAAGCAGTGGTAAATGGCCAGATTATTCAACTAAGCGAAGCAGGCTGGTTGGAAGATCTTAGTGAATGGAGCAAAGAGCTCGCGGTCGAAATCGCAAAAAGCGAGAAAATTGATGAGCTGACCGAAGAACATTGGGACATCATCAACACAGCACGCGAATTTTTTAATGACCAGGGCGTCGTACTGGAGCCTCGCAAGTTTTCCAAACTGATGAAAGAACGATTTGGTGCGGATCGCAGTAGCCAACAGTATATTTATTCTTTGTTCCCTACCGGGCTGATCAAATGCGCAAACAAAGTGGCCGGGTTGCCTCGTCCAAAAGGTTGTAGTTAACCTGAACTCGGAATAAAAATATACAAGCCACGAATTCTAAAAACCCCTGCTACTGTCATCCTGAGCGAAGCGAAGGATCTTGTGCTACGAAGAGTATACAAGTTTCAGGAAAGATCCTTCGCTTCACTCAGGATGACAACATTAACCATAATATGCAGGATGACTGCATAAATATTGGATGAATGACTCTCCCTGTTTGTTTTCTTAAACCAACTTCAGGTTAGTTAATACCACTTGTTATGTTTTTTTAAAAAGCCGGGCTATCATAAATAGTCCGGCTTTTTTTATCTTTAAAATTCTAACATTCACTCCAGCTAAAACTCGCTGTAAACATTATCACTGCTAATTTTTGCAGTCCACCTCACTCGAATGAGCCGCTATGATCTGCCAGCCAGCATCATCCGGCTGCTGACTCCAGACCCGCGTAAAACGAAAGATTGTTTCTGATTCAACGTCAGCATAACGACCGATGATTTTTGCCTGTACGTTCACAACGGCAACATGTCCATACATTTTAATCTTCTGATCGAAAAGCTGGATGTCGGTTATCGTAAGCAATCCAGACTGATACGCATCAAGATCATCCTGTTTGCTCATCAGCCGGCCAAGATGATTGGTAAACAATAACTGCGGGGAAATTAATTTATCTAGCATGGCCACATCGGCGTGCAACATGGCCTGTTTCAGGCGTTCTTCACACTCGTTAATCTCTATCGTTGTCATAGAATTTTATCAGTCAATTAATCTAAGGAGCCCTCAAGTATGGAATAGAATTAGATCTATCACTCTGCATTTGAACCGCTGCATTACAAGATCCTTCGTTTCGCTCAGGATGACAGGCTTATCGTTATCCTGAGCGAAACGAAGGATGACAGAGCTATCGTTATCCTGAGCGAAACGAAGGATGACAGAGCTATCGGTATCCTGACTGTAACGAAACGTATCAAAAGACAGGAGCGCAAGAAACACTGCATGGATAGAATGACAACTCACCAACCCGGCGGCAGTTTTTCGTTGATCACGATACTGGTTTTATTCACCGTG
>VAOU01009465.1_pt1 | contig 10657 bp, 5 predicted proteins | sample 3393871 | NCBI WGS metagenome assembly VAOU01 (sample SAMN08290440, study PRJNA428436) | hydrothermal vent metagenome | isolation source: Deep-sea hydrothermal vent chimney | place: Atlantic Ocean: South-mid Altantic Ridge | depth 1820 m m
CAAAAACATAAAAAACCAGCCCACTTCTATTGATAAGAAGATAGGTCATATAATTTCCCAAATGACCTTAGCCGAAAAAGTAGGGCAAATGACCCAGGTCACACTTGCTGTTGTTAGTAACGGAACTGTTGAAAACCCCAAAATGCCTCAGAGAATTGACTCTCTAAAACTTAAAGAGGCGGTCTTAAAATATCATATAGGCTCTATTTTGGGTGTAGTTAGCCACGCCTACAGCCGGGAGCATTGGTATCAGCTTCAAAAACGAATTCAGGACATGGCTTCAAGAACCCGTTTAAAAATACCGATAATATATGGTATTGATGCTATACACGGAGCAACTTATACATTGGGGGCAACTTTGTTTCCTCAGGAAATTGGGATGGCAGCTACCTGGAATCCAACGTTGATAAGGAAGGCAGCTTCCATTACCGCTTATGAAACGAGGGCGTCTGCAATACCCTGGGTTTTTTCACCTGTTTTGGGTTTAGGAAAGCAACCTGCATGGCCCCGGTTGTATGAAACTCTGGGGGAGGATGCTTACCTTACAAAAATCATGGGCAGGGCAATAATAAAGGGGTATCAGGGGGATGACATTTCTAATAAATATAAAGTAGCTTCCTGTATGAAACATTATCTGGGATACAGCTTTCCGCTTAGCGGAAAGGATCGAACCCCAGCCTGGATACCTGAAGTTTACCTACGTGAATATTTTTTACCTCCTTTTGCTGAAGCCGTGAAAGCAGGAGCCAAAACATTAATGATAAACTCTTCGATTGTAAATGGAATCCCTGTCCATGCCAATCACCATTTCTTAACAGATATCTTAAGAAATGAGCTTCATTTTAAAGGAATTGCTGTAAGTGATTGGGAAGATATTAAAAACCTCTATTCAAGATATCATTATGCTTCTTCGGATAAAGAAGCTGTAAAAATGGCGGTTATGGCCGGGGTTGATGTGAGCATGGTTCCATACGACTACAGCTTTGAAAAATATCTTATAGAGTTGGTTAAAGAGGGTCAGGTTCCTATGTGGAGAATTAATCAGGCAGTAAAAAGAATTTTAAGGGTAAAAGAGGAGTTAGGCTTATTTGATCACCCTTATTACCCGGAGAATGACTATCCTGATTTTGGGTCTGCCGCTTCACAAAAAGTTAACCTGAAGAGTGCCCAAGAGTCAATAACGCTATTAAAAAACCAAAGTCAGATCTTGCCTCTGCCAAAAAAGCATGTAAAAATATTGGTTACTGGTTTTGCTGCCAACTCTATGGAAGCGTTAAACGGAGGCTGGAGTTACACTTGGCAGGGCACCGAAACAGATAAATACACCAAAGACAAGCTCACAATTTTAGAGGCTATTGAGAAAAAAATCGGGAAAAATAATGTGCTGTACACTAAAGGAACTTTATTTAATAAGTCGCTGGATGATCACCAGACTTTACAGATGGCGCGACAGGCAGATTACATTGTCCTTTGCCTTGGCGAATTAGCTTATGCAGAAACCCCCGGGAATATAAACGATTTGTATTTACCGGATAATCAGGCAAAATTTGCTTTAAAGTTAGCAAAAACAGGTAAGCCGGTTATATTAGTCCTTACAGAGGGGAGACCCAGGCTAATCAGCAAGTTTGCTGATCAAATGAAGGGGATTATAATGGCATACCTTCCGGGAAACCAAGGGGGTAAAGCTATTTCGGATGTTCTTTTCGGAGATGTAAATCCTTCAGGGAAATTACCTGTTACCTACCCAAAATATCCTAATTCTTTAGAAAATTATGACATAACTTATGGTGAACAATATATTCATGCCTACAATCCACAGTTTCCGTTTGGATTTGGCTTAAGTTATACCTCATTTGCTTATGATAATTTGAGATTAAGTTCCGATACCATAGTTGGAGACCAAAACATCACCGTAAGTGTTGACATTAAAAATACCGGAAAAAGGGCAGGAAAAGAAGTTGTAGAACTTTTTGTAGGAGATTTATATGCAAGCATTATCCCCCCGGTGAAACGGTTACGCGGGTTTGATAAAATTGAACTCCGGCCGGGTGAAACACGGACGGTAAAATTCACTTTAAATAAAGAAGATTTATCTTTTATTAACGAGAAGTTAAAAAGGGTTACAGAGCCTGGAGAATTTAACCTGTTTATTAATCATTTAACTGTTAAATTTTATGTAAAATGATAAGACTTATTTTGTCAAACCATTTCCCGTAAATCATGGGCCTTTTAAAGTAAGAGGCTATAGAATGCTACAAACAGACATCTTCTTATCCCTGTGTTTTATTGCACTAAGGGATTTCCCCAATGATTATAAAACTTATAATATCAATAAGCTAAACCTAAATTAATGTATTTATTATGAAAAAAATTCTATTTCTTATTTTTTTGCTTGGGCTGAATTTACACATGATAGCTCAAGTCACTATACAAGGAACGGTAAAATCAGCTGCAGATGGGAGCCCCCTTCCGGGAGTCAGTATCTTACTAAAGGGTACCACCACAGGGACGGTAACCGGTTTGAATGGGCATTACTCCATTTCAGCTCCTAAGAATGGAACCCTGGTATTTTCATACGTAGGTTTCAAATCTCAGGAGATTCAGATTGGGAACCAAAAAACTATTAATATAAACCTTAGTTCCTCAAGTGTAGGTCTAAACGAATTGGTTGTGGTGGGGTATGGAAGCCAAAGAAAGAAACTGGTTACCGGAGCTATTTCCAGTATTGGAGCTAAAGATATCGCAGGAACTGCTATAACCCAAGCCTCCCAAGCTTTGCAATATGCGCCCGGGGTACAGGTAATTAACAATTCCGGATCGCCTGGTTCAGCTATTAAAGTGAGAATTCGTGGGTTTTCATCCAACAACAACAGCTCTCCTATTTATATTGTTGACGGGGTTAAAACTTCTTATATTGATAACCTCGATCCAAATGACATTCAAAACATTGAAGTCTTAAAAGACGCTGCCTCCGCTGCCATTTATGGTGCTGAAGGAGGTAATGGGGTAGTCATTATCACAACTAAAAAGGGAAAAGAGGGAAAGACTCAGATAAGTTATGATTTTCAATATTCATGGCAGTCGTTGCGGAAAAAAGTAAAACTTCTGAATACTCCACAATATGCCACCTATATGAAAGAAGCTGGTCTTATTCCTAACGTAGATCAAACGTATAATACCGATTGGCAGAAGGCGTTGTTTACACAAGCCCCCATGCAAAAACATCATATAGCTTTTTCAGGAGGCAGTAAGAAATCAGATTATTACTTATCTATATCCTACCTAAACCAAGGCGGTATTGTATATGGGCCAAAAGATTACTACAAACGACTTAATATAACTGAAACCTCTAATCACAGAATTGCCAAATGGTTAAAAGTGGGAAATACATTCTTATACTCCAAAATAAAGAGAGGGGCTATTAATGAAGCAAGTGGAGAATTTGGTGGTGTTGTTACAAGTGCATTGATGATTGACCCCAGCACTCCGGTTGAATACACAGGTACTGTTCCCGCGTTTGCTCAATCCTTGATAGATGCAGGCCACAAACTGCTACAGTCACCTGATGGAAATTATTATGGTGTTTCTCAATACATTCGAGGTGAAATTGTTAACCCGTTTATAACTTTGGCCATTACCAACGGGGCCTCTAAAAACGATGCCCTCATCGGTATGGTTTATGCTGAAGTATCTCCGATAAAAGGGCTGAAAATCACCACCAGAGCAAGCCTTAACTTGTCGTTTTCTTACAATCATCATTGGTCTCCTACATATTATTATAGCACTGAAAGAAACAACACTATGACAAAGGTGTTTAGCTTTTATGATAAATGGCAGACCTGGTTGTGGGAAAATTTTGTTTCCTATAAGAAACGAATTGGTCACCATTCATTTAGTGTTGTTTTGGGTACTTCAGCACAGGATTATACCCATACCTACATGGGAGCCCAGGGTGGGCCAATGATTATGGAACTACCTAATTTTTCTCAACTAAACTATATCGCCACACAAAAGTATGATCAGGTAAATGGGTCATTCGATGAGAACAGGTTGCTTTCGTATTACGGCAGGCTTTCCTATAGCTTTAAAAATAAATATTTATTTGAAGCCAGTTTCCGTCGCGATGGCGCAGGACTATCCCAGTTACCTAAATCAGGAAGATGGGGCCTGTTTCCTGCTGTTTCAGCGGGGTGGATCATTTCCAGTGAGAACTTTTTCCCTCAAAGCAATAGGGGGATCAGTTATTTGAAGTTAAGGGCCAGCTGGGGGAAAAACGGTAGCCTTTCCAACTTGGGTGGCTATCAATATGCTTCTTTGATTACATCTACCAGCAATGGTTTTGCACTTGTTTATCCGTTAACCAATACCAATTTCGCAACAGTTTATGAGCCGACCCAGTTAGCCAACCCAAATCTAAAATGGGAAACGAGCATCCAAACAGATGTCGGCCTGGACTTGCGGGCGCTAAATAGTCGCTTAAGTTTTACAGCCGACTATTATATAAAAAAGACCAGTGGCTTAATTACACAAAATACCCCGCCTTTTGAAGCCGGAAATACTGCTGCACCAATTAATGCAGGAGATGTTCTCAATCGTGGTTTTGAATTTAATTTGGGGTATAACAATGATGCGTTAAGCGGAAATTTGAAATATTCCGTAAACCTCAATTTTTCTACCTTACACAATGAGGTAACTTATTTGAACCCCCAGCTTAGTATGCTTTATGGTGCAAAAGTTGGAACAAGTTGGACTGCAACTGCTTTTAGTAAGGGTTATCCGGTATGGTATTTTTATGGATACAAAACAAACGGCATTAACAAAAAAACCGGTAATCCAAATTTTGTTGATATAAACGGAGATGGAATTATAAATGCTCAAGACAAGACCTTTATCGGGAGTCCGATTCCCAAGGTTTTATTTGGTGGTAATTTCAATGTTTCTTATAAGCAACTATCTCTTTCTGTTACGCTTCAAGGGGCAGCCGGAAACAAAGTCCTCATGGGCTGGATTAGGACAGACCGCCCAACAATCAATATTCCGACTTACTTTTACAATAATCGATGGACTCCGCAAAACACCAACGGAACTATGCCAAAAGCAGGAGCTGATCCCAAAACCTGGAACAGTGATATTCTGGTTTTTAATGCATCTTACCTAAATGTTCAACAAATTCAACTGGGCTACAACTTTTCCCCTTCTGTTTTGAAAAAAATGAGATTATCACGGTTAAGGGTATATCTATCCCTGGACAACTTTTTTATTATCACTAAATATCCGGGGATGACGCCGATGGTTGGAACAAACACCGGGGCAAACAATAATTATGGTATCGACCATGGAACCTACCCAATGGCTCGTTCAGTAATGATTGGTACTTCTATTTCTTTTTAATTATCAAAAAATTACGAAAAATGAAAACAAAAATTTATACTGGCACAATGCTGTTCATACTGTTTTTGCTCGGTAGTTGCCAAAAAAACTTTCTGGACACAACTCCTCAGGGAACCGTTCTTATGAGTAATTTCTACAAAACTGATGCCCAGGCCGAAGGTGCAGTTATGGCAGCCTACGACATTTTCCAATCGATGAATGCTTATGACTGGAACAGTATGTGGATGCTAAAAACCTTAATGTCAGATGAAATATACACCGGTGGTGGCGGGCGAGGAGATCAGGCCCCTTATGAAGAATTAAACGAGTTTAGGTTTGGGCCCTCCAATCCGGTAATTTCATGGCTTTTTCAATTCTCATACCAGGGTATTTACAGGGCGAATCTCGTAATTCAATATGTTGCACCAGACTCCCCGGCTAAGAAGACTGCAATTGCCGAAGCAAAAACCTTACGCGCCTTGTTTTATTTTGATTTGGTTACTTTATGGGGCAAAGTCCCTTTGGTAACTAAACCTGCGGCTTCTTCTGCAGATTATGCCCAACCACGTGCGACAGTTAGTGCTGTCTGGGCCCAAATTGATAAAGACTTGGCTGAAGCGGTTCCTGACCTTCCTTTAAAAAGCCAGCAAACAGAGCCCGCTCGGGTTTCAAAAGGCTTTGCACAAGCATTGCTTGGTAAGGCTCTACTTTACCAAAAAAAGTACAGTAAAGCCGCTCAGCAATTTCAAAAGGTTATAGACTCTCATGAGTATGGTCTTATTCCTAACTATGCAGACAGATTAAGGCTTAGTAATGAATTTGGCAGAGAATCAGTATTTGAAATATCATATTCCAATACCAAAAATTATGATTGGGGTAATTTTCAGTGGGGTAACAACGGAAGGAATGCTGAAAGCAACGTTCATTGGCAGCTTGCCGGCCCCCGGGGAGATGGCTGGTTCGAGGGAGGTTCTACAGGCTTAATTGCAGGCTGGGGTTTTGCCTATCCTGACTCCAGTATCTATAAAGCGTTTATTAGCGCTGGCGATACCGTACGCAGGAAAGCTTCTATTATGAATGAAGCAGAACTGATAGCTCAGGGTGGGAAATTAAGAAATTCTGCTCATGGGAATTCACTTCCATGGAGTTGCGTGGGGCTTGTCCGATTAAAATATGCTCCATATGCCGCTGAAACTGATACCACTGCTGTACCCGAATTAAATTATGGTACCAACCTTAGGGTTATGGAATATGATGACGTTTTATTGATGGCAGCGGAAGCATATAACCAATCCGGACAGGATAGTAAAGCTCTTTCTTATATTAATGAAGTGAGACAAAGAGCTAAATTACCAGCCCTGACAGTTACCGGTAGCGCTTTGTTTGCGGCTATCAAAAACGAAAGAAGACTTGAATTAGCTTTTGAAGGAGTTCGTTTTCAGGATTTGATTCGTTGGGGAGATGCCGCAAAAGTACTGGCCAATCAATGGAAAGAAATTCCCAGAGGGGACGGAACGTATCTCGCCGTACCTGATGGGGGGTTTAAAGCAAGAAATGTTTTGCTTCCAATTCCTGAGCAGGAAATTAAAGTCAACCCCTTAGTTACTCAAAATCCGGGGTATTAAAATTATTTCTCTGATAAAGTGTAAAAAATCATGGGGCTATCTGAATCTTGTACGTGTTTTTTAGGTAGTCCCATTGATTTGTTATAAAAAAATGCATCATGATTATTTGAGCTTTGTCAGGTGACTGTTTTTATAGAGACAAGAGGGAAGGAGACCTGTTAATGTTAGACATTATTACATTTCAACAACCGAAAATTTATAAATTGTTTTCTGATGATATGTTTCTCCCGGATTCAAAACAACAGAAGGGAAGTCCGGATGATTTGGTGAATCGGGAAAATGTTGGGTTTCGAGGCAAAATGCAGACCGGGTTTTATATTCAATATGATTTTTCCCTACGTCGGTTTTGTCAAGGAAATTGCCCGAATAAAACTGTATTCCGGGCTCGGTAGTATATACAGCCATTTTTCGCCCGGTAACGGGTTCATAAACTTCAGCAGCAAAATTCAAAGAATCATTTCCCCGATTTAAGACCAGATTATGGTCATAACCATTGCCAAAATGCAATTGTTCAAAATCATCAGTAATTCGTTTTCCTATTGCAACAGGCGTTGTAAAATCCAAAGGAGTTCGTTTTACACTTGCAATTTCACGCTCAAAAAGATAGCGGTCTGTCAACAGATAGTGGTTGTTATTAGCATATTATGAGTTTTTAAGGAGCAACATAAATTTGGAGTGTGGAAAATTTAAAAAAGTATTTATTACTTTTTATTTGTTTTTGTTAAAGGTAATAAGTACTTTTGCATAAAAAATAGTTATGATTCAATCATATGATTCTCAGGAAAAGCATCTCGTGGCAATAGATAATGTGATTTTTGGGTACGAGGGAAAACAGTTAAAATTATTGTTATTTAAGCGGAAATTAGAGCCGGCAAAAGGAGAGTGGTCGTTAGTGGGCGGATGGGTAAATCCTGATGAATCATGCGACGAAGCTTCTTCTCGTGTTTTGATAAAAATCACAGGACTAAAAGATGTTTTTATGGAGCAAGTCAGGGTTTTTTCAAAACCTGATCGTGATATAGGAGGCAGGGTTATTAGTGTGGTGTTTTATGCACTAATTAATATTCAGGAACATAACCATCAACTTGTAGATTCTTTTGGGGCTCAGTGGTGCCCTGTAAATGATCGCCCCAAATTGATTTTTGACCATGAAGAAATGGTAAAATGTGCACTCGACAAGCTTAGGATGAAGGCAAGCAGAGATTTGGTCGGACGAAACCTCTTGCCTAATGAGTTTACGATTACCCAGTTGCGGCAATTATATAATTCCATTTTCAATAAAGAATTTGACCAGGGTAACTTCCGCAAAAAAATCCTTTCGCTAAATGTTATGACGCGATTAAACAAAAAGTATAATTCCGAATCAAAAAAAGGCGCTTATTATTACGCTTTTAAAGATGAGAAGGAATGTGATTTTATGAATAGAATTGTGAATATTTGATTTGATGGTAGCACGTTTTTCGTATAGTTTTATGAACCCCCGATTCTTTGTGTAGAGTGGCGTTATTGTCATAGCGGCTTGTAAATATTGTTTATTAAATTGAAGAAGAAAATGATTAAACAAATTAATCAGGTATTTGAACAGCATTTTGGGAAAGCATCTATATGTGTTAAATCTCCCGGCAGGGTAAATTTAATTGGCGAACACACCGATTATAATGACGGTTTTGTGTTGCCTGCTGCTATAGATTTAGCAACTTATTTTATCTGTAACCAGAATGACGTCAATAAATTTCGGCTTTATAGCTACAATCTTGAAGAATATTATGAAACACCGGTTGATAAGTTAGCAATTAGTAATAAAAAATGGGCTAATTTTCTATTAGGGGTAATTGTGCAATTTGTGAAAGCAGGGAAAAAGGTGAGGGGATTCGATTGTGTATTCGGTGGTGATTTACCCATGGGTATCGGTATGTCCTCCTCTGCTGCTCTTGAAACAGGGCTTGCTTTTGCTATTAATCAGATGGGGGAATTTGGTTATAAAAAATTTGATTTGGTAAGTTTTTCTCAAAAAGCAGAACATGAATATGCCGGGGTACAATGCGGGATCATGGATCAGTTTGCAGTGATGAATGGCAGGACAAATCAGGTGATTAAGCTTGATTGCAGAAGCCTGGACTATAGTTATCATCCTTTTGAGATGCAAGACCAGATGTTAGTACTGGTAGATAGTGGTGTGAAGCGTTCTTTGGATGGTTCTGAATATAATGTTAGGCGTCAGGAGTGTGACGCCGGGGTGTCGGTTTTGCAGAAGTATAATCCTGAAATACGTGCGTTACGCGATGTTACAATAGAAATGATCCAAATACATAAGAAAGAGTTGGATACATTGGTTTATAATCGTTGTCTATACGTGCTTGAGGAGAATATTCGTGTTGAAAAGGCCTGTGAAGCACTTGATCATAATGATTTTATATCCTTTGGAAAACAAATGTTCGACTCTCATGAGGGATTGAAGAACCTGTATGAAGTAAGTTGTCCCGAACTTGATCAGCTGGTAGAACTTGCTAAGGGAGTTGGCGGAGTGCTTGGTTCGAGAATGATGGGTGGCGGCTTTGGTGGCTGCACCATCAATTTGATTAAAAAACACGCTATCGGTTGCTTTGAAGAAAATATTATTGAACATTACAAAACATCTGGTGGTGATTCTCCGCATATTATTAAAATTAATATTGATGAGGGGACACATTTGGTTTCTATTTGATATAGTTGCCGCCATTTTATTAAATAACGAAAAGAACGTTCCTCTCAAGCTGTTAAAAATCATGAGAATATAGTTTGTTTAACCTTCAATAAAAAGCTATGAACAGTCATTTCGGTTTTCTTGATTATCTGATTTTTATAATTTATACAGTTGTGATTATTTTTATGGGATTTTATGTTTCCCGTACAAAAAAAGGACAACAAAAAACAGCTGAAGATTATTTTCTTGCCGGGAAAACCCTTCCCTGGTGGGTTATTGGGGCTTCCCTTATTGCAGCCAATATTTCTGCCGAACAATTTATCGGGATGTCCGGATCAGCCTTCGCTGTCGGACTTGCCATCGCTTCCTATGAATGGATGTCAGCCTTAACGTTGATTATTGTAGCTAAATATTTTTTACCTGTCTTTATTAATCAGGGCCTTTATACTATTCCTGAATTTGTGGAAAAGCGTTTCAATACAAGTTTAAAAACCATTTTGGCTATATTTTGGATTTCCCTGTTTGTTTTTGTGAACCTGACTTCGGTATTGTACCTCGGAGCACAGGCCATGGACGCCATTGTTGCAAAAGGGAACGGGGACACCATAGTTCCTTTTATAATTGGTTTGGCTTTGTTTGCAGCTGCTTATTCCTTGTGGGGAGGCCTCTCGTCTGTCGCCTGGACCGATGTGTTCCAGGTGGGGCTTTTGGTTGCCGGAGGTTTGATCACCACGGTAATAGCATTGAAACACATAAGTCCTAACGGACATATCTTAAGTGGCCTGGCTTATATTTATGATGCGGCTCCGGAAAAGTTTCAAATGATTCTGAAAACCAATAATCCACAGTTTAAAAACCTGCCAGGCATCGCTGTGTTAATTGGCGGATTGTGGGTTGCCAACTTGTACTATTGGGGTTTTAACCAGTACATTATCCAGCGGGCGCTCGCTGCTAAATCGTTAAATGAGGCACAAAAGGG
>VAOU01038808.1_pt1 | contig 10637 bp, 9 predicted proteins | sample 3393871 | NCBI WGS metagenome assembly VAOU01 (sample SAMN08290440, study PRJNA428436) | hydrothermal vent metagenome | isolation source: Deep-sea hydrothermal vent chimney | place: Atlantic Ocean: South-mid Altantic Ridge | depth 1820 m m
CCCTGATGGACCGGTCGGTAACGAATTCAATTATACTGCCACAAAAAATAGATGAAAAAATGCCGGTTATCATTGCTGAATCTGAACTGCTTGATATGGCCGGTGAAAACAGGCCGATCATCGCGGCACAGCGTAGCAAGGTTAATGCGGCAAGATCGAAGTTAAAACTGGCAAAAAAGGACTATTATCCAGACTTTAAACTGAGCGCCCTGTACGGTTCCCGGCAGGATACCCCGAGCGGCAGAAGCAGGGCGGATTTTGCCTCAGTGATGCTGGGTATACGCGTACCCTTATATGCTGCACGCAAGCAGAAGAAGGCGGTTGATCAGCGTAACAGTGAACTTAACCAGCAAAAATTTGCACTGCGAGATCTTGAAAGCCGGGTAGGGGAGCAAATTTCCCGATTCTATGCTGAATTTCTACGTGCTCGAGAGCAGTCCGTTCTGTTCAAAACCGGCATTATCCCACAGGCCCGTCAAACCGTAGCATCCATGTTGTCCGGCTACCAGGTTGGCAAGGTGGATTTTCTGAATCTGGTGAGAGCCCAACTAACCCTATACAACTATGAAACCCAATACTGGAAGGCTTTATCAGAAACCTGGCAAGCCCTTGCAAAACTGGTTGCGGCTGTAGGCAAGGAGAATATTTATGAGTAAACAAATTATTTTGGCAGTAATTATTGCCCTCGGTTTAGGCCTCGGTGCCGGTTACTGGTATGCGTCGGGGACTAAAACCACGACACAAACCACAGCCACTGCGACAGACACCGGCCCGGCGAAGAAAAAACCGCTGTTCTACCGCAGTCCCATGAACCCGTCGGTTACTTCACCGGTTCCTGCCAAAGACGGAATGGGTATGGACTACGTCCCCGTATATGCAGACAGCGATGCAGGTGATGAACCGGCCGGTACAGTAAAGATTGACCCGGTCACGGTGCAAAACATTGGTGTTCGCTCAGCGCGGGTCGAACAGCGCACACTGTCCCGCACCATCCAGACAATTGGGCGGGTGGATTATGATGAAGAGCGTCTGACACGCCTGAACCCTAAAACCGCCGGCTGGATTGAAAAACTGTTTATCGACAAAACCGGGGAACAGGTAAAGCAGGGCACGATCCTGCTCAGCATTTATTCTCCCAAGCTGGTCACCGGTCAGCAGGAATATCTGCTCGCCCTGAATAACCGGGAAACCCTCAGCGATAGTCCGTATAAAGATATTCGCAAGGGTGCAGAAGATATGGTGCGCACATCACGTGAGCGTTTAACGCTGCTGGATGTACCGGAGCACCAGATCAAGGAACTGGAAAAAACCCGTAAAATCAAAAAGAGCCTGCACATTCATTCACCCTTTAGCGGCATTGTTATGAAAGTAGGTGTACGGAATGGTCAATATGTTACCCCTAAAACCCAGTTATACATGATCGCAGACCTGTCCAAGGTATGGGTCTATGTGGATGTTTATGAATACGAGTTGCCGTGGGTGCAGGTTGGTGACGAGGTGGAGATGCGTCTGGCCGGTGTGCCTGGCCGTGTTTTCACCGGGCGGGTAAGTTATATGTACCCCTATGCCGAGGCCAAGACACGTACCATCAAGGCACGTCTGGTGTTTGATAATAAAGAAGGTCTGTTGAAACCAGACATGTTCGCCGATGTGACCATCCATGCAAGCCGGCAAATAAAGGCCATTGTTGTGCCTTCAGAAGCGATTATTCGTTCCGGCCCACGTGAACAGATATTTGTAGTGCGGGGCAAGGGCAAGTTTGAACCACGTGACGTGAAACTGGGTGTCAGCGCCAGTGGCATGACCCAGATCCTTAAAGGTGTAAAGCCGGGTGAGGAAGTCGTTACCTCGGCCCAGTTCCTGATTGATTCCGAATCCAAGCTGCGTGAAGCGACAGCCAAGATGCTGGATGCTTCCAGTCAGGATGCCGGTTCCACTAATGCGAGTGGGCAGGTAAAGCAGGATATGAAAATGGACATGAATATGGACAAGAAAGCGGACAAGAAAGCGGACATGAACATGGATATGGACATGAAAGCCGACAAGAAAATGGACATGAACATGGACAACAAGGGAAAAGCCATGGGCAGCATGGATCACGAGATGACCCAACAGGAGATGACCCATGATTAGACCCATCATAGAGGGTTCGTTGCGCAATAAATTCCAGGTATTCATTGCCATCTCCCTGATTATAGCGGCCGGCCTGTGGGCGGTAAAAAATACCCCGCTCGACGCAATCCCCGATTTGTCCGATGTACAGGTAATCGTGTTCACCGAATTTCCAGGGCAGGCACCGCAGGTCGTGGAAGACCAGATAACCTACCCGCTTACTACTGCCATGCTGGCTGTTCCCTTTGCCAAAGTGGTGCGCGGTTATTCCTTTTTCGGGCTATCATTCGTCTATATCATTTTCGAGGATGGCACGGACATGTACTGGGCCCGTTCCCGGGTACTGGAATATTTGAATTACGTCAGTGGTCGCCTGCCGCCCAGCGTTACACCGGCATTAGGACCGGATGCAACCGGTGTTGGCTGGGTTTATGAATATGCCCTGGTAGACAAGACAGGGAAACACGATCTGGCTGAACTGCGTTCCATGCAGGACTGGTACCTGCGTTACCCCTTGCAGACCGTGCCCGGTGTGTCAGAGGTGGCCTCGGTTGGCGGTTATGTCAAACAGTATCAGGTGGAAGTTGACCCCAATGCACTGGCCGCTTATGGCATTCCGCTGGGCAAGGTTCGTCGTGCCATTATGAAATCCAATAATGATGTGGGCGGGCGCCTGGTTGAAATGGCAGAGACCGAATACATGGTGCGTGCCAAGGGCTATCTGCGCAACATTAAAGATTTGAACAGCATACCGGTAGGGGTGGACAAGAAGGGGACACCTATCCTGTTACGGGACGTGGCCCACGTACAACTCGGCCCGGAACTGCGTCGCGGTCTGGTGGAGCTGAATGGCGAAGGCGAAGTAGCCGGGGGAGTCGTGATCATGCGTTATGGTGAAAACGCACTGGCTACGATCGAGGGGGTACGTGCCAAACTCAAGGAACTGCAAAAGGGACTGCCGAAAGGTGTGGAAATTGTGCCTGTCTATGATCGTGGTGACCTGATCGAACGGGCGGTGGACAACCTCACGGAAAAATTATTTGAAGAGTTCATCGTGGTCAGCCTGGTGTGTATCCTGTTTCTAATGCATGCCCGCTCGGCGCTGGTGGCCATCGTTACCTTGCCCATCGGTATATTGATGGCATTTATTGTCATGAAATTTCAGGGCCTCAATGCCAACATCATGTCACTGGGTGGTATCGCCATCACCATTGGTGCCATGGTCGATGGTGCCATCGTTTTGATCGAAAATGCGCACAAACATCTGGAGCACGCCGTCCGGAGTAAAGGCTCGGCGCTCAATTCAACAGAGCGCTGGCGGGCTGTAGGGGATGCCTCCAAGGAGGTAGGGCCAGCGCTGTTTTTCTCCTTGCTCATCATCACCGTTTCCTACCTGGCGATCTTTACCTTGCAGGCCCAGGAAGGGCGCCTGTTCAAACCACTGGCCTTTACCAGTACCTATGCTATGGGCGCTTCCGCTATCCTGGCAATCACCCTGGTACCACTGATGATGGGTTATTTTATCCGCGGCAAGATTATGCCAGAGGAAAAAAATCCGGTGAACCGGTTTCTGAAATTTCTGCATTCCCCGGCACTCAAATTCACCCTGCACTGGCGTTGGACGACCCTTTTTGCAGCCGTGGTGCTGCTGGTTGCGACCGCCTATCCGCTGTCAAAACTGGGCAGCGAGTTTATGCCGCCGCTTGATGAGGGCGATATATTGTACATGCCCACATCTTTCCCGGGAATTTCCATTACCAAGGCGAAGGAACTCTTGCAACAGACCGATAAAATTCTCAAGACCTTTCCAGAGGTGGAGTCGGTATTTGGCAAGACGGGCCGTGCTGAATCTGCCACCGACTCGGCACCCCTGTCGATGATCGAGACCATTATACGCTTAAAAATAAGGTCAGAGTGGCCGAACCCGAAAAAGACTACCCAGGATCTGATGAAAGAGATGGATGCCGCCATCAAATTCCCGGGGCTGGCCAATGCCTGGACCCTGCCTATCAAGACCCGCATCGACATGTTGTCAACCGGCATCAAGACCCCGATTGGCATCAAGGTCAGCGGCCCGGATCTTACTGTTCTGGGACGCCTGTCGGAAGAAGTCGAACGGGCCATGAAAACCATCCCTGATACCCTGTCGGCATTCGGTGACCGGGCCGTGGGCGGTTACTTCCTGGACTTTGATATCAACCGCGAGGCCGCGGCACGTTACGGGTTGACCGTGGGTGATGTGCAGGATGTGATCAAGTTTGCCGTCGGTGGCATGAGGGTTACCGAGACAGTGGAAGGTCTCGAGCGTTACCCGGTGAACCTGCGCTATCCACGTGAGATGCGCGATAATCCGGAGCAGCTCAAACGGGTGTTGATTCCTACTCCCACAGGCACGCAGATTCCACTGGCCCTGGTGGCGGATATTAAACTGCGGCGTGGCGCACCGGTAATCAAAAGCGAGAACGCACGGCCGAATGCATGGATTTATGTAGACATCAAAACCACGGATATTGGTGGCTACGTAGAAAATGCCAAAAAAGTATTGGCAGCCCAGGTAGAGATGCCACCCGGTTACAATGTGATCTGGTCCGGGCAGTTCGAGTATATGGAGCGTGCCGCCAAACGACTGCGTATCGTGATACCACTTACATTGCTGCTGATATTCATGTTGCTGTATTTCAACTTCCGTAATCTCACCGCACCGCTGGTGGTGATGTTATCAATTCCCTTTGCACTGATCGGTGGCATCTGGTTGATATACTGGTACGGCTTTAATATCTCGGTAGCCGTGGCGGTGGGTTTCATCGCCCTGGCCGGGGTAGCCGCAGAGATAGGCGTGCTGGTACTCACCTTCATTAACCAGGAAGTGGAAAGACGTCGCCATACCAAGGCAGCAGGTGAGGCCATGGGTTCTGAAGGTGGTGTTCATCTGCCGATGCCCCACAGGGGTGGCCCGGCTATTGCGCACCTTAATTCCAGGGAAATCATGGAGGCCGTATTTACCGGAACTTCGGAACGTCTGCGTCCCATCGCCATGACAGCTACCGCAGTTATCGCCGGGTTGTTGCCGATCATGTTTGGTTCCGGCACCGGTTCAGAAGTGATGCGGCGTATTGCTGCGCCCATGATAGGAGGCATGTTAACAACAACGATTCTGTGTTTACTGGTATTACCGGTGATCTATGGACTGGTACTACAGGTTAAGGAAAAATATCACACGCCTGGCACACCACCTTGATAGAGCACCAGGGGGCTGTGAAGGTCCACAGAAAAGACAGGTCAAGGCCGTGTCCGCGCCAGAAATTTATGGCTTGTTGAAAGACAAGAGACCCGACATGGTCAGATTTGCAGATCTGAACCTCTTGACACATTACCTGGCCCGGGCATCCTGCATTGGACGAATGCCCGGATCGCCGGGGCATATTCATAATGCTCAAATTAGTCAGAACTTTATTAAGGAGCCGCTGATTAATTCCGGACGAAGCAGATTGTGCTCAAAAAATACAGATTCAAGGCGTCGAATCGCACGTAATAGCAAGCTGTTGCGAAGATTCGCAACACAGAAGCTGGATTTTCCGGGTGCAAGATGCGAGTTCATGAATTGATCAGAGGTTCCTTAAGTATGAAGGGTAGAGAAATGCATATAAACAAGCTGGTGTTATCTGGAGTATTTGGTGTAAGCCTGATTATTACTGCCTGTAGTGATCAGGGCTCTCAACAAACTGGTATTGCAAACCCTGTCGGGGAAAAAGCAGATGTAATACAGTTAAGCTATGATCCTGAGAAATATACAAAGGGTCTTGAGTTATATCAGGGGGCCTGTGCATCCTGTCATGGAAAGCAGGGCGAGGGGGCATTAAACTGGCAGCAGAAAGCTACGCAGGGTAAGGCCAAACCGCCTCCACTGAACGGAACCGGACATGCCTGGCACCATCCCATGCATATTCTGAAGGGTGTAGTTCGTAACGGCACCGCCCGGCTGGGTGGCAATATGCCTGCATGGAAAGACAAGCTGACAGATGAGCAAATACAGAATATTTTGTACTGGATGCAGTCGCAATGGCCCAAAGAGATTTATAATGCCTGGTATCTGAATAACCAGGAGGCATTACGTAATCGGGCAAGAGGAAAGAAGTGATGTATGGTGATTGATGGTCTCCATTTGTGGATAATAAAATTTTATGGCCATTGATATTCACTTTTTATTTGCGGTTGAATTACGGGGTTGAATAAAAATACCTGAAGGCCTCTTCCATGGGGGCCTTCACCATACCACCTGTTCTGCGGGTGGTATTTTTTTTAAAAAACCAAATCACCCGCCCGATGGAAGTTAATAACAAAACCGGATTTACCATGCTAAAATACCTTGTAATACATCAGTGGTGATGAAACGATCAAGGAGCAACGAAATGTACGGCTTTACAGTAAAAGTGAAAGAAGATTTTGATGAGGCAGTGGAAAAGGTAACTGAAGAACTGCAAAAGGAAGGTTTTGGAATCCTGACCGAGATAGATGTCAAGGCAACCCTGAAAAAGAAACTGGATATCGACAAACGACCCTACAAGATACTGGGCGCATGTAATCCTGTATTGGCAAACCAGGCGTTGGATGCCGAACCTGATATTGGCCTTTTATTACCTTGTAATGTTGTTGTACGAGAAGATCAGAACGGTGAAATTATTGTAGGCTTTATGGATCCTGCCACCGTACTGGGCCTTGTGCAGACCGATAAACTGAAAGACCTGGGAGCCGAGGTTCGTTCCCGTCTGGAGCGTGTCAGGGATGCGATGGCATAATAACAGCTTATAAAAAGAAAAAGCCCCGTCTGGACGGGGCTTTTTTTATGCGGCCATGTTTTTAGGGAAGAGTAACTCGTGTATTTCCATGAATTGCCCGGGGGCAGCCAACATGACATCGTTAATGATACCGTTTGTCAGTTTGCTCGTTTCCATCAGGGTTGTACTGATTGATGGCAAGATGTTTTCCAGGGTTTCTTCCCGTTCTATTGCCCCGACAATCAGGTTGGCAATGTAAATTATTGCGGTTTCCATCGGGAATTGATGTGCCTCTTCCGGGGTATGGTGGCAGGCCGTGACTTCAATAATATTGTCAGGCAAGTTCCATTTCCTGACCAGGCATGAACCCACTTCAGTATGTGAGAATCCAAACAGTGATTCCTCGGCGGCTAAAATGTCATCATCAAGGGCATGGTTCTGCCGAAGCAATTGGTGTCCTGCTTCAGGGGCGGCCTGGTATAATATCAAGCGACCTATGTCGTGCAGCAGGCCTGAAACAAAGAACTGTTCTGTATGCTGTTCTCCCAGCGCTTCTGCAAGCATTTTTGAGATAACCGCACAATACAGGCATTGTCTCCACAACTGTTTTATATGGTTCTGCTTGTTATGCATATTGGCAAACAAATCTATTGTGGTTGTTGCCAGAGCAAGGTCGCGAAGATCCTGTGTGCCTATTATTGCAATGGCCCTGGGGATACTGTTTATACTGGACGGGAAACCATAATAGGGGCTGTTAACAATACGCAAGAGCCTTGATGACAGTCCAATGTCTGTTTCGGCGATGCGTGCTATATCGGCGACGGTACTGTTCTGATTCTGGGTTAGTTTGTTAATCTGGATGAAAACTTCTGGCAATGATACGGGTGCGCCGGATTGTTCAATAAGCGTTTCGATAGATATGTCCATATCCTTATCTCCTTTTGACCTTGATCATAGATAACATCCATGTCATTATCTTGTATTAACTTACATCCTCCAGCGCATTTAAAATCTATATTGAAACATTAATTAATTCTTCTTATAGATAAGAAAATATTATAGCCTTTATCAGCTTTTTGTAAAGTTTTAGCGTTGTAAAAGGTACAGTTCTCGCACCGATGAGTTTATAAGTTAAGCCGGTTTTCTCGAATTAATCTTGAAAATAGCTGTATACGTATGTAATTTATGTTATTAATAATCGCAATAGAATTTATAAGATTTTTTTAACGCTATATTAGTAAATGATGATTTACAAGCTCGTCATGCTTTGAGAAAATGGCTCCAACTAAATAAAGTGGAATAACCATAATAATTTTATGCGTATATGTATTCGTTCAGCGAGCATTCAGCAAGAATGGATTAGGCTTTCATTAAAGATCGACAGAAATTAAATTTTATTTATTTACCCAGGAGAAAGATATGATAAAGTTGTCTTCAGTGTTAATGGTTATGTTACTGGCTACAAGCGTTGCGCATGCGGCGGGTGATGCGGCTGCAGGTAAAATGAAGGCAGCTGCCTGTGCAGGCTGTCATGGAACGGCCGGCATCAGTAATAACCCCATGTGGCCAAATCTGGCAGGCCAGAAGGCAGGCTATCTTGTAAAACAGCTTAAGGCTTTTCGTGCCGGTAGTCGTAAGGATCCACTGATGGATTCAATGGCAAAGGGTCTGTCTGATGCAGACATTGATAATCTGGCCGCTCACTTCTCTGCCCTGAAGTAATTCCGGGGTTAGTCGTTCATTCAGATTACCCGCAAAACCCCCGGGCCGGACAGCCCGGGGGTTTTGTTTTTAATATAAGGCCGGTTCGGGCATAGATGTCTGCTGTTTCTATTTTTTTCAGGAAGGGTAAGAAATGAAATAAACCCGGGTTCAGTTGATAATAGAGATATTCCTGACTGTTAATACCAGACAGAAAGAAAAAGCTGCATTACATTGGCATTGAATTTGTACAACGGCTCTGTTCCTGGCGTGCCACCTGCAGTAACATTTCTGAAGTCATCATAGTTGAAGCGGATATGATTGATCGAAAAATTCAAGGTACCCTTGTCTATAAAATACCAACCATCCTGTGCAAATTCATAACTGACACCTACCCCCAGGGTAAGGTTTGAGAACGTACTGAGTTCCTTGTCACGTGCAAGAAAATTCTGTGCATTAATAAACGGGAACAGGTCATTGTAGAAATCTGCCTTGTTCTGGCTATAACCCCTGACCTTCAAATCTATTATCCAGTGCTTTTTGAATGGATGTGTATATCCAACTTCGAAGGTATGGGCCTTGATGCCCCAGGTATCCTGAAAATATCTGTATTCGCCATGCAAGGCAGCATGGTAGGGCAAATAATATTTTGTTCGCAGTGTCAGTGCAGTGCTTGTGCGTGTATTCGGGTAGACTTCATTCTGGTAGGCAAAGGTTAATGGGGCAGTGAGGTAGCGAACCCTTCTGTACGGGTTATTCAGATACCCTTCATCCGTAATGGCCTCCATGGCGGCTTCCATCAGCATGTTCTTTGAAAGTACCTGTGAGACACTCAGGCGGTAATTCTGCCGGTCGACATCTTTCGAAAATGTTGGGTCACCGCGTAGCCCTACTTCGTCCCATCCACGAGAATAACCAAGCGATACAGTTGTCATACCTCCGAATATTTCCTGGCTGACACCGAGGTGTAGTGTCTTTGCCGTGAAATCATTTTCCTTGCTGTAGGAAAAGGCAGAGCTGAGTGTGACATTGTCATGCAGGTAATCCATGCTCAGGCCCGTTTCATTCCTTTCTTCAGAATAGGGGCTTGCGGTTGCAACGACATCAATGGATGCGCTGGTTATAGAGTCAACATAATAATTACCGGAAACAGAGAGGCTGTTACCAATTTTTTTTCGTACGAGTATAGACGGGCCATTTATTTCGACGCCGCCGCCATCATAGGAGTGGTAAAGTATATCGGCCCGGTCTTCTGGCAGGATGGCCGACTGCATAATTGCTGAATATGATAAAATACACGCAAGTAGTAAATATTTAATGTTTCTAGTTACAACCACAGCCACCGCCCTGACCACCTTCGGCTCCCCTGGCACTCTCACGTGCCTGGAAAACATGGTGTAGATAGGATGATGAAACCGGGTCACGGGTGAAGCTCATAATCGGGTCGGCAAGGTGGTCGCGCTCATAGGGTTTTACCCAGGGTTCGATTTTGTTACAGCCTGACAGCAACAGGAAAATGCCAGCCATTGTGAAGATTGCAAGTTTGTCCATAATTATTCTCTTAGCAGGGTCTTGATCTTTTTTGCGTATTTGATTTCATAGCCTGGCTTATATGCCTTGTATAAAAACCTGAGGTTACCGTCGCGATCAATCAGATAGGTTGTCGGCATGGCAGAAATATTATACAGGGCACTTACCTTTTTGGTTCTATCGTAGAGTATGGGGAAGCTGACCGGGATGATGTCCAGTAATTTATTGGCCTTGCTGATATCTTCATCAATATTCACACCCAGTATGACAAAGCCAAGATTTTTGTACTTCTTGTAGAGTAGCTCCAGTGCCGGCATTTCCTGCCTGCAGGGCCCACACCAGGATGCCCAGAAGTTGAGCATGACCACTTCGCCACGGTGTTCACTAAGCTTGATATTTTTTCCGCTCTTGCTTTTTAACGTGAAGTCAGGTGCTTTTCCGCCTACTGCACCTGCAAAAACAGATGCAGATACAAACATACCGGTGATTAGTATCAAAACGTGAGTATAGGTTTTCCGG
>VAOU01041452.1_pt1 | contig 10617 bp, 7 predicted proteins | sample 3393871 | NCBI WGS metagenome assembly VAOU01 (sample SAMN08290440, study PRJNA428436) | hydrothermal vent metagenome | isolation source: Deep-sea hydrothermal vent chimney | place: Atlantic Ocean: South-mid Altantic Ridge | depth 1820 m m
ATTGCGCTTTATGCGCCTGCTGCTCTTCTTGGCCCGGGCGATTGAGAGACGGTTGGGAACGGTGGAACTGCTCATCTTGCCTGTCAAAGTCACTTAAGGAGCTCATTGTGATCTACTGAAGCTGTCAATCAAAATAACAAGGCCATTTGCTCGTATTTCTTATTGGCTACCAGCTTTGTCTCGCTAACAACCTCGGGAGGTAGGGGCAACCTCTCTAATGCTCGTGGTTCTACTTTTATCGCGCCATTCCCATAAGATTTCCCTACGAGTGCTAAATTGACGATGGTCTGAGGGTGCTGTAGCACCTTGAAAAGTCTGTCTATAAAATCAGGGTTTGTGGAGTGTGGATATACGCAAAGGAATCCAGTCAATGGTAGTACACCTGCGTAGTTACGGATAAAACGTGCATTACGGCGACCCAGATAAGAAAATAGTATTGGAGGCACTTCTCGACTTTCCATTTTATACCATGGCCTCCTAGTAGAAATTAGCGATCTTTCATGTATGCCCATATCGATCCCTTGTCGCAAATACGCTTGAACCGCTGCCGGAAATTGTCCTAGCGGCCGTTTGTCCGGAGAGAAAAGCAAAGTGGGCCTACCAGCTTTCTTCAGCATGGCGAGAGTTTCTATTGTTATATCATTGCCTGGAACGTCACGAGTGCGCCCAATGGCGGGGATGAGGAATTCGTCGGGTATGCCAATAATCTTAGCCTGTTCTGTAGTCAAGAAGAAGAAATCATTGGCCCCAGTAGCAATGCCTCGTACTACCTTGGCAAATGTTCCCAAAGTTAGATCAAAGGAAACGCCTTCTACCGGTGGCCTTGAGAGACCGAAGCACAAAGCCTCTGACAGGCGGCGTTGATAGCTGATCAAATCGTCCCCCGCTTTGGTAAAATCTGAAAGTACCCACTCTCTCAATTGTTCAGTGTCTGGTTTTGTGCATCGAACCCAGAAAAAATCTCCTTGCGGTGTGGTATTTGCGATCATTAAAACCAGAGGGTTAGTGTCAACCCCAGGAAATGGAGTAGCTTCTGGAGTGAAGCTGACTACTGCCTCTAAGCAGTAATGAGCAGTAATCCATTTCCACAAGTCAGCCGCAAAGATACCTTCACAGGTATCAGCCGGGACAATAAAAGCCAGTCTGCCGTTGGCAGCTAACAACTGCAGGGCTCGAATGAGGAAAAAAATGTGCAGCCCAGCACGACCATCAAGCGGTTTGCCGATTAGTTTCATGCTCAGTGCTCTAAATTTCGCTTTTGTATGTCTTGACAGGCGGTGATGGCGTATATAAGGTGGATTAGCTACAATACCTTCATAAAGACTATCGGGTTTTTTAAGAACAAAATCTGTTATTTCTACATTAGCGAGATCATCCTTGCATAATCCGTTTGCCAACGCTTCTTCCAATGCTTGTGGGTCTATCTCTGTACCGGAAAGTGTGAGGGTTTTATGGCTCATACTTTGCAGCTTTTTCGCAGCCCGGAAAAATGCTCCAGCTCCTACTGCTGGATCAAACAAGTTCTGACAACCACCGGCAATCAGATACCCTACCATAGCTTCAGCCACCCAGTCAGGAGTCCAGAACTGCCCTGTCTCCCTAAGGGCCTCTCGCTCAGGCCCGGTATTGGGTAGCTTGTGATGAACAATTCTGGACATTAGCTACTTTTCCTAGAGGCTTCATGATCCAGGACAGCCAGAGCTTCCGAATGCATTGTGAAGCTCCCACCCTCAAACCTCACGTATGGCAGTATGTGTCCATTCTTATCCACTATATGAGCAGCCACCAAGTTTGGCTCTTCTTGGGACTCCCCCAGACGGTAAGCATAATGGTAATAGAACTTGTATATCACTTTCTCGGAGACAGCCCCACCAGGGGCCTGGAAAGTTTGTATTGTCGGCTCAATCTTCCCATTGTTAATTAGCTCTTGCGCTTTATCGAGTGATAACCCAAAAGCTAAGTCATAGAATGCGTGCCAGATGTGAATAGCAATACTTGTCTGTTTTTGCCAGACGAACAGGCGTTCACGGTCTTCTTCCTTGATAATTACCGTTGGCAGAACAGCATTCTTGGGAAAGCCAAGCTGCCCCCCTAGCCTTCGCATTGGTCGCAATTGCTCACCATAGGAGGGCATTTGCTTTGCTATCCACAAGCTATTCTCGCACTCCACAGCGAGTACTGCTCGCACAAGCAGCTCAGCCATCTCTTTCTCCGGCGTAAAAGGCAATTCTCTGACACCACCAAGATTGTCAACAGTATTGGTTATTATTTCTCTGTCTGAGTGCTTGAAAATAAGTATATCGGGACGTTTCAGGTCGCGCAAACCTGCCTGTTCCAGCCGCTCAAAGTAAAGCTCATGCTCCCGTATATTATCGCCGGGAGCCACGCTACTTGGGCCATACATCAGAGCATAGTATCGCCCTGTTTGGTTGATAGCCTGAATAAGCCGTTTCTCACTCCATGCGCCTTGAGACCAACGCATCAAAAAGTCGCTACCGCGTAGCCGACGGGGATTTAGTAGGAAATCTGACCATGGAACCGCTATTGGCTCCCTTAACTCGAACTCCAACTCTTCAGCAGATACACTGAGCAATTGATCGAACAACGAGAGGTGCTGCTTGCCAACCAGCTCTTTCTGTCGATGTCTCATAATATATTCTCTTGTAGTGATACATATTCTGCTACCCGTCTAGAGCTTAAGCACAGATATCGAGCTATCACTATGTAAGTTTACTCGAATAAACAGCCAGCTTGCAAACGCTAAACCAGCCTCGATTTCAGCGCGCGCAGGAGCGCGGTTGGGTGCAGTGCCTGGTTAGGTCAGCATACCACGTGAGTTTACAACACCTACTGCCTCAGAATATATCTTTTGCCCTTCAGCGTTTGCCCAAATCTACATATGTAGCCATTCATCTTTGTCCCAAAATTCGATACGACGTATTATTCTCACTCCAGGTACAGGATAAAGTAGCCTAACGACCTGAACTCGGCCACCGATATGTACCACAATACTTTTCTAGCCTTGGCTCTAACTTCTTTGCGACAGTCAGGATTGCGGCAGCATCTTCTTCACAAGCATACTTGAGCAAAGCAGTAGCAGATTTACTAAACTTTTTGATGTTCTGCAATTCGACCATAGACTCAGCCAAAAGTTTAAACGACGTCTGAGTCACTGCCTTCTCATGTGCCGCGCTTTTGTACATTCCTCCAGCGACAATATGCTGGCAGTTGGGTCTCTCCTTCCGGATGCGCTCAAGTGCTGCACAAGTTATTCGTCGTTGTTCGTCTTGTCTCCTAAAGAAAACGTCATAGAGCCTATTCCGAAGGGGACCAAAGAGGAACTCAAGTAAATCTCGCACCACTACAAGGCCCTCCTCCATGTCTGCTTAACCATTGATTCATTTGCTATGTTACCCTGATAATGTTTATTGGTAGAGTCTTAGGGCAATTCTGCCCGATACTCGTTATCAGCGGTCATCAGAACACCATTATTGGAACATCATAATGCCTAGCGCAACGAGAAGTCAACAACCAAAGCTCCTCGACGAAGCCCGAAAGGTGCTCAGGACATCGCCTGCCATCTGCATCAGACCCAGCGCCTCATCGAGTTCCCGATACGCCAGCTTGGGTACGCTGGACTTTGAACCCTTATAACTGTGGAATCCCTGTGCCCTTGTGTGTTATCCATGTGTCGTGATATTTGCATTTCCCATCTAGGGAATCCGGGATTAGGCACTTGAGTGATACAGGCAGGCATTTCCAAATCCTCGTCGAATCTGATCCTTGACAGCTTTTCCAGGCTGGCCTATAATGCGATAGCTTGTCGTAAGCACATTCGCGCGCACGGAGGTGCAGCCGACCATGAGCAACATGTACAATCAATTCTCGCGTGAATCCCAACAGATCATGGGACTGGCCGCCCAACAGGCCGAGAGCTGGAATCATGACTACGTCGGCACCGAACATCTCTTGCTGGCCTTCTTGAAGCTGCGGGGCACCGAGGTATACAAGCTCTTGGAGATCAACGGGGTGACCTACCCCCGGGTGGCCCGGGAGCTGGAAAAGGAGATCGGCCATGGTGACGGCCACTTCGCCTCTAAGCAACTCCAACTGACCCCCCAACTGAAACATATCATCCAGAGCGCCTATGATGAGGCCCGTCGCTATGGCTATTCGCTCATCAATCCGGAACACCTGCTGCTGAGCATCTTAGCCGAAGACCAGAGTGTGGCGGCCAAGGTGCTGCATCGCTTTGGGGTCAACGTCTCCCGCGTGCGCCGCTATCTCTCGCCGGCGGAGCGCAGTGTGGTCGGCCAACGAGCGCACCGCGAGGAGAAGCACTGGAAGAACTTCGAGTTCGGCCGCAGCCTGGTGGAAGAGGCCCGCGCCGGTCGGCTGGACCCGGTCATCGGCCGGGAGCAGGAGATAAATCGCATCATCCAGACCCTCTCCCGGCGCAAGAAGAACAACCCCGCCGTGGTCGGCGAGCCGGGGGTGGGCAAGACAGCCATCGTGGAAGGGCTGGCCCAGCGCATCGCTTCCGGCGACGTGCCGACCTCCCTCTTGGGCAAGGAGATCGTCGAGCTGGACATGGCCTCCATGGTCGCCGGCACCAAATACCGCGGCGAGTTCGAGCAGCGGCTCAAGACGCTGATCAATCAGGTGGTCGAATCCCGCAACGTCATCCTGTTTATCGACGAACTGCATACGGTGGTGGGCGCCGGCGGAGCGGAGGGGGCCATTGACGCCTCGGCGATCCTCAAGCCACCTCTGGCCTCGGGGCTCATCCAGTGCATCGGCACGGCCACCTCCGATGAGTATCGCAAATATGTAGAACGGGACGCCGCGCTGGAGCGGCGGTTTAAGAAAATTCTGATCGAAGAGCCCTCGGTGACCGACACGGTAGAGATCCTCAAGGGACTGCGGGAGCGCTATGAAGAACATCATCACGTGAGCATCAGCGATGAGGCCCTCTGGGCGGCGGCCAAGCTCTCCGACCGCTATATCTCCGATCATTTCCTGCCCGACAAGGCGATTGATCTCATCGACGAGACAGCGGCCAAGATCAAGCTGGCCGGCATGGCCACCTCGCCGGAGATCCGCGAGCTGGAAGTCCGGCTGCGCACCATCACCGCCGAGGAGGAGAGCGCAGCGCATGAACAGGACTATGAGCGAGCCGCCCGGCTGCGCGATCACCAGGCCCAACTGCGCTCCGAGCTGGAGCAGTTGCGCTCCGAGTTCAGCGAGGGCGAGAACGTGGTCAGCGCGGCCGCCGTGGCGGAGATGGTCGCCAGTTGGACCGGTGTCCCGGTGGGCTATCTCGAAGAGGAGGAGTCCAAGCGGGTATTGGCCATGGAGCAGGTCATCCACCGGCGCTATATCAACCAGGAGGGCGCCGTGCGCTCGGTGGCCCGTTCCATCCGCCGGGCCTACGCCGGGGTGAAAGACCCCAAGCGGCCCATCGGCAGCTTCCTCTTCTTGGGGCCGACCGGGGTGGGCAAGACCGAGCTCTCCAAAGCGCTGGCCGAGTTCCTCTTCGGCGATGAAGAGGCGCTGATCCGGATAGATATGTCCGAATATATGGAGCGCTTCTCCGTCTCGCGCCTGATCGGCGCCCCGCCAGGTTACGTGGGCTACGAGGAGGCCGGTGAGCTCACCGAGGCGGTCCGGCGCCATCCCTATTCAGTCATTCTCTTCGATGAGATCGAAAAGGCCCATCGCGACGTCTTCAATATCCTGCTCCAGGTGATGGACGAGGGCGTCTTGACCGATTCAGGGGGTCGCAAGGTGGACTTCCGCAACACGGTGCTCTGCATGACCTCCAATTTGGGTTCACGGGCCATCACCGATCAGAGCTCGTTGGGCTTCGCGCGCGAGGAGCGGGGGATGCGCTCCTACCGGGAGATGAAGAGCCGAGTGATGAGCCAGGTGCGCGAGCTCTTCCGGCCAGAGTTTCTCAACCGCTTGGATGATATCATCGTCTTCCAGACGCTCAGCCAGATTGACGTCCAGGCGATCGCCGAGCTGATGCTCGCCAAGCTGCAACTGCGCCTGGGCGAGCGCGAGATTCAGATTGAGGTCTCGGACGGAGCGAAAGCCATCTTGATCAAAGAGGGCTACGACCCCAAGTATGGGGCCCGCCCGCTGCGGCGCACCATCGAGCGCCTGATCGAAAACCCCATCTCGGACAAGATACTGGAGAACACCTTCGGACGCGGAGATCAGATCATAGTGGACGCGGACGAGGAGACGATCGTCTTCCACAAGCAGGAGAGCGAGCCGGCCGTAGTGGGGGCCTCGCAGGGAGAGCCGGCGGCTCCCTCAGAATAAAATAATGCCCTATCGCTGCAGCCACTGCGGTTATCAATCGCTCAAGTGGCTGGGGCGTTGTCCTGCTTGCGGCGAGTGGGAGAGCTTTGCGGAGCTACGCTCTTCTCCCTCAGACGCTCTTGTTGCCCAAGAGAGGGCTGTGCCGCAGCGGCTGGCCCAGATTGCCGCCGAAGCCGCTGAGCGTCGCCAGACGGGCATCGGTGAGTTCGACCGCCTGCTGGGTGGCGGGGTGATCGCCGGATCGCTGGTGCTGATCGGTGGGGAGCCGGGAGTGGGCAAGAGCACGCTGCTGTTAGCCGTCGCCGGCCAACTGGCTGCCGCCGGCTCGCCCGATCTGCCGGTGCTGTATGTCTCCGGTGAGGAGGGCAGCGCCCAGCTCAAGCTGCGGGCCCGGCGGCTGGGCATCGCCGATGAGCTGCCATTATTGATCCTTTGTGAGCAGCAACTGGAGGCCATACGCCTGGCCGTCGCCGAGCTCAAGCCGGGAGCGCTGATCGTAGATTCGGTGCAGGCCATCCTGCCCAGTGGGCTCAAAGAAGGACTGGGGACGACCGCTCAGGTAGGCGAGGTGACCTTTCAGCTCAACCGACTGGCCAAAGCTTATAATTTACCGGTCTTCCTGATAGGCCATATCACCAAGAGCGGCGCATTGGCCGGCCCCAAATCCATCGAACACTTGGTGGATGTGGTGCTCTACTTGGAGGGTGGCCGGGAGAGTGACATCCGCCTGCTGCGCGCGGTCAAAAACCGCTACGGCTCGACCGAGGAGATCGGGGTATTTCAGATGAAGGCCGGCGGTTTGGAGGAGATCACCAATCCTTCCCAGTTCTTCACCCGGCGTCAGGGCTCTCCCCAGGCCGGCTCGGTGATCGTGCCCAGCCTGGAGGGCAGCCGGCCCATCTTAGTCGAAGTTCAGGCCCTGGTGGCCTCGGCCAGCGCCGCCCTGCCGCAGCGCCGCGCTACCGGCCTCGACGCCAACCGGGTCGCGCTGCTCCTAGCAGTGGTCGAGAAGCATTTGGGCCTGCGCCTGGGTCAATATGACGTCTATCTCAACCTGGCCGGTGGCCTGAGCCTGAGGGAACCGGCGCTCGATCTGGGGATCGCCGTGGCGGTGGTCTCCAGTTTGAAGAGTCGGCCCCTCTCCGGCGGGACGATCGTGGTGGGCGAGCTGGGGCTCTCCGGGGAGTTGCGGCCAGTGCGCAAGCTGCGCGAGCGCTTGGGCGAAGCGGTCCGCCTGGGCTACACTAGGGCCATCGTGCCCGCCACGGAGCAGCGTCTGAGCCGGGCGCAGCTTGAGACCCAGGAGGTCGGTAGCTTGGCCGAGGCCATCGAGGCGCTGGGTCTATAACCAATCGTACTCCGGAGAGGGAGGAAGCGTGGCGACAAATCTCGAACTGGATGAGGATTTCTTGCGGATACTGGCCCAATTGGCGCCGGGGACGATGTTGCGTGAGGCGCTGGACAACATCGTGGATATGGGCCATGGCGGTCTGCTGCTGATCGCCAGCGAGGAGCAAGCCCGTCAGGTGGTGCGCTCCGGCTTCGAGCTGCACGCCCGGCTCACCCCCCAACGGCTGGTGGAGCTTTCCAAGATGGATGGGGCGATCATCATTGACGAGGATTTGGGGGAGATCCTCTGGGCCAATGCCTTTCTGGTCCCCGATCCGGACCTGCCCTCCGAGGAGACCGGCACGCGGCACATGGCGGCCAGCCGGGTGGCCCAGCAACTGCACCGTCCCACCATTGCCGTCTCGGCCAGCCGCGGGCGGATCAGCCTCTATTACGGCTCGCGCAAGTATGTCTTAGGGGACATCAACACCTTGAGCGCCAAGGCCAATCAGGCCCTGCGCATCCTGGAACAATACCGGGCAACCTTCGATGATCTGACCCGTGAGCTGACCTCATTGGAGTTGGAAGAGCGCGTCCTGCCGGATCACATCGCCAATATCATTCAGAATATCGTCCAGATGCTGGAGACCGAGGAGGAGGTCCAGCGCATCTTCGTCGAGCTGGGCACCGAGCGCGAGTTGATGCAACTGCTGCTCGATTGGCTGATGCTCGATGTGCGTGAGGATTTCGAGTTGATCATCCGCGACTTCCAGGCTCCGGGCTTCCAGCAGACGCCGGAGGAGATCATCGCCGAGATTCGGGTGCTCCCCTCAGAGGACCTGCTCAATACCGAGCGGCTGATGGCCATTCTGGGCTATGAGGCGGGTGAGAGCTGGCTGGATGAGGCGATCCCCTCTCGGGGCTTCCAGGTGCTCTCGCAGATACCGCGCATCCCCATGGCGGTGATCGAGCGGCTGGTCAAGGAGTTTGGCACCCTGCAAAATATCATGCACGCTTCCGAGGAGGAGCTGCGTGGCATCAAGGGGATCGCCCAAGTGCGGGCGCGGGCCATTCGCACCGGCTTGATGCGGCTGCGCTCCAGCTTGCTGCTCATCGACGAAGGAGAGCTAATTGACTGATTCAAGCGAAATCATCTGGCAGCAACTTCAAGAAGCGTCCCAATTTATCCGTGAGCGCCTGATAGGGGCGTATAGCGATATGCCCCTGCCTACTATTGGCCTGATTACCGGTTCGGGCCTGAGCCAGGCGTTAGGCCGGCTGGAGGGCGAAGAGCGCTTGGCCTGGCAGGATATCCCGCACTTCCCCCGCTCCACCGTCGCCGGCCATGCCGGGGAGCTGGCGGCAGGCAAATTGGCCGGGGTGGGGCTGCTGTTGCAGCGCGGGCGGGTGCACTACTACGAGGGGCGCTCGATGAGCCAGATCGTCTTCCCGGTGCGGCTGATGAAGCTTTTGGGCATTGAGACTTTGATCATCACCAACGCGGCCGGGGGGATCAACCGATCATTTCAAGTAGGCGATTTCGTGCTGATCAACGATCATATCAATATGATCCCGGACAACCCCCTGAGAGGCCCCAATTTGGACCAGCTAGGGCCGCGCTTTCCCAACCTGAACGATGCCTATAGTGCCGAGCTGCGCCAGATCGCGCACCGGGCCGCCCAGGATGAAGGGCTGGAGCTCCAGGAGGGAGTCTACTTGGCCGCGCCTGGTCCTATGTACGAGAGCCCGGCCGAGATTCAGGCCTATCGGCGCTGGGGTGCCGATCTAGTGGGCATGTCTACCGTACCGGAGGTCATCGCCGCGAGGCACTGCGGGCTGCGCGTTTTAGGGCTTTCGCTGGTGACCAACATGGCGGCCGGCCTCGCGCCGGGAGCTCAATTGAACCATCAAGAGGTCCTGGAGACGGGCAAGCGGCGCGAGCGGGCCTTCGCCCGGCTGATTCGGGCGATCGTGCGAGCATTATGAGCGCCGGGATACCTTGCATTATGTGATTGAGGAGGGCCCCGAGATGACCCTGGCCAAGGAGGCAATCTGAAATGACCCTCGGAATAGACCACACGATCCTGGCCGTCCGCGATCTCGAAGGGGCGATGGCCCTCTATCGCCGCTTGGGCTTCCAAGTCCTGTGCGGCGGCGAGCACCCCCAATTTGGCACCCACAATGCGCTCGTGCCCCTGGCTGACGGCTTTTATCTGGAGCTGATGGCCGTCAAAGATCGTGAATTGGCTGAGGAATCCCCGGTGACGAAGCTTGTCGTCGCGGCGCTGGAACGGGCAAATCGCCTGGCGCTCTACGCACTCGGCTCGGACGATCTCGAGGGTGATGTGGCGGCGATTCGGGCGCGGGGACTTGCGATCGGCGATCCCATTGCCGGTGAGCGCCTGCGACCCGATGGGGTGCGGGTGGCCTGGCGCACCGCGCACCCGGACGATCCTCGCCTGCCTTTTCTCATCGAAGACGAGACGCCTCGCGAGGTCCGCATCCCCGTGCCCACCGAGGGTCTGGGAAGGTCGCTACGTGTCGCCCACGTGCGGATCAGCTCGCATGATGCCGATAAGCTCTGTGAACGGCTGAGCAAGCTTCTGGGTATCCGTCCGGTCGAAGGGCAGTTTTCGCTGGGGCGCGGCGGGATTTGTGTGGTCTCTGGCGAAGAATATCGGCTCGACCGCTTGGCGTTTGTGACGGACGATCTGGAGGCGCTGGCCGAGGAGTGGGGAAGCCGCGGCATTCCTTTCCATCGTGACACAAGTGCGGGTGAAGAGGTTTTGATGCTGGCGCCCGAGGAGGCCGCGGGGGCACACATCGTCGTGCTCGCGGGCGGATGAGAATGCTCAGCCTGACTTGAGGGTGGGCAGAGCGATGAAGTGGTCCGGTAGTCATTCTTAAACCCTGGTTAGGCTGACTGGACGAACTCAAATACAGGTGTTTCGATGGTGC
>VAOU01046467.1_pt1 | contig 10610 bp, 10 predicted proteins | sample 3393871 | NCBI WGS metagenome assembly VAOU01 (sample SAMN08290440, study PRJNA428436) | hydrothermal vent metagenome | isolation source: Deep-sea hydrothermal vent chimney | place: Atlantic Ocean: South-mid Altantic Ridge | depth 1820 m m
CGGCAACTTTATGCATGCACTACAAATGTGTGCCTGTTTTGGACAGGAGCGTCTTCCCCGGCTTCCTGACGTCTTTCTCAATCATCCTTAAAAAAGTAGGCAATGCAATGAGCAGCACGGGAAGCGCCATCAGCAGTCCCCCGATGACGGCGACAGCCAAAGGCTGATTCATTTGCGCACCTGTTCCAATACCCATGGCAAGAGGCAAAAGGGCAAAAATAGCACCCAGCGCAGTCATGAGTTTAGGTCGCAGCCGAATGGAAATAGAATAGATGATGGAATCGTCAACCGATAGTCCTTTCTTTCTTTCTTCGTTGTATTGCAGATAGGTAAAAATGGAAGCTTCTCCCACAATTCCCACTATCATGATAATGCCAACATAACTCCCCACATTCAACGGGATATGTAAAAAGTAAAGCAGGAGGGCGCTGCCGGTAGGGCCGAGCAACGTTAAAAAGATAATGAGGAGCGCCACGCGCAATTTCCCGAAAAGAAATAAAATAACGGTAAACACCAGCAAAGCAGCGAGAAACAGGATAAGCTCCAGTTCATGAAAAGCCTGTTGCTGCTTCTGATAAGCGCCTCCGTATTCAATGGAGTAGCCCGGTGGCAGATGAATATGTTCACGGATAGTTTTCTGAATAGCTTTCAACGTACTGCCTAAATCGCGGTTGTTTTATCACGGCAATAAGAGGCACATTTTTTCCGTTGGCTTTGATACGCACATATTGCCGCTGTTCGCCAATTTGTACTTTGGCAAAATCTTTCACCCGGATAATGCCTTTTGAAGTACTTTTTATCACCGTATTTTCAAGCGCCCTAAGGTTTTTAATGTTGGCATTGGTTAAACTTAAATATAGCCTCCGGTAGTCGTCCACGTACCCGTTGGAGCGAACAAAATTCGTTTGCATGAGTACATTTTTAACCATTTGCGGGGTAATTCCCAGCCGGCTCATTTTTTCAACATTTAGCAGCAGCTGGTACTCTTTAAATTTCCCACCCATGATACCGACTTCTCTGATTCCGGTGATTTGCTCCAGAAAAGGCTTTACGGTATAAAGTGCCAGTAATCTCAACTTAACCGGACTTTTGTCTCCTTCGAGTGAGTAGCCTTCCACCGGTAATATGGAAGGATTCATTTTTTCAATATGGATTTGTGTTCCGCGAGGAAGCAGATTTCTGATCTCTGCAATACGTGCATTTATCTGCTGTTTGGCAAGGTTGATGTTGGCGCTCCAATTGTAAAAAGCGGATATTTCGCAGCTTCCCCTTGAGGTGATACTTTTGAGCAAAGTCAGGTTTTCACTTTTTTTAATGGCTTCTTCGAGGGGACGGGTAACCGCAATCAGCATTTTGCCCACCGGGCGCTGTCGAGATATTCTGTCAACCGGGTCTGACCCTGAAGAAGCTGAAAAGGCCAGGAAAGTAATAGAATAAAAAGTGAGACGAAGAACAAATCTGGTAAGAAAGACAGCCCTTTCTTTATTAAGATTTTGTGTACCTTTTTTACCATGGGTAATATTTCTTTGATAAGAAACAGGCACTCACAGCCTGACTAATGAGACAAAAATAGTGCTTTAAATTTTTTGATGAAAATAATCTGTCAATTTTTCGTTCTCGCAAAGCCGCAGAGACGCAAAAGGTTTGAGTAACAATAATTCACAATTATTATTTTATCTATTTGATACGCAGCTGAATAGAGTTTTTACCGTACTATTATGATTAGAAGTTCCCCTTTAATCCTTCTCTTCGTCGCCATTTTCCGTATTCAGTATTTTCCCTGTTTTGTCGATGGTGATCTCTTTTTTACTTTCACCTCTTTTTATGACAATTTCGTAAGCACTGAATTTTGGCGTTTCGGTAAAAGCGGCATCTTTTACTTTATAACCGGGATATTGGGCATTCAAAACATTCATTACGGTGGAAGGAACCTCATCTTTTTCCAAATCGGTTTCGGTTTCTTTCCAGTTTCCCTGCACGTCAAAATTGGCGGACATATCTTTTTCATTGAGTTCAAATTCGGCTTCCCACTGGGCTTTGCCCTCTATGCTCCAGTCTGCTTTCTTAGCCGTCGGAAACTTTTTGCCGAAAGCGGTTTTTACTGCAGCAGGGACGTTGGTTTGACTAAAAGCAGTAAAGCTGATGGCCATGAGCATAGCCGACAAAATCATTGCATACTTTTTCATTTTTAAAGTTTTTTGATGAATAATATGACGAAATTATATTGGAAATCTAAAGGAAAATTGAAGTTGACAAAACCATCATGGATTAGAATTTACCAATGGTAGTTTTAATGATGTTTAGCGGGAAATTTTAGCACTTAATCAAAAAAACCGGATAGTTGCAGGGATATGTCTCCTTTGTTCTATGGGAAACCATCTACGACAATCGTTTTACGGCATCGGCAATTTTCAACGAAAGGTCGTCAAGCATACTATATCGTTTACGATAGAGTGAGCGTTTATTCGTTTTGATATGATCAATACTTCTGCGAATTGGTGTCAGTGGTAGTTCATACCATCCATCGCTATCCGGTTGACCGCCACACTCTCTCCAGATTGCATTGTAATCAAATTGTATTGCATGCCACCTGGAAAGATGAATGGTATGTTTGCGTCGGTACGCCTGGATGGCATCTCCCGCACCATAAACAGCAGTAAAATTCAATTGCCTGGAGAACTCCTGTAAAGCAAAGACAATGAATGATTTTGGCCGGAGACCATGCATCAGTTTCTGGGCTGTTTTTGAGAAGTGTCCACTGTCTATCCTATGCCCCTGAATACAACCAATCCTGCAGACAAGGCACCCCTCTTCCACCTCATCAAATGAAAACGATGCAGCTACAATCCTTCCACCAAGCTGATTACATTCAAAAGATAAAACCAGTTCACCTTCTTTCCGGTACCTGTAATCATACCCCAAAGTCAAAATACCTTCGATGGTATCATTGAGCTTAAAACGTGTAATTTCTATACCACCGTTTCGGGTGATCACCTGCGTGAATGTTTCTCCTTTGCTTAGGATAAACCGATAGGTATCGAGGATGACTTTTACTCTTTGTTTTTTCGTCCATCTAATCGACATATAGACCCTGAATGGCTTGAAATAAATCCAAGGCCGGTGTGTGTCCACCAGAAGAAGATCGGGCGATTTGAGAATTTTAAACCACTCAGAGGCAAATCGTGGATTGATGAGAGCAGCAAAAAAACTCTTCCATTGTTGCTTTTTACGATACTTTTTGTGCTCATCGGCAAATGCTCGTGATGCAAGTTGCCAGCCTTTAACGGCGACCGAAAGAAGAGGAATGTGTACTATAACATTCTCAAAGTGAGTATATAATATTCTGAAATAAATTGCCGCCCCAAAGAAGGCTGACTTTCTCTTACGTGTCATGTTTTTCCTCTATTCTTTAGCCTCGTCAGCGCAAACCTGTTTTCAATGGTAACTGAGTGAAAATGGATTACAATGGCCTGTAAATGCCATTTTTTAATTTTTGGGTTTCTTCATGGTTTAATTGTACTGCTCCGCTTATGTATTGCATGTTTTTCTGATTACAAATATAATAATTTATCAAATTATAGCTTTGGGTGTTCCTTTTGTCTCCGACTAATTGTTGCTGCCAAAGAGGAATGAGAAATAAAGTTGGCATCTTGTGTTTCTGCCCAAAGGATGAATTGTTCCAGCTCGTTCAGCATCCATAGAGATGACCGCATCCCCTGCGGCAAAATCAATGTCGGCTTTAAGAGCAGCCTGGTGGCCAAAATTTCTTGACAGTGATGAGGTACTTAATTCGAGGGTCTTGTTGGTTCAATTGAACCATGTTACCCAGCGTGTTATCAGTGGATCCATCATCCACAAAAAGAATTTCATAAGGATGTCCGTAACCGGAAAGTATTTTCGTTATTAAATCCGCTACTTCCACGACATTACTTTCTTCATTATATGCCGGGATAACAACAGATATTCCTATGTTTTTCCGGTCAGGCATATTCTTTTGTTGTGTCATAAAACAGTAACTGATAGATGACCTTAAACCAAATCAGAACAACAGGAAGGGCTTTTAGCGCATGAGCCTGTATAATTTCATACCGTACATAATGCGGGAAAATGTCAGTGGGAGACAAACTGGTCAGAATAAAAGCAAAAACCAGAAGTCCAATATTTAAAGCGTTTTTTTCGCTCACCACAAACCAGATAGCAACACCGGTCATCGCAATAATGTAAGTGGGAGATTCTGCTCCGGGACTGAAAATAACGCTCCAGATGAGTACCGAGGCAAGAAATAACAGTTTAAAAGTTTTTTGTTTAAAAGCTTGCTTTCGAAGGTAAACGCTGATGAATATTATTACTCCGATTCCCATGATGTAATAAGATGAAATCTCAGGATAGAAATTGAATTTTATCAAACCTGTTAAAGAAATCTGGTGATTGGTCGCAACTTTTAATACCAACGAAGAATAAAACTGCTCGTAGTCAAGAATTAATTGGTGGGGTGAAACAAACAGCATGGGAAGGGCAAACATTATTACAGACCAAAAAACCATAGAAAGTAAAAACTTCCCCTTTTTGGGATAAAGCAGGAAAAAAGCAACACCTAGAAACAGGTACAATTTGATAAAACCTCCCAAAGCAATAAAAAACGCCGCCCAAAAGGGTTTTTCCTCTTCGAACATCAGGAAAGTAAACAGGAATAATGCTGTGATGAAAGGATTTGACTGAAGATTTTGTTCTGAGGTCATAAATTCAATAAGAACAAACCAATAGATAAAAGCCCTGTTCTTATCAGAAACAGGAAGCTTGCTGATGGCATAGAACAGCATCACCGTATTGAACAGGTTCCAAAAAAGGACCCCCAGCCAGTCAGGCAACAGAGCAAAAGGAGCGATAACCAGCCCGAAAAAGGGACCATAGTAGTTGCTATCAATATATTCGGCCGGATAATGACTGTAAAGATCTTTATATTCGATCAGATGATAATAAACATATTTAAAAATATAGTAGTTGTTCAGTTGTCCCAGGAGAAGCTGTTGAACTACTGCAATGGTAGAAAAGAGAATAAAAACAAAAAGTATAAAGCGTTTGTCTTGAAAAATTGGCTTATTGATAAACTTTATTAAAGAATTTTCTTTCATAAAAAGGTATCTTCATTTTAATCTGTAAAAATAACAATATTTGTTCTATTCTTGTCTTATGGCTATTCATTCATCAGCCCTGCCTATGGTCACAATTTAATAATCTGGTTTTCAAAAACTTCCTGTCTCATAACAAATTATTTTTTATTCCAATTTAATTGATATCCCAGGCTCCACTCAATGAAATCTGAAACATGAAGGTTGTAAGCTCTTAAACTGATACCAACTGTAACATGATGAGAAAAAGTATATTTTAATCCAATTCGCTGATAAGAAATGGGAACCTGATGAGGAAATTGTTTACGGAAAATATAAAATCCGGGCTGAACAAGCAGCGAATAAGGTCCCATCACTAACTCGTAAGATGGGTAAATGCTCACTCTAAGCTGTTCCGTAAAAGGAAGGGCCATTGGTTCCAATTCTCCCTCTCCTTTCTCAACCGCTACTCTTGCGTTGACAGAGCCATCATAGCTGACAGCCATTCCTACTCCAAATTTTGATTTGTGGCTGATTTGATAGCTATATGTTGCCTTAAAACCGAAAACCGGAAAATAAACACCTTTATATTTTGTTGTTATATTTATCCGGGCAGAATCAAACAATACATTTTTTAAACCTGTAAAAGCAGTAAACTCCAGGCTACTGAACTTTTTAAGCGGAGCTGTTTCCAGTTTCTTTAAGACCGGATTTCCATGCACTTTATATCTTATTTCAATCCGTGGAGAAAAAGTGTTCAGTCCAAAGTTAGGTAATTTCAATGCTCCGTTGGAGAAATGTGCCAGGCCGATGCCTAATTCTGCTTCCCAACGGGTTGAAACAGCATAAGACAATCCAGCCCCAACATGGATATACACCGTTTCCCCTGCCCCGATGGCCACATTATACGGGTTGTTGACAGGATTGAAATGTTTCCAGTTGCCGGTAATTCCAAAATCTATTTCGTAGTTGAGGGACAATTTGTTCCACCGGTGAAAGGGAGCATTTAAAAAAGCATAAAGGGCAATGGGGACACCCATTTCTTCAGGGTTGTAAAAGTCCGAAACATGAATACCAAAGCCCCAGTAAGGATAATCATACAACTGATGCCACAGTTTTTTCCCGGTGGTTTGAAACATTATTCTGCCTGAAAATGCCTGGTAATTTTTTATGGGGACATGCTCGGTATTATCCCCATTTACAAACGGATTGGTCTGAAAGACATGGCCATTCTCATAAAGAAAGCCTAATACATATTTCTTTGGCGACTTTTTTTGCTGTAATGCTGTAGTATCCTGAGCCCGAATAACGCTGGGAGCCAGCAATGTTGAAAAAAAGAATAGCATATACATTATTATTAACCGACCGGCTTGCTGTTCTTTGGTTTTATACATAAAAAACTAATTTCCTTTTCCTTATTATTCATGTTTTTACAGTCCATATCGCTGGTACATACAAAAACCGGCATTAATCCGATAGACTTTTATCGTGCCGGACGAGTTGAAATCTTTTAATTAAGTACTGACAACCAGTTTGATATAGTAATTAATACCTTTCAGTGGTTTTTGTTTATACCAAACTTCGAAATTAAAGCTAAGGTTGGATTAAACCCAATAAAATTTCATTTTTAAAAAAAAGTAATGTGGCAAGATTATATTGGAAATCTAAAGGAAATTTGAAGAAGACGTTTCCGTAAAAGCAGATAAATGTTATAAATAAATAGATAAATTCCCAAAAACTCAATTATTTTATGGAGTGACACTCCCAAAAATTCAATGATTATTTGGATTTTACATCCAAATAATTTACATTTGCACTAAAAAAGATGAAACTGTACCGCAGATACAGGGATCTTGTCCCATATTTAAAACCAAACAAAGCACTGATCATCCTCGGCCCTCGTCAGGTGGGGAAGACCACCCTGATGGAAGATTTCCTTTCAACTACCCGGCTGAAAACTAAAAAAGTAACCGGAGATAACATCACCATTCATCAGTCACTTGGCTCCCGGTCACTAAAAGAAATAACCTCTTTTTGTGAAGGCTATGACTTGATAGCCATTGACGAGGCGCAGAAGATTCCTCATATTGGAATTGGGATGAAGTTAATGGTTGATCATATTCCTGGTATTCAGATTATTGCAACCGGCTCCTCCTCTTTTGAGCTTACAGGTCAGGTGGGCGAACCGTTAACAGGGCGAAAAACCACTTTAATGCTCTATCCTGTTGCACAAATGGAAATGCTCCATCACTTTAACCGTTATGAACTAAAAGAAAAATTAGATGAGTTTTTAGTCTATGGTAGTTATCCTGCTGTGATAACGGCAGAAACCATTACAGAAAAAAAGAATATACTGAAGGAGCTGACAGGTTCCTATTTGCTTAAAGACATTCTTGAATTTGAGAGGATTAAAAGTCCGCAACTCTTAATTGATCTCCTCAGGCTGTTGGCTTTTCAGGTAGGCAGCGAAGTATCCATCAATGAATTAGCACAAAACCTGAAAATTGATAACAAAACAGTGAAACGTTACATCGAACTACTCGAAAAATCTTTCATTATCTCTACACTAAGAGGTTACAGTAGCAACCTGAGAAAGGAAATTTCAAAAAAGGCTAAGTATTATTTTTACGATAATGGCATCAGAAATACGGTGATTGCCAACTTCAATCCTTTAAATTTGCGGAATGATAAGGGGCAGTTATGGGAAAACTTTCTTGTGATGGAACGAATAAAAAAACAAGCTTATACATCCCTTTATGCCAACAATTTTTTCTGGAGGACATGGTCGGGTAAAGAAGTTGACTTTGTAGAAGAACGTGATGGAAAACTTTTCGGTTTTGAATTCAAATGGAACGCCAAAAACAAGAAGCCCCCCCAAATGTGGCACGTCACTTATCCGGAAGCTTCGTGGAAGGTGATTGACAGATTAAATTACCTGGATTTTATAACAGGCTAAAACTATTTCTTTATCGTGAAACAATGCATCCCTCCCGAAAACGCATAATTTATCTCCAGCTTATGGGTATCGCAAATACGTTTTACAATGGCCAGTCCGAGACCCAGTCCCGGAGAGTCTTTCTTCACAAAGCGGTTAAAGATATTCTTTTCCGGGAGCGGTTCTTTTTTGCCTGTATTGCAAATTTCAAGGCCGTTACGCGAAACAGCTATCCGAATAGTTCCACTCTGGTTGTTGTGTTTTATGGCATTGGAAAGCAGGTTGTTAACCAGCGTTTCTGCCAGTGCTTCATGCATTTTTACCGGAAAGTCTCCCTGTTCTTCAAATTTTACCCGGAGGTTTGCACTTTCGATGAGTGGCTTGAGCGCCGTGAGCCTATTTTGAATAACCTTATTCAGGAGGAGGCTCTCAGGAGCAAACTGTTCATTTTCAATTTTGGTAAGCAAAAGCAGTTGTTGGTTTAGTACCGAAAGGCGTTTGGCAGCCTCGTAAGTGTGATATATCTTTGTCAGTTCTGCTTCGGGGATATTTTGCTGAAGTACTTCTTCAAGGTTCAGTAGAATTACCGACAAAGGCGTTTGAATTTCATGCGAAGCATTTTCGGCAAACTCCTTTAAACTCTGATAATCAGCGGATACTTTTTCGGTAAGTCTGGTAATGACAGTGTTAAGTTCATTAAATTCCGTGATGCCGGTCTCCCGAAGGGAGATTTCACGACTCTCTTTTAGCGAAAAGCTTTTAAGAATGGTCAGATTTTGATAAAAAGGTTGCCAAACGGTGGAAGTAGCTCTCTTGTTGATAAAGTAAAGTACGCCGATGAGTAACAGAAAGATGGCCGTGATACTGAGGAAAATACTCATGACGATATCCTCTTTTTCTACTGCCAATGCCCGGATGGTAATGTGGTACAATCTGCCATTGATTTTTCTGAACGTGTTCAGTTCCTTAAAAACTTCGTCCTCTCCTTCGATAGGATCAAAAATGGTAGTGTCTTTCACAAATTCAGCCCCCGCTGCACGTGTTTCTTCCACCTCAATTAACGGGTAAAGGCCGGAGACCTCTTCGCCTTGCCCAAGCTCATGGACAATGCGGGCTTCACTGGCATGCAATCCCTCACTAATTTCCAGCGAGGCGATGTGGTTGATGAGGAAATAAAAAGCCAGCAGGCCGATGACAAGCACCACGGCTGAGCTGATAAGGTAACTCCGGTTTATTTTCTTTAGTAACCTCATTCCGTCTCCATTTTATAACCGATACCGTAAACGGTTTTTATGTAATCCAATCCTCCGGCCTTTTTGATTTTCTTGCGCAGGTTGTTCAGGTGGGTATAAACAAAATCGAACCGGTCGGCCATGTCCATATAGTCGCCCCACAAATGCTCAGCGATAGATTGCCGCGTAAGTACCCGGTTTTTGTTAACCACAAAATAGAGCAGCAGCTCATATTCTTTCGGCGTAAGCTGTAGCCTTTTATTTTTCACAAACACTTCCCTTTCTTCCGGTAATAATCTGAACTCATTGAGATTAAGCTCTTTAGAGCCGTTAAACATCCTTCTGCGCAAAACAGCACGGATACGCGAGTTGAGTTCCGAAAGATGAAACGGCTTGGTAATGTAATCGTCAGCGCCGAAGTCAAGCCCTTTTAACTTATCGTCTAATGAATTGCGTGCCGAGACAATCAGAATGCCGGCACCATTGTCCGACGCCTTGATTTTTCGAAGCAAATCCAGCCCGTTTCCATCCGGCAGAGTAATATCCAGAATGATAATGTCGTAATCGAAAGCCGCCAGCTTGTCCTCCGCCGCAAAGTAAGAATCTGCCCTTTCGCAGACAAAGCCCTCTCCTTGCAGGAAAGCCGTCACCGTTTCCAGCAAATTTTTTTCATCTTCTACAACCAGTATTTTCATATCCGAAATAGTTGAATACAAAGATAACGGTTAAATTCTAAAGGAAATTTGAAGATATCATCCATGTAATCAATTGGAGGTTAAATTTTTTGGGCGGGCCTCCCCACAAGCCTGCACGGGCTGTCCGTTATATCGCTGTTGCCGGTGGCAGGTTTTGCAACGTCAGTGCGGGATCTTCGTACCTCAGCCTCCGCCTGCCGGCAAAAACCAATGCCACCGGCTACCACCGGATGCCACTGCCATCCCTCCCGCAAAGAAAAGACGAAGAGAAAGGGCGAAGTTGTGACTAAGAGAAGTTGCAAAGTTGCGAAGTTGTGAAATTGTGAAAAGGAGGTGAAATACCTGACAACCATTTAACAATTGCCTGACAAACTAAAGTACTCCCCATCTTTCAGACCACGAATCGACTTTTCTTAGTTGAATTTTTTATTTTTATTTGTATTATTATTGCTGTTAATATCGGGAAGTAACTTGCAGAGTTATTCTCGATATTAATAGCTTTTGTTCTCTGTTCTTTTTCTTTTTTGTTCATGACTTAAGATGCTATTTTGTATAACTCAACCGGGCAAATTCTTCCTATTCCCTGGTGTGTTTTCTGATGGTTATAATATTTGAAAAAACCTTTTAATCCTTTATACAA
>VAOU01102870.1_pt1 | contig 10598 bp, 7 predicted proteins | sample 3393871 | NCBI WGS metagenome assembly VAOU01 (sample SAMN08290440, study PRJNA428436) | hydrothermal vent metagenome | isolation source: Deep-sea hydrothermal vent chimney | place: Atlantic Ocean: South-mid Altantic Ridge | depth 1820 m m
CAAGGCAATAATGGCGTCCCCAAGGGGACGCCACCTTATCCCCCGGATTCATGCTATCTCTAAAATATTAAATATCTGATTTATAATCAATAACTTGCATTACCATTCAGAGGTTCACGTGCATTTTTCTCTTATCTAAGACTAACCTACACTTGATGATTAATTCATAAGCCTGTCAATAGAGTCCATGGGGTCTGTCTGAAGTTTATCTATTTCATTCAGAGGTTGCAGAATAATCTCATTTGAAGTTGGCGTTGAATCGTTAATATGGTCAATCGCTTGCTCCATATACTGGAGGCTCTCGCCGGAAGAAACTTGGTTACTAGTTATCGGCCCTACTTGGAAGACTCCGATTATTGTCTTCTTAACAGATTCTCCGTTTAGTTTTTGACCTGTTATGTTGACTGTAACCAGATAGGCACCATTTTTATCCGTTTCAGTGAATGTACCACCATAAATACCATCTCCAACCTTGTAATCATCATGACTTCCATCATCAAAAAGTATTACATTTCTTGTCACATCAAGCATGACATCTTTATACATAGTCCAGTTACTGCTTCGAGCCTTTACCATGCGGATCATATCAGGGCCGGGTTTTTGCACTTGTATATCTAATTCCAGGTTGGTTAATGGTATCTTCCTGTCAGATCCCACTAGCTCTTGAGCATCTACATTTATAACAACAGGCTCGCTGATTGAATATTGTGGACGAAAAGCATGAATTCTTACAAAGGCATCAGTCTTTTCAGTAATCATGAGGTTGACCCGTTCTGTTACCGGAGGAGGGTCGGACCAGTCTACCTCAATTGACCACTTACCTAGTGGCGGATTCTTCAGTTCCAGCATCTGAAAGGAGTCACCTTCTGCATACCGACCCGATCCCTGAACGACGTACTGTTTATCTATTTTCCTGCCATCAGGTGCAGTAAGTGCGATGTTGAGAGTACTACCCTCCCAACTGGTATAGATTTTCAGCCTTTCTGCCAGTGCAGTCACATAAAATGGATACGATATGCTTCCTTGTGGAGACAGTGCATCGTTTGTCAAAAGTATTGTTGACTCACCCGATGCATAGGCATTAATACTTTGGAAGGAGTTTACGATGTTTGATATGTCACTAAATTCATAAATACATCCAGTACTCTTAGCGATGGCCCGCAATGTCGTTTCATCAGCGTCTGAACCAAATCCGACCGTACAAACAGGCCAGCCTTTTCGCTTAAATTTATCGATTTTTGATTTCCATTCACCGCGATTATTTTCACCATCCGATAAAAGTACGGCCATCTTGGTATATGTATCACCTGCGTTACTCAACTGCAAAAATCCTTGTTCGAGTCCCGCACCAATATTTGTGGCACCAGACGCATTGATATTTCCTAAGACTCCATCAATTTGAGCCTTTATGGAATTGACAGTTGAAATGCCCTGTACCGTACTTGCAGAATCAGAAAAGACAGATAGTGACACCATATCGTTTTTTTCTCTGGACAATATGAAGGCTTTTGTTGCTTCCTTAGCTTTTTCGAGTTTCTTTTTATCGGAATCGTTCTTACTGCTGACTGCAGTACCTGAAGGGCCTGTTTTTAGGCCAATCATACTGCCTGAGCGGTCAATTATAAGGGCGGAGGCAGTACCAAAATTACTGTTAATACGTTTATTTTGGGTATAAACACTGTCCATGTTGCGCAATGATGAATACATATTCTTAATTCTGTGGATACTTGCCCAAACACTCAATTGGTCAAGCACCCATAGAGGGAGATCAATAGGGATGACTATCGGATCCTCATAAAATCGCTTGCCTGTCTTTTCAACGATGTCTGCAAGACCATATTTTATTCCATTTTTATTACCTTCCCCAACAAATCCTACAATCTCTGCTTTATCTGCCATATTGGAATCAAAAGATACTCGAGTTATCACCCCTAATCCAGCGGAGTTAAACACATAGGCTTTTAAGCCCCAGGACAATGCTACATATTGTGCTAATGCACCGCCAAGTGAGTGCCCTGTAACTACGATATTCTTACATATATTGCCTTTACAATGTTCGCTACTGAGTACCTTACTTACAAAGTCTGACGCTAAGCTATACTGATTTGGATATAACTGCAACAACCCATTCGTAATATTTGCAGTCCAATCAGGGATGGAAAATAGATCCGTTCCCCTAAAAACTATTACGGCCCCATCATTGTCATTTGTATAAAATTCTGCATGGAAACCAGAAAGATTTATTCTTGTTGCAGTCTCTGTTCTGCATTCACCTTTCATGCCAATAATTGGCGGTGTGCTCATAGCAGTACCGGACGGAGATAAGCATTTCTCAAAACTATATGTATAATCAAACTCTCCGCGTTCTGACAGGCGTCTAACCCACACATTCCCATTATCGTCTGAAACCATTAAAGTCTTAGCATCTTCACCTATATCATGGTTATATATCTCTTTTGATAACTTTGCATATGGTAACGCAGCATGAATATCTTCTACTTTTTTCGTACTAACTTCTTGGGCAAAAGTAATGCCAACAGGTGCAAGTAGAAGGTAAATCAACCATTGTACGAGGTTATACATTTCTATAATTAAGTCACTTCTTAGAAAAGGCGCTGCTTCGCCTTCGCCAGTGACATATCATCTGACCACTGCCCCATGAGTTCGCCATCCAGTTTGAACATCTTCAATTGCAACGTATAAAAGACCAGCTCCTGGTTGTCCTTACCGTACTGACGGGTAGAAGTGAGCTCGCTTTTTATGACGTAATCAAACGATGTGGCAGATTTGTCAACGACCCGGACAAGGCCAGAGTTTAAGATTACTTCTTGGATTCTGTCATTTAAGTCTGTCATGCGGATGTTTTCATTGTCCGTGTTATTGACCAGTATTCCGACAATCAGTCTTGGACGTTTGTTACCCCACTTCTGAACAATTTTTGATGACAGCATCTTATTAGTCACATTTTCTGCCAATGCCACATAGTCTCCGCCGTGCAACTCTGCCTGCAAATGAGAACGGCTCCTGGGGTCTACAACCGCCACATCACCCTGCTGCCCCTTTGCTCCGCCAAAAGGCCATGACTGCTTTGTAGTTGTAGGTGATGTGGGCGTTGACTGACATCCTGCTAGACCTAAAATAAAAATAAGCAGTGACATCATTCCTATAGTTGATATCCAATTTTTCATTATTTCTCTCCCTCTGTATTAGTTACCGGTTTATTCACTTGCTGTTGTAACATGTGCTTCTCATTTTCTATAAATGCATCATCAGGCAAACGCACTATAAATATTATATTTGTTGCTTCTGGAACCTTACCTGTTGATGTGAAAGTTTTCGTCTCTCCTGGTGTCAAAGTAAATCGATGCCAGCTATTTATACTATCTGCCTTAAAACCCTGGCTATCTTCCCAATTAAACTTGTATTCAAGAGTGTATCGATTTTCAGTTGAATTCAGGACCATTACCTGTGCTTGAGTAAGCTGTCCTAACAAGCGGAATCTTGGATTTTTAATCTCAACATTTCCGATCAAATTATCTGATCCCATCACCAGCCTTGCCCTCGAGTTACTGTTTTCAATAACAGGAGCAGACTCTGAAGAGTTTGCTGGATTATTTTGGTAACCATACAAGAAAAGGCCAAATAACATTGTAGCAAGTACCCGATATTTCATATTCATCATCTTCTTATGCCCCTGTTCATTCATTTTCTATAATCCAGCCAGCCATAATATTTCCGAGCTCTGTGCATATAGCATACTATCTATACTGCGTGCATATACAAAATTGTGGTTATTCGGGTCAATCTTTACCGTTTTCGATGACAGTCTTTTACCGTTTTTTGCATATGTTCGTATTACTAACTTATTGACACCTTTGCGCAAATGTAATCTTGCTGCCTGAATCGTTGCTGGGAGACTCATCCAGGAACGTGTATCCGGGGCTGATGTCACCTTGCGAATTGCACTGGCTACTCTAATAATTGCCCCAGCAATACCATCAGTTTGCTGTGCCACAGAATCTACCGTTGCAGCAATGAGGAATGAGGTCATAGCTCTAACTATAAGAAGAGGCTGCATATCCAATTGCTGCCGTAAAGAAATAGCTTCAATATCTGATACAGGTGATAATATTGCCAGGCGTTTACCAGAACTAGTTCTTACCTCAATTCGATGTACTTTTGATTTAACAGGTTCATATATCGGCAACTTTAGTGGAATTATAGAATTTCCCATCCTCACATTGTAGTTAAGCACCTTCTTTTCAGGCACGAAACCATCCGCCACGACAACATGAACAAGTCTGGTGCCAGGTGGTGCCGCTGGCTTATTAAGATCCTTGACAGCCCGTTTTAAAACTTTACTTTTGGGATTGAGTTCTAGTGCCTTTTTATAAGATATTTTTGCATTATCACGTAAACTACGATCATTATAACTTTCGAACTCCTGAATCATACCGGATACATAGAAGCCAAATGGGTTAACGAATGCACTTGGCACTGATGAAGCCTTAGCTTTCATTGGCGCGAATGCAGCCATCAATCCTTTTTTTACAGCATTAGTCTGCTCACTATTATTCTTTTCATCTTTCCCGTACTTTTCTTTTGCTTTTTCCTTCTGTTGCTGCAATTTCTTATCGAATTTTTTCTTTTCGATATTCTGCCAGTCAATAGATCGACGTGTAACGTTATAGGCTTGTCGCTTACCCTGTAGCAAATAGGCGATTGATTTGTAGTTCAACATGAGAACCCGTTCCCAGCCCTCGCCTTTATATGCTGAAATTTCTTCTGAACCAAGCACTGTACCTAAGAGCCACCCGCTGGATTTCTTTAACCCTGCAACAAGTTTTGAATCATTCTTACGATTATCCAGCAGATTTTCAGCTGATGAGAAATCATCAACTGCTTTGGAGAAATCTCCACGATCTATATCAAGTGTTCCTTGTTCCAACCATTGCAATACCCCTAATTTTTTAAGAGCCTTAGAGTTATCTTCACTATTATTTGCAGCCTGAATCTTACTTTCATAGAAGCTGGCAAGTTCTTCTAATTTTCCATCCATATACAACTGCTTTGCGGGCTTAAATCTTTTTGAGTACCCCGCATAGTCAATGTTGGAATCTGAAGTAGTCTTTATATTTTGTGTCCTAGAGTTATAGCCTGGGTTACCTGGCTGTTTTATGCCTGCCTGCACTAATTGTGCAGTAGATGGGGTATTATTCGATATTAACGATGAATAAACCCATCCCCCACCCGGTGCACCCTGGATATCAGATTCCAACATATACCAATTTCCTTGTGCTGCAATTATTTTGACAATTGAGCCTTTTGGAATAACACCTAGAACTTTATTCTGTGTACTTGGTCCAGCTCGTAGATTAGCTGCTTTTTTTACTTCTCCCAGTTCATCCATCGACAAACCTGATTTTTTAGTAAGTATCGCTGTTGCAGACCAGCTGCCATTGGGACCTTTTAGTACTAATTTTGCGGTATCAGGTTTTGTTAGTTTCCCTGTAATAATCGTATCCCTGCATTCCTTCCTCTTACCTGTAATAATTTGTTCACTATATACCGATTCGTTCTGGTCCCTTTTCTTTAAGAGTAGTGTTCCTGTACACTGAAAAGTTGGATAATATGAAGTGCCAACTAATTCTCCTACTGTCAAATCGTACATATACACAACGATAGGATATGGTGAAGCACCTAACTCATTTACACTGCCTTCCCAGATGCCTAGGACGTACTTACGTAACTGTGTATCACTAATTGTGCCTTTTGCAGACGAATGTTTTGTCAGTGTGCTGCCGAATTTTTTGAAGCTTCCCATAAACTGCTGAAAAGGGTTTTCTGCGGAGGCCATAGGGCTAAGCAATGGTATACTCAATAGCAATATGAATAATGAATATATACCGTTTTTTCGCATTTTAATCTAAATGAAAATCCCCTAAGTGAGATAATTACAATGAACACCTTCTTAGAAGCATGAGTCTCCAGGGAAGAGACACTAAACCCAATTAATTACCAAGCAGGTATTTTGACCTTCGGTTTCGCCTGTTTTTCGAAAGCTTGCGACTTACGTAAAATATCCCCTGCTTGAGCATTTTCTCCAGAGACCAATTTTGCTCTAGCTCGAGAAGGTTCAACTGAAATGATTTCCACAACCGCCACCTTTGTCTCAGCACTTCCAAATGAAATACCAGTATCGGGATCCTTCAGTTCCTTTCCAGGGCGCATTACATCGAAAGTTGCACCACGCTCCATACCCACATCAGCTCCTCGGTTTAGATAAAAAACACCATCTCCAGCACTCCCCAGAACTTTGACAGGAAAGAGACGAGCTACTATGGCAGCTACCGATTTTGTGGTAAAAGAATTCAACAGATCACTCATCACCTGGGTAATATTATCCGCATGGGACACTTTCATCGAGTAACGAACCTTATCTGCACCAATGACAGCACCGCTATGAACATCAATGATCCGGAACATCCCCTCAGCAACACCGCTAGTACTTACGGCCTCCTCATCAAGGTAGGCCACTTTTTTCTTATTTGTTTGGGTGTAGAAATTCGTAACTTCACCATGGATAATATAGTCTGCACCTACAAGTTCGCCTAAACGATTCTTAATATCCCCACCAGTAACTATAGCTTCAAATGCCTTCTCATCCAGGATCTGATCCACTTCATCACCACGCTCCATGACAACAAAACGGTTTGTATTGGTTAATTTAATGATCAGGTCATCACGCATGCGTTTTGCATAACCACCATCAAAGCCATTTGTTCGTGCGGAGGGGTTTATCTTGAGCTTTCCAATGGCCAGAGTGTATTTTTTTCCATCCGAAGCTACATCCTTCTGCATACCCCCTGGTAGCATGCCCACTGTACGAGCAGATTGAGATGTCAGATACTTCTGTGCCACATCTCTATTTGGTGACCGTTTTAGGATATCACCGGTGGCAATAGCCACTCCTTCCATAGTTGTGATTCCTTTGCTTCTAGCATCTTCCACTTCTGTAACTTTCAATTGTCCAATAACTTTTTCTTCAACGCCAAGCTGAATACCCGTATCAGGATCTATTATTGGCTTACCCGGTCGAAAAACATCAAGTACTTCATCTAGATTCAAACCACCATCTTCCCCGCGGTTAATATATATCGTTCCATCGTCACCAACAGCTGCCACCTTAATAGGATAAATAGAATTCATTAGCAGCATCACTACCTGTTCGGCATAAGCATCAGCTAAAGCTGTGACTGTTCGACTGCCCTCCGCTGTATCATCGATTTTCTCTACTACGGAAATTTTACGTGACGCGATGATGTCGCCACTTCGTGCGTCAACAATACGCATATTCCCCTCGACATGTCCGACCTTACTTGTAAAAATTCGGGAAGATCCGGGTAACTGCGTAGTCTTTTCTTCTACGCTGAAGGAGGCCAGACTGCCATAAACTATGTAATCTGCGCCTTTCAGAGTACCCATAGCACTTGGCACATCCCTGTTTTCAGCAAGGGCCTGGGCAAGTTGTTCTGTGAGAAGTTGATCAACCTCCTGACGATCGATCAACTGGAATCGTTTTGTCTGGGTGAGACGAGATATAATTGTATCTGTAAATATCGGGGTGTTTTTTTCTGCTTCATTACCCTTAGCATCTGTCGAGCCGGACTTAACCATCCCAACTGCCAGCCGAGGTAACTTAGAAGAGCCTATCCGTCCACCTGTGCGACCAGTCAATGGAACTTTGGCAGCAGTTGCAACTGTTGTTGGCAAACCACTACTCTCAACTTCTAGATATGCCAAGTCGCCCTGGTTAAAGTCGTTCCCTGCCACCGATTTGACTATCGATACCGTTTCCTGTGGGGTGACAACTTCAACTCTACCAACATCCGATTTCAACCTTGCTATGACAATACCGGATTGATCCTTGATCTCCTTGCCTTCGCGTTTGACAATATAAACATCTCCTTCTTTTGTCCCATCATTTAGCCCCCTGGATATGACAAGTGGCTCCACACTGACGATCTGTGCCGGGAAAACTGTATCGAGCACCTTGCTTGCGGCAATCTGCCCAAGATGGTCATAGAAGGTAAATTCATCCGTATCGCTCAACTTACCATCAAATAGAGATTCTGATACCTTGGTTCGGAGACTTACTGCACCCAATACAGTACCTGATTTCACATCAATCATGCGTAAGCGCAGGCGGGCATCAGTAGTATTTCGACGAACGTTACGTCCGTCGGAGCTAAAGGGAATGGCCGTCTCCTCTGTAGCCCGGTTTAGTTTCTCCAGTTTCCCCAGGACTATGTAGTCGGCCCCCACTGCACTCCCAAGATCCTGAAAATCTTTCACGATATCGTTATAGTCAGCGAGGATACCAGTCGTGCCTACAGTACTACCCTCAACGACTTCCATTGCGTCGATTGCCTTGTCAAGGGTACGATCCAAGTAGGTATTCGTCAGATCCTTACCAAATCGCTTTTCAAGAACAACTCTTCGCAATGCAGCTCTTTCAACAACGGAAAAGCGTTTATTCTTCGATAAATGTTCAATAATACGATCAGCAAGAACATCAGGCAGTCCCAACTCCTGGCTTTTTATATTGTTTGTACGGTCAGGGATAAAATCGGAAGCCGCAATCACACCAATGGTTGCTCGCAACTTATTTTTATCGGCTGGGCTTTCAACTTCACTGTATGCAGTGAAGTTGAAAATAATAGCACTTACTAGAAACAGGGTCTGTAGTATTCTTAGTCTCATATCGGTATCCTTGCTTCTGTAATGATTATTGCTTACGGACTATATCGCCTTTTTGAATCTCACCATCACTCGTTATCACATGGGCGATTGTAAATTTTGGATTTATTTGCGTAACTTTTATTTTCCCAACCTTAGTCTCTGCTGAACCAAGAACTTCACCAGTATCCGGGTCGACTAACTCCACACCCGGCCTAAATACATGTAATACGTCACCTTGTTTAAGCCCACCATCATTACCACGATTAACCCACACTTGTAAGTCTTGAATATTGAGAATTCGCATAGGAAATACGGCACTTGTTAGCTGGTCGGTCATTTGCGATGACACACTTTTCGCCATTCTAGTGAAATAAACACTACTTGGTGCACCACCACGCGAATTCACAATTTTATCCTTCGTAGCAAATGTGCTTTTCAGATAAAAAGTCGCTTTTATACTGCTAGTCGATGTATCGATTACCTGGATATTTATTTCCAACATTCCGGAGTCTTTTCTGATGTATTTATTCACTAAATTTGGTACGGATTTTACTGAACGATAGAATTTAAAATCCTGTACCGTTGGAATGATCAGATAGTTTGCATTTTCTATTTCACCTTCATTGGCAGCATTTCCTTTAGTTAAGGTTGATTTAGAAAACTTCTGCTCATTTCTTATTTTTTGTAAAACATCTTTCTTTCTGCTTAAAAGCTCAAATTTACGATTCTTTTGAATCGCAGCCTCCATTTCACTTAAAACCGTTGAAAGATTCAGTTGTTTCAATAAAGATTTACTAACACCTTCCCCCACTTCTGCCTGCATTATTGCGACCCTTGGTTTCGCTACAGGGCCTGCCAATACTTCAGCCGAATATATTGGAAATACAATGAAAGTAATTACAGAAAATAAATATAATCGTTTGATATACCTCATATATTTCATTAATTACTCCCGGACTTTCTAAATTAATTTATGTAGAAGATTAAATTATTATTCATCAATACATACCTTCTATTGATTAAATAGAAAGCTGGACACTGGTTATATAACTATTCATTGATATATTGCATTCAAGTTTCATTATTAACCACCCCACGATAATTATTATTTATTTAATAACTTGTTCACATAGTAACAGCGTAGACACTGGACTCGATCCCTCATTGCTCACTTATCTTATTGATTTTATGTTTATTACCTCTTTCTTTTTCAATAATATATTACCATACAAAATATGCAAGTATTTCTCTCCCTTAGTACTCAAAAACATAGAATTTGGCCATATGTTAGGTATGCTACCAAGACTCATATCAGGTAAAGATCTGATCTCTCTGCCCCCTAAATCCATAATTACGAAATAAATCTTTTCTAGTCCTGAACGTGACTTCCTTGATATAGAAAGTATTCTTTCTTCCATGTACGTGATCTAAACAGTAGAAAGAAAGGCCAACAAGTTTCTTTCTGAGCAAAAGTAAAAACATCCATTTATAGATATTAGCTTTAGTTGATACCAAGTTTTTACCTTGATTGGGCGCTCGAAGAAGGCCCTAGGTGTATGTGTCATTATTTATCATAATTAGGATTTTTCTAACCATTTCTTTTTCTCCTTATTAATTAGTATTCCAGCTGACTGAATCTTATATTCTGAAACCTGAACTGAAACTGAACAGATCGCTTTATATATCATTCAGTATACATTTTGACGTTTTTTGCATATGTAATGCTTGTAAATTACAAGATAATTGTCGCCTAACACAAAATCAAAGGCTCTGTTAGAGTGAAGTGCCCTGGGTTTGCTGGAGGCTCTATATCTTGAGAGGATAGAACGATGAGCGAATTAAATTGATATTCTTTC
>VAOU01101909.1_pt1 | contig 10594 bp, 7 predicted proteins | sample 3393871 | NCBI WGS metagenome assembly VAOU01 (sample SAMN08290440, study PRJNA428436) | hydrothermal vent metagenome | isolation source: Deep-sea hydrothermal vent chimney | place: Atlantic Ocean: South-mid Altantic Ridge | depth 1820 m m
ACCCGCACAGGCTACATGTCCTGAATGAAAAATATCTACATCCTGATAGTCGATACATTCCATATGCTTACTCCACCCACAGTGATTCATTGACAGGAACCGCCCCGGCGTACTCACTAACCCACTGTTTGATCTTGTTCACCGAAACATTGACGCCACCGACTCCGGATAGCAAGCCGTGGATTTTCGGTGCTGGTTTCAGTCCGTACAGTGCCGCTTTTAGCTCCTGATGAAGGATGCCGCCGAGGCCACAGGAGAAATTGCGATCAAGCACTATCGCACAGGATACACCAGCCAGCGCCTCTTTGAGTGCAGCAACCGGAAAAGGTCGGAATAAGCGGACTTTCAGCAGGCCAACCCGGTTTCCTTTATCCTGTAATGCATCGACCGCTTCACGTGCCGTACCACACATGCTACCCATGGTTACAATAACGGTTGTGGCGCCATCCATTCGATAACACTCCAGTGGTGCATAGTCTCGACCACTTGTCTCGCCCCATTTTTTTCCTGCATCGGTGACCGCAGCGAAGACCCGGGCCATGGCCGCGGCCATCTCCCGGCGGCTGCGGTTCCAGTTCTGCTGATCAAGCGGCGCCCCAAATGACTGGCCACGTTTTGGGTCGAGGAAATGATCACAAGCGAAGGGTGGCAGGAATTCATCAACCTGTTGCTGGCTGGGCACTTCAACCGGCTCCATGGCGTGGGAGACGTAGAAGGCATCGTGGCTGATCATAATCGGCACACCGATCAATTCGGCGATCCGGTAGGCCTGAATGGTGGTATCCAGTGATTCCTGGGGTGATTCGCTATACAGCTGTACCCAGCCGGTATCACGCTGCGAGAGGCTGTCGAGCTGGTCAGGCCAGAATCCCCAGGGTGAGGCCGGGGTGCGGTTGACATTGAACAGCACAATCCGTGCCCGCGCCCCGGCGGCATAATGCAGTAATTCATGCATTAACAATAAACCTTGTGAGGAAGTGGCGGTGAATACCCGCACACCGGTCAGTGAGGCACTGATACAGGCTGCCATGGCCGAGTGTTCCGATTCCGGGGTCAGCAGCTCGGTGCCCTCGAGTTCGCCCTTGCTTTGAAAATCAGTCAGTTTTTCCAGGATCGGCGTTTGTGGCGTAATGGGGTAGAGTGGGGCAACATGAGGTCGCACACGCTTCACCGCCCAGGCAACTGCATGATTACCGGTTAACAGCAGGCGCTTGGCCGTATAGCTCATTGTGTGATCTCCTCGTATTCCTTTTGCATCACGATCGATCCGGTTGGACATTCAGCGACACACAGACCACAACCTTTGCAATAGTCGGACTTGATTGCGTAGCCTTTTTCCAGTTTGGTGATAGCCATATCCGGGCAGTAGGCATAACAGTTGTCGCAATAAATGCAGGTTCCACAACTGAAACAGCGTATTGCTTCAGCTTCAGCCTGTACTTCCTGCAATGGTTGTTGTACCTCGTCAAAATTTTGCAGTCGTTGTCGGGCCGGCAGCTTTTGTTGATCGATTCGGCCCTGTTGCGGGTAGTAATAGGTATTGATGGTATCAATGCTGACCGCAGCAACCGTCTTCTCATCGCTTGTCGGTGACTGTCCTTCAAGGTAGTGGGCGATCGCTGCTGCCGCCTGTTTGCCCATGCCCACGGCATGGGTGACAAAACGCTCCATACTGGCCAGGTCACCCCCGGCAAAGATACCTTTTTTTTCGGTCTGCCAGTCACTACCAGTTTTAAGGATTGGCCCTTGCGCTTTGAATGATTCACCCCAGATCGCATAGTTCGCATCCTGGCCAATCGAAGGCACAATAGCGTTTGCTTTGAGGGTAAACGCAGTGCCTGATTTGGGCTTTATCGTAAATTCGCCTTTACGGTACCCGGCAGTGAATTCTACTTCGATACAGGTGAGTTCCAAGCCATCGGTTTGTTCGTTGACCTGCTGTAGCATGGCGCCGCTGACAAAGCGAATTCCTTCCTCCAGTGCTTCTTCCACCTCCGTGTGTTGTGCGGGCAGATGACCTGCCGGTTCCAGGGTCAGTACAGTGACCGATTTACCAAGACGTCTGGCCGTACGTGCTACATCCATCGCGGCACTACCACCACCGATTACTATCAGATGCTGACCTGTTGGGTGGGATTTGTTTGCATTAGTTGTAGCCAGAAATTCCACACTATCGATAACCCATGGTTTTGCGTAATCCAGTACCGGCAACGTCTTTGAGCGTGCTGCCCCGGTCGCCAGGTATATGGCATCGAAGCTGTTCTGTAGTTGTTCAAGTTGTTGTTGTGTTGTAATCGGTCGGTGCTCTACGATAACGCCAAGATCCAGAATGCGCTGGATTTCTCCATCGAGAACGCGTTTCTCCAGTCGATAGGCGGGAATGCCATAACGCATTAAGCCCCCAAGTTGGTTTTGTGATTCGAACAGGGTGACCTGTAACCCACGGCGCCGCAACTGGTAGGCAGCGGATAATCCGGCAGGACCAGCACCCACTACAGCAACTTTTTCCTTTTTGACAAGATCTGATGAAGGTAGGGACCAGTCTTTTGCCAAGGCCATATCACCGACAAATCGCTCCAGGGCACAAATTGAGATCGACTCGTCGAGATATTGCCGGTTGCATGCGGTTTCGCAAGGATGATGGCAAATTCTGCCAGCGATGGCGGGAAAAGGATTATTATCCATTAGAACCAACCAGGCGGCATGATATTCTTGTTTGCGAATATGCCCAATCCAGTCGGCAATATGGCCATTGACCGGACAGGCCCCAAGACAAGGGGATGGTAGGGTACGGTAATCAGGTATGGCATCACGCCAGGTGCCGGTTTTGCGATCCAGGGTCGTCCGGGTTGTCCAGAGTGGTGAAGCCTGTGGTTCCATCGCTGATTCCTCAATAAAAAGGGGTCAGAGCCCTTTTATTTTTATATTTCATTATAAATCAATCACTTATAGACATAAAAGGGCTCTGACCCCTTTTATGTGTGAGTTTGCAGGTATCCTTGGCGGCAGGAGGCGACATTATTTTCTTTTTTGACCGGGGCAGAAACTTCCACGACCCGACATAGGGTATCGATATCAGGCTGTGCAAAAGTAGCCGCAAAAGCACCCAGTAGAGCAGAATTGACTACCTTACCCATATGGTTATCCCGGGCAATTGCGACTCCATCAACTGGAATAATCCGGTACTCTCCCATCTCGCTGAAGTCTTCGGTTGGTCGTGTGGAGTTGACCACGATCAACGCATTGGAACTGGCAAAACGCAAAAAGTTTCCATCCAGTAGACTGTCATCAAAGCACAGCATGGCATCGGCAGATTCGATATTGCAGCGCAGGCGGATTGGTCGATCATCAATCCGCAGTGACGCACTGACCGGTGTGCCACGGCGGGCACCGCCGTAGGTGGCAAAGGTCTGTACAAAATATCCTTGTGAAAAAAAAGTTTGGGCCAGCAGATTTCCGGCAGTCTGGGCCCCTTGGCCGCCGCGACCCAGTATGATGATTTCCTGCATTCTTTAACTCCACCAAATAAAGGCAAATAAAGGGTTAGAAAAAGGGGTCAGAGCCCTTTTGTGTTTATAAGTTATTGATTTATATCTTTATTTTAAAATAAAAGGGCTCTGACCCCTTTTTATACGCGTTCAATGACAATGGCAATACCCTGGCCGACACCGATGCACATGGTGCACAGGGCGTAGTGGCCGTGTGTTCGTTGTAGTTCATAGGTGGCTGTGGTCAATAATCTTGCCCCACTCATGCCCAGCGGATGACCAAGGGCGATGGCACCACCGTTGGGATTGATTCGCTCATCGTTATCATCCAGGCCCAGATCCCGACTTACTGCCAGGGTTTGTGCCGAGAAGGCTTCATTGAGCTCGATTACCGAGAGGTCATCCAGTCTAAGCCCCAGTTTTTGCAGAAGCTTGCGGGTGGCCGGGACCGGGCCGATACCCATAATTCTGGGGGCTACTCCTGCGGTAACCATACCCAAAACGCGGGCTTTTGGTTCGAGCTGCTGCTGTCGGATCGCCCGTTCTGAGGCCAGAAGTAGCGCACAGGCGCCATCGTTGATGCCCGAAGCATTACCAGCAGTGACGGTACCATCAGCAGTGACTATCGGGCGTAGCTGGGCAAGTTTATCAAGCGTGGAATTGGCACGAGGGTGCTCATCGGTGTCAACTAACAGGGCCGCTCCTCTGTGTTGTGGTACGCTGACCGCTATAATTTCTTCAGCCAGGCGTCCTGCGCTGATTGCGCTTTGGGTGCGTTGCTGGGAGCGTAGTGCAAATCTATCCTGATCATCACGGCTGATGTGTCGCTCTCGGGCCAGGTTCTCAGCAGTTTCAGGCATGGAATCAATGCCGAATGTGTCGCGCATATGCGCATTGACAAAACGCCAGCCAATGGTGGAATCAGCCATTTGTGCCTCACGAGAAAATGCGGCCTTCGCTTTGGCGACGATCAGTGGTGCCCTGGACATGGATTCCACACCGCCCGCGATCATCAACTCTGCTTCTTCGCATTTAATCGCTCTGGCCGCGGTACCGACGGCATCCATACCCGAACCACAGAGTCGATTCATTGTCACCCCGCCGACCTCTTCCGGCAAGCCGGCCAGCAGGGCAGCCATACGTGCTACATTGCGGTTGTCCTCACCTGCCTGGTTGGCACAACCGAGCAGCACATCATCACACTGCTGCCAGGCAACATCCGGGTTACGTGACATTATGGCCTTGATCGGCAAGGTCGCAAGGTCGTCCGTGCGAATACTCGACAATGAACCAGCATAGCGCCCAATCGGGGTTCGGATAGCGTCACAGATAAAGGCTTCTTTCATAAGTTGTCCCATAGCGTTGTTGACTAGATTAAGTATTTTCCACATTCTCTGTTATTTATTATTTCCATTTTCGTGGGTATGTCGTGTAAAAAAAGCTTGTTATGAAGTAGCGATTCAGCGTATTTAGATTTTGGTTCAGTACCAGGCATTTTCGCACGGAGAATGTGAGCATATAGGTCCTATGTGAGCATTCGAGTACGAACACACGCCGTAATGGGACATAAGATGAATACGCTGAATAGTTACGTTATGGATATCGCTATCCTGCCTGCAGGTATTTGGTACAGGGTTCGATTAATTGCTCCAGACTTTGCTCGATGGTCTGTCCGGATGTCATGAGGTTAAAGTCGGCGAGACGGTATTTGCCATCACGTTCCTCCAGGATCAGTTTGAGGTCTTCCATGGCCTGCTGATTACCTGCCATGGGTCGCAGATCGCCTTGTTTGATCACCCGCTGCATGTGATCTTCCGGCAGAGCACGGATCCAGACGGTAAAAAAATGTTCGCGTAAAAGACCGTAGGTTTCTGCTTCGGAAATCAGGCTGCCGCCTGTTTCCACGATGACATGATGATAATCAGCCATGGTTTGTTGCAATGCCTGCAGCTCCAGGCGGCGATACACACTCTGGCCGGTTAGGGAGATCAGCTCATCCATTTCCATGCCTGCGAGCTTAGCTGTTACGGAGTTAAGACGCACAAAAGGCACCTGAAAATATTTGGATAACAACTGCCCCAAGGTCGTTTTTCCACCACCACGCAAACCGATGAGGGCGACACCCAAGCTACCACCACGGTGACGGGAAAACTCTTTGCGCAACAGGGTATAGGCGTGTTCCTGTACTTCCGCACTGAATCCTTCTATCAGTTCACCCAGCGGTGGATAGCGAATACAGGTTTCTTCCTGTTCAGGCAATAATGAGCCAATCCGGACACCGAGTGCCCTGGCAATACGTAATAACAACGACAGGGAAACATTGGCGGTACCACGCTCGAGCTGTGCCAGGTAACGTTCTGATACATCGGAATGAAATGCCAGGTTTTTGCGGGTCAAGCCGCGCCGGGAACGAATCGAACGAACTTGATGACCTACTTCCTGGCTGAGTTGTTCAACAGTTAAGTTGTTTCTGTCTGCCTTGATTGCGATGTTATCCATAGGTCGTGATTTTGCCATCAGCCGCCAGAAAGAATGGGGACTATGCAGATTTCATCACCATTTTTAATATGGACATCGGCCTCCGAGGAAATGACGATTTCATTATTGATCGCGATACCAGTGGCCTTGTCATCGAGTACTGTCGCGGTGATGGGTAACAGTCGTTTGATGTATTCGTGTACTTCCGGAAGCGTCGTCAGTGGCTGGTTGATGACAAGACTGCGTCGCTGTAGTCCGGGAATGGCAGGTAATTTGATTAAGAGCGCATAGCCGGTCAATACGGCAGAAAGCTTGTGCCACCACTGGGAACTGGGTAATCCATCCGCTTCCAACCCGCTTAGTCGATAGAACCGTTGTTTTAGTAGTTCGAAGGTGTCTTTGTCAATGCGTTCTCCTTTAAACGGGCCGGCGGTATTTGGTTCCTCAAACCAGCGTCGGGGCAACGTGTCATCCTTCGCGCCCAACCCTCGACCGGCATTGAGCATACGCTCCAGGGCCATAACATTGCGTCCACATTCCAGCATGGCATCACTGCTGAGCTGAACGCCTGTCAACAGTTCCAGTTGTTTGGAAAAATCCTCGGTATCGGGTAAATTCGGTGAGTTAAAAAGCTTGGTAGTAAAACGACACATGCCTACAGAATCACCTGCAGCGAAGGTGTCTTCGCAGCGGCGCACTGCGTATTCTTTACCGCTGTAACTATTGGGTTCTGCAGCAACCGTTCCCCCATACAGTTTAGATTTGAACGCGGCATCGTCATTGATACGGGCGTTGATTTCCAGGGTGACCCGGTTACGCAAATGATCCATACCCCGTGTGGCCACAGCCAACCCCAAGGCAAAAGCCTTAAGAATACGGCTGTCATGCGGGTCAGATTGAAATAGCCCCTTCACCGCCATCCGGTATTGCAGTGCTTTGGCTGGATATCTTCCGGTGGCCACTGCACGTGCCGAATCGGCGATCACATCACCGAAACCTTCCCGCTTGGCGGTCAGGAACAACAACTTCTCAATAACCGGGTAGTTGCCCCAACTTAGATCCAGATCTCCGGTCATCTGCTGGTCAATAATGCCCCGTTGGTAGAGTTCCATCGCCCAGGCAATAGCACCACCGGTACCGGCGGAGTCCAACCCCAGTTCATTGAGGATATTGTTCAGGCGCAGGACCTGTTCCGGTGACTTGATGCCGAGATTGGGCCCGAACTTGCCCAGAGTGACATATTCAGGCCCATCACCCTTGTCGAATTGATCAAAGACACCATTATTATGAATACCGTTGTATTCCGCTTCCCGCTGATGTGCGGTATTGACCTGGGACGGGTCATAACCGGCATTGCCTGAAATACCCTTCAGTGCCTGGGCACCGAATCCACCTTTGCCGTGCGGCGTCATATCATTCAGTGGGCGGCATTTGACCGGACATTTGTAGCAGCCATCCATACCGGTGCGGTAGCTATCAAAATTATCAGCATCCAGGTCTTCAACCCAGGTTGTTTGCTGATTATTCAGGGTGCCCATGGCGCCTAGAATACGGCTGGGTTTATACAGGAAAGGGGTGCCGGTGGTCTTCATGGCATTACGGATTACGCTACTGGCGATGATATTGCCGCTGATCTTTTTGGCACCAAGCTTGAATTCCCTTGAAGAGGCAATCTTGCCGGGGCTGCCATGAATCAGTATGGCTTTTACCTGTAGTGCACCCATTTTTGCACCCGTACCACCACGCGCCCAAATAGATTTTGGACCGCTCATGATGCCCGCATTCAACACTTGATTTTCCCCGGCCCGGGTAATCCTGGCCAGGGCCATATCCTTGCGTTCCTGACCGCTAAATTGTCTTTCCACTGCTGTGGTCAGCGCACTGTTATCGAGGCCGAGGTAGGGCGTGGCATCGATAAATTCCACTTCTTCCCGGGCAATGCGTAGCAGAGTCCATTGCGGGTTGTAACCATAGAGCACAATATGGTCATAACCGTGATGGCGCATAAAGGCAGGAAAATAGTCACCGGCACTGCTGTCCATAATGGCCTCACTGTCCGGTGATAGACTGGTGACATTACCACGGGTTGCTGATGCCAGGTAACCACACAGTGATCCGGCGCCAAAAATCAACGGTACTTCCGGGTCAAGGGGATCACAGCTAGTGATGGGTAGCAGATTATACAGCAGGAACATATTGGCGCCTCGGCCGCTAAGAAAGGTGGTCAAGACTTCGATTGGAAGATAAGCACGACGACTCGATTGGCAGCCCAGATTAACAAACAGCACCGCACCCTGGGTGGGGTATTGTGGTGTGTTCTGCATACGGCAGAGCAATTGGTCCACGCGGTCATCGGTTGTCATTCTGGTCTCTCCGGAGGCACACAGTTTCACAGTCGGCCACACAGGCTTCTAGACTCTGACAAAGGACTGTGACAAAGGGTTCATTGGGAACGTAAATCGCGCACACGCACCGCTTTGCCTTGTGAACGGGGTACCTGACCCTCATCCAGAACATTAATACAGCAGGTTACACCGACCATGGACTTGATATGAACACCGGTAGTGCTGGCCAATTGTTTCCGGTCACCACTGAATCCAGGGGCCACTTCTACATCAACAGACAGGGTATCGAGCGTACCGTCACGTCGTACCACCAGCTGATAATGTGGGGCCAGACCCTCCAGACCGACGAGCGCTGCTTCGATTTGTGAGGGATAGACGTTGACACCCCGGATAATCAGCATATCGTCATTTCGACCGATCACACGTTTGATGCGGACATGACTGCGGCCACAAGCGCAGCGTTCATCGGTCAGCCAGGTGATGTCATGGGTTCGGTAGCGAAGAATCGGTAGCGCTTGTTTGGTCAGTGTGGTGATGACCAGCTCACCAACTTCACCACAGGGCAGTGGCTGCAGGGTTTTTGGGTCAATAATTTCAAACAGGAAATGATCCTCCCAGCCATGTAATCCTGCCTGCTCGGGGCACTCAGAGGCCACACCGGGTCCCAGGATTTCAGACAGTCCATAGATATCGATAGCTTGCAGACCCAGTCGGGTTTCAAGTTCGCTGCGCATGCCTTCACTCCAGGGTTCGGCACCGAAGATCCCGACCCGCAATGGGCCGGAAGCCAGATCGTCACCCTGTTTGGCCGCGATTTCGGCGATATTCAAGGCATAAGACGGTGTTGCAAACAAGATTTGTGCCCCAAAATCCTGTAACAGCTGAATCTGTTTCGGAGAATTGCCGCCAGACATCGGAATTACTGTGCAGCCGAGCCTCTCGGCACCGTAATGAGCACCAAGTCCCCCGGTAAAAAGCCCATATCCATAGGCATTATGGGCGATATCACCCGGTCGGCCACCGGCACAGGCGATACTGCGTGCCATTAGATCTGCCCAAGTATTGATATCTGTGGCGGTATAGCCCACCACGGTCGGTTTACCGGTTGTGCCAGAGGAGGCGTGAACCCGTACCACTTCGTTCATGGGTACGGCAAACAGGTTGAAGGGATAGGCGGCACGCAGGTCGTCCTTGACTGTAAAGGGAAATTTCGCCAAGTCATCAAGAGTACCCAGATCAGCCGGTTTCAGCCTCGCTTCATCGAGTGCCTTGTGGTAGTGCGCAACGTGCTCGTAGGCATGCTGTACCGTTTGCTGCAGGCGCTGTAACTGGAGTGCCTGTAGCTGCGGGCGGTCCATGCATTCAGCTTCTCGAGCATAAAAATAATTGTCTGTTTTGGCACTAGACATGATTCCTCCTTGGGAGATTGGTTATTGAGCTATTCTCGGACAGGTTCCTGTCAAGAGTCGCCTGCGTAGTGTTTCGGGTCTTCCAGCCTGGTGTAAGGCCGGGACCGGGTTTTCCGCCACCACGAGACGGGGTAACGGGAATGGCGTAGCCTTGATTGTAGGCAGCGCGCGTTATTATGGTCATTTTGCTCATCCATCCGGCCAGTATCATACAGAATCCGGTGATCAAGCTTAGAATGATGGGGTTGGTCAATTGCAATCTGGCGCTGATGATCAGCACGGTTGGCACCAGAAAGCCGATCAGGAAAAACACCGGATAGGCCGCATTCAGTACCTTGATGGTTCGTGTTGGTGCCTCGGTACTCAACACCCGCCAATATCGATGCCAGAACACCATACGCCCGAGCAACAGCACCAGTGCGGTGTTTAGCAGCAATCGTGTCACTTCAAACTGTGGCTGCAATGCGCTGTTCAGCAGTAACAACAGACCAAATCCCTCAGCAAGTCCGGTTGAGAGTATGTAGGGGACAATTTCCCGCACTCGCCACGCTGGGATACCCTTGGCGGCTTTAAGTATGCTTGCCTGACAATACAAAAAGAGCATGGCAGTGACAGCAGCCGCAGCGAGGATGGCAAGTGAGTGGGTGAAATAACTGAGAAATCCCAGTGGTAGCAAGCCCAGGGCGACAATGGATTCCCGACTCATCCAGGAGGTTCGTGGGTTGAGAAAAACATTCAGTGAGCGCATGGGACGGCCAATTTCCAACCATACCAAGCCCAGACCAACCATGATCAACAAGCTTGCCGGCAGGGCATAGAGAGTAACATCCTGCCCCATCCAGGCCTGTATCGAGGTGACCAACAGCAAACCGGC
>VAOU01101018.1_pt1 | contig 10559 bp, 9 predicted proteins | sample 3393871 | NCBI WGS metagenome assembly VAOU01 (sample SAMN08290440, study PRJNA428436) | hydrothermal vent metagenome | isolation source: Deep-sea hydrothermal vent chimney | place: Atlantic Ocean: South-mid Altantic Ridge | depth 1820 m m
CCCCTGTGTCCTCTGTGGTAAAGATCAAAACTCAGCGGAAGGGACAAGATTACATTGCACCACGGAGGACACGGAGGCGTACGGAGGAAAGAACATTAACTTTATTCCTCTGTGTACCCCTGTGACCTCCGTGGTAAAGATTGAGACTCAGCGGAAGGGACAAGATTACATTGCACCACGGAGGACACGAAGGCGCACGGAGGAAAGAACATTAACTTTATTCTCTGTGTGCCTCCGTGTCCTCTGTGGTGAATATTCTTTTGTCGTTAAAGGTGGTTAACATGACCGAAATAGATACCGAACAGTACCAGATCAAGGGCGAACCGTATTATGAGCCACAGGGCAATGAGGTGGCTTTGTACGAGGCGGCCTATGCGGCGCGTCTGCCCGTTATGATCAAGGGGCCAACCGGTTGCGGTAAGTCACGCTTTATTGAATACATGGCCTGGAAATTGGGCAAGCCGCTTATTACGGTGGCCTGCAATGAAGACATGACTGCATCGGATCTGGTGGGCCGTTATTTGCTTGACGCCGATGGCACGCGTTGGTTGGATGGTCCGTTGACCGTTGCTGCCCGTATCGGCGCCCTGTGTTATCTTGATGAGATCGTCGAAGCACGCCAGGACACGACGGTGGTGATTCATCCCCTGACCGACCACCGCCGTACGCTCCCACTGGATAAAAAGGGCGAGCTTATAAATGCCCACCCGGATTTCCAACTGGTGATCTCCTATAACCCCGGCTACCAGAGCTTGATGAAGGACCTCAAGCAATCCACAAAACAGCGTTTTACCGGCATGGATTTCGATTACCCCAGCGCTGCGCTTGAAGCCGGCATCGTCGCCAAAGAGTCCGGCATTGATGCAGAGATGGCGGCAAAATTAGTCAAGATTGCAGAAACGGCGCGTAACCTGAAAGGCCACGGCCTGGATGAAGGCATTTCAACGCGCTTGTTGGTCTATGCGGCTAACTTGATGGAAAAAGGCATAACCGCCCCCGATGCCTGCCGCATGGCGCTGGTCAGGCCCATCACCGATGACGCAGACATCCGGGATACCCTGGACCACGCCATCGATGCCGTGTTTGCTTGAAATATTTTTCACCACGGAGGACACAGAGACGCACGGAGGAAAGAACATTAACTTTATTCCTCTGTGTACCCCTGTGACCTCTGTGGTAAAGATTAAGATTCAGCGGAAGGGACAAGATTACATTGCACCACGGAGGACACGAAGGCGCACGGAGGAAAGAACATTAACTTTATTCCTCTGTGTACCCCTGTGACCTCTGTGGTAAAGATCAAAACTCAGCGGAAGGGACAAGATTACATTGCACCACGGAGGACACGAAGGCGCACGGAGGAAAGAACATTAACTTTATTTTTCTGTGACCTCCGTGTCCTCTGTGGTGAAAAATATCCATGAATTCAGAAGAACTCCAAGCCTATCGCGATGTATTAAAGTGCAACTTTAAGGATCTGGATGCAGTCTTTGAAGGGTGCATGAGCGAAGCACTGGCCCTGTTATCCGAGCAAGGGGTCAAGGATTATCTGGAAGGTGCTTCGCTGATTTGCATGATAGGCCGCGGTTTCGAGCCGGTGTTGGTTTATCTGGAAGAAATGCCACAAGTGGCATCGCAGCTGGGTGAGCCAACCCTTTCGCTTGTTTCTAAAACCGTGTGGACGATGTCTCGTAGTCCGAATGGCAAGGCGATCGCTCCCTTTTTGCAGACCATAGCCGAGACGTCTCGTCGGCTGGGCAGTGAAGAGCTGTTGCAGCACTATATCGATATCGTGCTCGATATGATGGAACGCACCACAGGTTCTATCCATGGGTTTCATACCACTATCCCCAGTCCTGGATTGCCCGATCTGTTGAATCACATGCCGTTTTTGCTCAACCAGCTTTCGCTGGAAGGGTTAAAAAATTGGATTGACTACGGTATCCGCAACTACGCTAACCACCCGGAACGTCAAAGTAATTATTTTTGTCTGCAAACCGCCGACAGTCGCGCCATCCTGCAACGTGAGCGGCATGGTACCTTGTTCATTGATAACGAACGCAAACTGGATCTATATATGCAGGCCCTGTGGCAAGACAAGCCGCATTTGGTGCCTTATTCCAATGCCTTTGATGAACTGCGAAAACCGATGCCTTATTACGACCATTTGGGCATCAGGGTGCCGGATGTTTACGATGATAAAGGGAATGTTCGGGGTATCGACCGTTATCGGGCATTGTTGGCGCACATTGCCGCACATCAACGTTGGACTACGGCCATTATTGCCGACAACTACAGTCCATTTCAGCGCATCACGATTGAAGTTTTTGAAGATAGTCGGGTTGAGTATCTGACTATACAGCGATACCCTGGCTTGCGCCGGTTATTTATTGCTTTGCACCCGGTTCCTGAAGAAGATGCTTGCCAATCAGAAGAGGAATCATGCATCCGCCACCGCTTGGCGATGTTGTCCTACGCCATTTTGAATGCAGACCATCCCTATAAGAACCCGGATGTCCTGGAGTTTGTTGAGCGATTCCATGCGGTGACGCAAACCGGGAGTGCCGAAACAGCGGATATGGCCAAGCTGGCCGTCTCTTTTATTGCCAGGACCCGGCGTCAATCTGACCAGTTGCCCAATGTTTACTTCAAGGATACCGAGGTGGGCTATCGTGATGATAACCGGCACATGTGGATGTTTATTGAGGAAGGGGACGAAGAGGAGGCATTCGAGGATAAACGCGAGGTGCCACCAGATGAGAAAGAGCTCGACGGTCTGCCGCCACGGCACTACCCTGAATGGGATTACAGCACAAAAACCTATCGGCCCGATTGGGTCAGCCTGTATGAAAGTCTGCACCCGTCCGGTAATGCAGCAGATATCGACAAGCTGCTGGCCAAACACAGCGCCTTGGCCAAACGGTTAAAGCAGGTTCTGGATCTGCTCAAACCACAAAATTATGTGCGTATACGCTATCAGGAAGAAGGTAGCGAGTTGGATTTGGACGTGGCCATTCGCTCGTTGATTGATCTCAAGTGTGGGGTGACCCCTGATCCACGCATCAACATGAGTCACCGGCACGATGGCCGTGATATTGCCGTTATGCTGTTACTGGACCTGTCCGCATCACTGGATGAGGTCCCCGACGGTTGTGAGCAGACAATCCTGCAACTCAGTCAAGAGGCCGTTTCATTGCTGTCCTGGGCCATTGAAAGACTGGGCGATGCCTTTGCCATTGCCGGGTTTTCTTCCAACACTCGGCATGAAGTCCGCTATCAGCATATTAAGGGTTACGCTGAACATTGGGGCGAGGATGTCAAGGCGCGGCTGGCGGCTATGGAGGCGGGCTATTCCACGCGTATGGGCGCTGCCCTGCGCCATGCGGCCCATTATCTGGGTGCGCGTAAGGCCGACAAAAAATTGCTACTGGTGCTTACCGACGGTGAACCCTCAGACATTGACGCAACGGATGATCGTCAGCTCATTGAGGATGCCCGCAAGGCGGTACAGGAACTGGACCAGCAAGGTATCTACACCTACTGTATCAATCTTGATGCCAATGTTAGACCGGGTTCTGATGATTACGTGGCCGACATCTTTGGTAATCAGTACATGGTGATTGACAGGATAGAACGCCTACCGGAGAAATTGCCCCAGCTCTTCATGGCCTTAACCGGTTGACGTCTCAGCGGTTGGATTACATGCATTTCACCACGGAGGTCACAGGGGTACACGGAGGAAAGAGTACTGGGCACTTCTATTAATTGATAATCCCTTCCACCCCACAGGGGGGTACCGAGGTCCCTCCGGGAGAAGGTTAGGATGAGGAGATATTAAAATCAATAACTTATCCTTGTTTTATTCCCTCACCCTCACCCTCTCCCGGAGGGAGAGGGTATTAATAGATGTGCCCTTGGTTTTATTCTCTGTGTACCTCTGTGACCTCCGTGGTAAAAATTCTATTCAGTGGTCGGGCTATTTTATTTCGCCAGATCGATAAAGGGCTTGGTAGACAGGTATAGCACTGCCAAAATTACAGCCAAATAGGAAATAATCCGCAGGGGCCGTTCTTTGACTCCATCCAGGAAGGACTTGTTGTGGCCATCCCGTTCCTGTTGTCGGTACTGCGCTTGGATCTGGGCAGGGCGATCCCGTTGATACTGATCAATGAGGCGTTTGGCCTGATCGACTTGCTGGTCGTCATGTATCCAGATGCCGGGCATGGAAGTGCCCCAATTCCCTGCCGAGGTCTCATAGTAATCGACCCCATTTTCGCTGAGTATTTTGCGGATATCATCGGCCTCGTCGTCAGGGACGTTGCGGAGTTTAAAGACCAGTGCTGACATGGATAGGCTTACCGAATCTATCTCAGAAATGAAGAGCGTGGTTGCGCGATGTCGAGACCGAATGGCCCTCAGGAATGACTAAAAGTGAGAAGACTCCTGAACACATCTTTCCAACTGACGATGCCCTCTACGCGATTTTCAGAGTCGACTATGGGTATACAAGACACCTCTTTGTTGAGGAAGGTCTGTATGGCTGTCTTTATGGAGGCATCTTTTGTCAGGGTCACTAAATTCCTGGACATGATTTGATGGACCGGTCTGTCGAGTACTGCCATATCTTGTAATGTTGCGGCGCTGGTGTCCAGGGAGGGTGAGATTTGTTTGAGCAAGTCTCTATCCGAGATCACCCCGACCAGCTTATCATGCTCTATCACCAATAAATGGTGAAACTTCATTTTGGAAAAAATTTCTCTGATCAATCGCAAAGAATCATCCATTGTAACGGTCACCACCGGTTGGGTCATGATCTCTTCTAATAGCATAATATCTTCACTCGAACGTGTTGGCCTGACTATATTATAGACATTTTTGGTTAAAAAGGAGTACAAAAATTACCCAAACCGTCCCCTAGTCGAGATAACGCGCCTGCCATTTTAAATATAGCTTGTGTACATATTCCATGTATTCCACCTTGTCGTTAAATTTATCAGGTTCAATTGCGTCATACACATAATAATTAGCCCGGTTATTCTGGCAGAACATGATATGCCATATCTTGTCGTATACGGTTTGCGGTGAACGCCATTCAAAAAGATCTTGCATCTCATAGTGCAGGAAAACGGGTAGTATCGGCACACCTGTTTTGATTGAAATATCAAATGCACCGTAACGAAAGGTTTCAAATATTCGCCTGCCCTTGCATCCCCCTTCTGGATAGACAGCTATATTTTTTCCGGATTCCACCGCCTTTATTATTTCCTTGTAGACCCGATGACGCGACTCTCTTGAGTCACGTTTTACAAAGAGATTACCTGCGGCCCAGGTAATACGACCGGCAAACCACCAGTCACGTACGCCAATCTTGGAAAGCGACCGCACCGGGAAAAGGGCAGGGATACCGATATCCTCGAAAGCCGAAGGGTGGTTGGCTACCAATATATAGTGTTTGGGTAACGGTTTGGTGTTTTTTTCGTGCAGGCGAAGATCTACACCCAAGGCCCGCACAAATAATCGAGCCCATATGCGTGACAAATAGAAATAAACAGGCTGTAGCCTATGCACCATAAATGTGGGCAATAAAGTGAGCACATAAAGAAACTGATTAAAAATAGCCAGCTCAGTGATGCAGATTGATCGCCATACTAACTTTAGAAATGTGTATATCATGTTACTACCATGTCCCGTTGACTACGTAGAATAATCATTTTTTTGCGCGCCAATCCCATCTCGCGAGCGATCACCTGTGCCATCTCTGGATGGCCAATATGTTAGCCTGTTTTTCGATTGATATTTTAGCACAAGGCCAACCGTGAAGGCCTGTCAAATAGATTATGCCCCGATATTTTCTGGAACAGCGCGTCTGGCGAAGCGCCATTTCATCACCGCTGAGTGTAATGTCGATCATTTAGGCTTGGGCGCCTTGCATTGAGGTGCTCTCCCGGATAGATTTGCGTGTCACCCATAAATTCACAAATTTCAAGAAAATGATGTCACAGACACGGGTTGGTAATTGGCTGAAGTCCCACGGCCAGATCTTGCTCTTTTTTTTCTTCAGCTTTGCCTTGTTGGCGTATGTTCAATTCGCCGGGCCATCTATCACGGGTTACGATGGCTACTATCATATAAAGGTCGCCGACCTGATGCGCCAGCATGGTTTGGTATTGGATTTTCCCTGGCTCAGCCTCACTGTACTGGATCGCGAAAACTACACCGATCATCACTGGCTGCTGCATCTGATCCAGTTGCCCTTCACAGCATTGTTCGATGACCTTGTGGATGCCGCCAAATGGTCAGCGGTATTCGTGGCAGCCCTGGCCTTTACTGCCTTCGGTTGGTTGCTGTTGCGTTATCGCATGCCCCTACCCCTGGTCTGGGTATTTATTCTGGCTGCCGCGTCCAGTCCATTTCTCTATCGATTCAGCATGGCCCGTGGTCAGTCATTGGCCCTGGTCTTTCAGATAGTGGCGTTCTATTTCCTGATAAAGAAGAAACCCTATGCTTTGGGGGTGTTGGCTGTTCTGTTTGTGTTGGCCTATGACGGTTTCGCAATTCTGGCGCCCTTGGTTCTGTTTGCATTGATTGCCCATTATGTCGTAGATCGCCGTATTGAGTATACATTGATAGTGGCCACAGGTGTTGGTGTGGCCATTGGGCTACTGATACACCCCTACTTTCCCAACAATATAAACTTTCTTTGGACCCACATTGTGCCCAAGTTGTTTGCTAACGGCTATGGTACCGGGGTGGGCTCTGAATGGTACCCCTATAAAACCTGGCAGTGGTTTACTGAGTCCAGTGTGGCAATAATTGCTTTTATGGGTGCGCTGTTTTTCGTCAAGCTGGAGGATCTACGCAAAGATAAGGCCCAGTTGTTCTGGTTGTTGGCTGCAACCATGTATTTTTTGCTCTACCTGAAATCCAGGCGATTCGTGGAATACTTTCCACCGGCGGCGGTGCTGGCATTGGCCTTTGTTATGCGCGAGCGATTGCAAGCTGTAAGTTTGGGTTGGTTAAAGAACCATCGGTGGTCAACCGTCGGCCTGGCAGCAGTGGGCGTTGGCGTGTTGGTCGGATATTTCACGGTAATGGGCGATGTCCGTTCTGATATTCGCGCTCAATTTCCCTCTAATGCATTTCATGGGGCATCTGAATATCTCAAGACCCACTCCAAGAAGGGTGAGTTGGTTTTTCAATCAGACTGGGATGATTTCCCCAGGTTGTTTTTTCATAATACCCACAATCTATATTTATTGGGGCTCGATCCGGATTTTATGCGGTTGAAGTATCCTGATCTGTTCAGGCAATGGAAGCAGATCACTCGTGGAAGGTACAAAAAGCCGTCGATTTTTTTTAAAAAACTTAATATTCGTTATGCCATCACCGAAGCCAGAATGAAAAAATTTAATCGGGCCATGTCCCGGGACAAGGAATTTGAGAGAGTTTATAAGGATAAATATGCGGTGGTGTATAAACTTAAAGAAGCTCTGAATGATTCGTCATTCCGGCCGTAGCGAAGCGAAGAGCCTGGAATCCAGGGTAGTAAAATCAGGCTCTTCTGGAAAATTTGTGAGTAATGATGGGCTTTATGCAGTCGTAACCTATTGGTGTTATGTTGGCTTTTAGAGAAAAGCACGGAAATACCTTTCACGCACTATTTTGTAAGGCCTTGAACAGTCCTTACAATATTTAGCGGAGCATGCATTATGGACGAGCCTGCAACGAAGAGCACCCTCTCCCTCCGGGAGAGGGAATTAGACCTCAAATCTACCCACAAATTTTCCAGAAGAGGCTAAAATCAATATATTACTGGATTCCCGCTTTCGCGGGAATGACCGGGCTGGAATTAATCAGAGGTTCTTTAATCTTGGAGTTTAATGCCTTTGCAATCCGGTTTGTCGTCTCGACTGTTATCTGTCCTGCGAAATGCCAATTGCTAAAACGAAATCCGTCATCCTATTAGGGATGCAACCTGATTCATGTTTATGTGGGACATTTCTATTGACACCCGAAAACTGTGATCTGACTCCAGTGCTATTTTATCGCCACTCCCATCACCCTTACAAGGTGTGTGCCGAGGTCTTTAGAGTAACGCACTGCATTATTCTAAGGGCCAGACTTATCCGGCCGATTCTTTTGAATCACCTTTTTCTGTGGGGATAGATTGATCTCATCCAGGACTGTGCCCTTACGGCTGTCCAAGGCCAGCAAAACCGCATCTGCAACATCGTCGGCCAAGATATAATTGTCGGAGTCTGGGCCGGGGGAGAATTCCAGGTCATCGAAGAACGGGGTCTTGGCCATGCCTGGATTGATGAGGGTGATCCGAATACCGCTTTTTGCGCACTCCTGACGCAGGGCCTGGGCAAAGCCGCGCAGGGCAAATTTGCTGGCGCTGTAGATGGCGCCACGGCCGCCACCACTCAATGCCGCTTCGGAGCCAATGTAGATAAGATTGCCGAAGCCCTGTTTTTTGATGTCGGGCAAAAATGCTCTGGTGATATAGGCCTGGCTGGTGAAGTTGAGTTCAATCAGTTCACGAATTTGGGAATAGGAAAATTCTTCCAGGGAACCAAAGGCGCCACTACCGGCGCTGAAGATAATACCGCTGATGTTATTGTGTTTATTTCTTAGCTCATCGAGATGCTGGGGCAGGGCATCCAGGTCGGCAAGATTGATAGACTCAGGATAAAAGTTTGGGTGGCGGGGACCGGTTTGTCCACCCCGCCGGGACAAACCGATGACTTCATGGCCATCAGTGAGCAGGCGGTCACATACCGCAAGACCGATGCCCGAACTGGCCCCGGTGACGATGATTTTTCTTTTTTTCTGAGTCATGGTTGAAATTAAGCCGTGCCGGAGTTATCCACGGTCCGCAAGCCCTTCGAGGGTGACGATGATAGTGTTGATGGTTACCATAGCATCTTGAACAAGGACCTCGATTTGCTTGGCGGACAGGCTATTTTCCGGGTTTGCACCATTGTCGGAGATGACCTTGAGGCAGTGTACCTGTTTGCGGGTGGCAAAGCGGATGGCAGTGGAATAAAACCCGAAGGCCTCCATATCCACCATAGTATCGGCTGGCAAAACCGGCATCGGCCGGTCTACCGTGAGTAGACACTCACTTGCGCAGGGTGGGTCAAAGACCAGTTGGGGAAAGACCGTGTGACCGCTGGCTTCATCGGTGAGCTTATGGGTTATGATGACATCGCCGACCGGTTTTGAAGGGTGTCCCGCCACCCCGATGTTGAGCCATGGGGTGGTCTCTTGGTTTTCACCTATGTCTTGTAAATAAGCGGTGGCTTTCGCTGCTGCGGTCTTGCCTACACCGCTGATGACCAAACGGGTCGAATTGTTGCTATAGATGCGGAAGCCATTGCGCTGGGCCTCACCCTTTAGATTAAGGTGGTGGATGAGGGGTTTGGCCTCACAGCGCAGAGCGGTTACGATATTGATCACGACGCCGCCACGTTTAACCCGTCGGCATTATTCAGGAATCTTTGGTAGTGCTGTCGCAGAGCGCGATATTCAGATACTCCTTTTTCATTGCCACGTTTTTCGGCGCCCTTTAAAAAAATTTCAATCTTGTTAAGCAACATGATGATGGCCGCCAGGTGGTGATGCGTAGGTAGCGATGTGCCGTCGACCAATTTGCATATGGCCTGAATACGGAATCGATCCATGCCCCAATGCTGGTGTGATAGTTGATCCGGGTGGCCACCGTATTTGGTGATCAAGGCATCGTTGATAAACAGCACCGGCATACGACAACAGATGCGCAACCACAGGTCATAGTCCTCGCAGGCTGGCAGGGTTTCATCAAATAGACCGACCTCATCAAATACCTGACGATGGATCATTACTGCCGAGGGTGAGATGACGCAACGGGGTAGGCAATGCTCGAAGATATGGCCACCCTGCTTGGCGTGTTTGTTCATGGGATTGACCCGACGCCCGTTACGAACCCAGATCTCATCGTTATGGATAACACGGTAGTTAGGGTCGGCCTGGTGGGCGGTAAATTGCCGCGCCAGCTTTTCGGGTTGCCATTCATCGTCTGAGTCCAGAAACGCCAGCCATTGACCGCTAGATCGTCTAATCCCCATATTACGTGCGGCACTCACACCATTATTGGATTGAGACAGATAGATAACATGAGGAAAGGACGTTTTGATCTCTTCGCGGCTGCCGTCCGTGGAACCGTCATCGACAACGATCACCTCATCCGCCGGTTGTGTCTGGGCATAGACTGACCGCAGTGCTCGCATCAGCAACTCGCGGCGATTGTAGGTGGGGATGATAACGGAGATGGAGGACATATTGAACATCGCTTCACCACAGAACACGAAGGTCACGGAGACAAAGAATGTGTATTTTACAACTCTGTGTCCTCTGTGTCCTCCGTGGTGAGAAGGGCTGCTGCTAGAGCCGCTTGGCGTCTTCCTGCCCCTGGGTCACATTGACGTAGGCCAACAGCAGGGCGCCGCCACCGAAGAGGAGTAGAATGCTGAGTATGGAGTAGCGTGGATTGCCGGTGACAAGGCTCACGCCACCGA
>VAOU01011161.1_pt1 | contig 10524 bp, 7 predicted proteins | sample 3393871 | NCBI WGS metagenome assembly VAOU01 (sample SAMN08290440, study PRJNA428436) | hydrothermal vent metagenome | isolation source: Deep-sea hydrothermal vent chimney | place: Atlantic Ocean: South-mid Altantic Ridge | depth 1820 m m
TCCTGGCAGCACAGAGAGTTGGGCCAACGGGCAAGGTCATCGGTGTGGATATGACCGAAGCGATGGTGGGGAAAGCCCAAGCGAACGCCGTCAAGCTGGGCCTTGAGAACGTGGAGTTTCGCCTGGGCGAGATCGAAGCCCTGCCGGCGGAAGATGAATCGGTAGACGTGATCATCAGCAATTGCGTGATCAATCTCTCGCTGGATAAGGGCGCGGTCTTCCAGGAGGTCTTTCGGGTGCTTCGTCCCGGCGGCTGGATGATGATCTCAGACCTGGTCACGCGGGGCGAGCTACCAGAGGAGATCCGGAAGAATCTAGAGTCCTGGGCAGGTTGTGTGGCCGGAGCCCTAGATCAAAGCGTGTATTTAGGACTGATCCGGGACGCGGGCTTCAAAGAGGTGAAGCTTGTCGAAGAGACTGGGCCACTGGGCGGGTTCCCCCTCTACAGCATCGGCCTGCGGGCGAGCAAGCAACTGTAGGGGCGAAGCATCCGTTCGGCTAGAGTTACCAAAGTTTCGTTCAAGCACGAAGGCTTCGCCCTACGGAACCCGTGCCGCCTCACAGGCGGCCCGGATGTTCTCCTCGGGCGTAGTTGCTCTGTCTGGTAAATCTCCTACTTGATCAATCGTCGGTGCATCAGGGCCAGCGCGGCGCTTGCAGGCTCACCGCGTGAGTCAGGGGCGAGAGCCAAGCTCAGTAGATCACAATGAGGGCAGGAGCACGGTTGAAAACGGGGCGTGAGCTGCTGATAGTACCTCCGAGAGTCACTAGAGCTGAGCACCTTGCCAAACCGGGCGGCTGCGCTGCCAAAGCCAGAGCACCTGGATCAGGTTGCCGCTCACGAAAGCGGCCAGTCCCACATAGAGACCGGGGAAGGTTCCCCAAGTCACCCCGGCCCAGAGGAGACCCACGGTGACCGCCAGCGCGATGACAATTGACTCGGTGATCCCGCGCGTGCGGCGCGAATGCACGATAAGCCCTTGATACCAGTTTTGCAGCGTACTGAGCGCCGGCATCAAGAACCCGATCCAGAGCCCGGTCTGGGCCAGCCGCGCCAGCGCCGGGCTCAATCCCGATAAGCCCTCAAACCAGACGGTGGCCAGCGGCGTGGCGGCGATGAGCAGGAGCAGCGCTGTGGTCGCAGCGGCCAAGATCAGGGCGAAGCGACGCAAGCTCTTCAGCGTCTGCGGCTCGTCGAGCAGGGCCACAACTACCTCTTGATAGGCAAAGCCCAAACTGCGCAGCAAAAAGAGCAAGCCGCCTACTACTGGCCAGACGGCCAGCGACTCCAGGGCATGGGGCATACGACTGAGCGCTGCGCTGCCCAGTGGCTGGATCAGCAGCCCCAAGAGCGAAGTGAGCGCTAAAGGCACGTAAAAACGCGCGAACGCGCGAGGTGCAAGCGGTGACCTCCGGGCCACTGCTGACTGCAGTTGATCTCGGATGACCGGTTGCACCCGTAGGCCAATGTAGAGCGCTTCGCTGAGTATCCCGGCGATCACCGCGCCAGTCCCCACCACCACCCCGGGCAGGTTACCCTGCCAATAGCCCAGAGTTAAGGCTGTGACCAGCACGCTGAGCCGGATCAGCGTCCCCGCGCTGACCGCCCGCGCGTGGTTGAAACGTATCAAGATACCCTGGTTGAAGCGGCGGTAGGCGATCGCCCAGCTCCAGGGGATCATGATCATCAACCCCAGTCGTGCCGGCTCCACGATCTCGGCCGGCGCGCCGAGCAGCCCGCGCACAACGACGTAATAGAGCGGCGTATAAACCAGCAACGCATGGAAGGCAGTTAGGGCCAGGCCGGCACCCATCATGAAGCGGCGTAGAGCCAAATACGACCGCCAGTCCCGGCTGAGCGCGGTCGAGGCGGCCAAGAGCATGATGATCGGCGACTCGATGAGCAGTGCCAGGGGAAAGACCACCCCGCCGTAGGCGGCCAGGTTGATCTCCGGATGAGCCAGTCGGGCGATGACCGCGCTCACCAGCGGCAGCTCGGCACCCATCAGCATCCAACTCGCGGCCAGTGGCCACCAGCGACCAAGCACCCGCTTCATGGTGAGGAGGGTGCCTGGTCACCAAATAGTCCTTGTAAAACAGTTTGGAGCTCTTTGAGCCCGGTGTCAGGACTGATCTGCGCCGGCGTAGCCTGGGATTTCAGGATTTGCAACAGCTTGCGCAGCAGTCTGAGCGGTCGCATATCCCCCCATTGTCGCCAGCTTAGATTTAAGGGGTGAGGGTGGAGTGCTTATACCTACCTAGCAGCCCTCGCAGCCCCGCGGCTGGGGATGCCATCGTCAAAACCGGGGATGATATCCCGTTCGAGCAGATGGTTGCAGAGCGTCTCGATGGCAGTAATTTCAGCTCCCTGGCTGGGTGTCACGAAGGTGAAGGCCTTACCCGGAGCATTCATGCGGCCGGAGCGGCCGACGCGGTGCAGATAATCCTTGGGGTTTTCCGGGACATTATAGTTGATAACGTGCGATATACCCTTGACGTCGATGCCCCGTCCCATCACATCGGTTGCCACCAGCAACTGGATATTGTGCGCGCGAAAGTTATCCAGTGCCTTCTGGCGACGGCTTTGGGTCAAGTCGCCGTGGATGTACATCGCCTTGTACCCCCTGCGCTGCAACTCCTTGCCCAACCGTTCTGCGCCCCGCTTGGTGCGGGTGAAGATCAGGCTCAGCTCCGGCTTATCCCGCTGCAAGATCTTGATCAGCAGTAGGAGCTTGCGCTGTTCCATCACCGCGAAGTAACGCTGATCCAGGGTCTCCACCGAGGGACCGCGCTCGTCTATAGCTGAGACATGGATCGGATCGTGCAAAAACTGCTCGGCCAAACGCATGGTCTCCCAAGGCAGGGTGGCGGAGAGAAACAAGGTCTGCTGCCGGCGGGTGCAGCGACGGAGGATATGGGTGATATCCTTGCGAAAACCCATATCGAACATGCGGTCCACCTCGTCGAGCACCAGAAGAGAGAACTCGGACAAATCTATGGTCTTGCGCTGGACATGATCGAGCAGGCGCCCGGGGGTGGCCACGACGATCTCCGGCTTGCGGCGCAACTCATCAATCTGCCGCTTGATGGGCGTTCCCCCATAGACGGCAGTGGAGCGTGGCGGCGCTTGTCCCGACAGCCTGCGGTTCTCCTCGTTGATCTGCACCGCCAGCTCGCGCGTGGGAGCCAAGACCAGGGTGCGCAGCGGCCTACCTTGAGAAAAATACTCGCAGATGGGCAACAGAAACGCTGCGGTCTTGCCGGTGCCGGTGCGGGCCAGTCCCACGCAATCGCGGCCGGTGAGCACCGCCGGGATGAATTTTTGCTGGATGTCCGTGGGAGTGCCAAAGCGAATCCGTTGCACCGCGGCAAGCGACTGCGGGCCGAGGCCCAGCTTGGCGAAGGCCTCCAATTCGGCTGAACTGGAGACTTGCAGCGCTGAGGCTGGCTCTGCCGCCGCGTGCATGGACTGAGGGTCGGAGGAGCGCCTCTTCCTGGGACGTTGTACCTTGCGGGGGGTGTGTGCCCTTTGGTTATAGGGCTTGGACTTCTGCTGTGGTTGTGCTTGTTCTTGTATTATCATTACCGGTATCATACCGAGAAATAGAGCTGAATTCAAGTCAGAGGCGCTCAGTCGGTCTATTGGCGTTGACAGCGGCCAAGACTAATAGGTAAACTGAGCAGCAGATGGCGCTAGCTCAGCTAGCGATCAAGTTGGTTATCAAGGAGGAAATAACGATGCTCAAGTGGTGCTCGGCAGCGCTGGTCGCGCTGGTTTTGCCGGCCTGGCTGGCAGCTGGCAGCGTTAGCGCGCCCGACCTCGCCGGTCTAATCCACCAGGGTGATCAGGCCTATGCGCAGCGTTTCAGTATTGCGGCCGACAAGCCGCAGGAGTTCTTCACCGCTTACCTGCCGCTGCTCCGCCAAGGGATCCAAGCCTATCAGCAGGCCGTCCCGCTCCTGGGGACTCTCCCGGTGCAATCTCAGGCGCACGTCTACGATCGACTGGCCCAGCTCGACAATGAGCTGAGCAAGCTCTTGACCAAGCAAGCAGAGATCGAGCCGGTCCTTTTGGCGGGCAAGGCCGCCGCTATCGCCAGCATGAAGCTCCATCCCGGCTTCAATGAGAAGAACCTGGTGGCCACCCTCAAATTCGTGGACGATGTGGCCCCCTTGAGCTGGGGCGCCAATAACTGGGGTACCTGGCTCGGCTTTCATCCCTTGCAGGGCCTCAGTGAGGTGGGCCAGGTCCAAGCGATGTATCAGCGGGCCGTCGCCGTGAATGAGGGTTACTGGGGCGGCTCTCCCCAGAACTCGCTGGGCTCCCTCCTGGCCGGCTTGGGCAACCTGCGAGGGGCCAAGACACATTTTGAGCGGGCCATCGCCCTCGATCCAGATTATCTGGAAAATTACGTGGTCTACGTGCAGTATTTCGGCTTCTCCCATGACCTTTTCTCCGGCGCGCTCACCGGGGTGCGTCAAGGTCAAGAGCAGTTCGTTCAGGACAAGCTCAACTTCGTGCTCAGTACGCCCATCGAGCCGACCCATCCCCTCTGGAGTTGGATCGCCAAGCACGAGGCGCGAGAGTTGCTCGATCAGTTCCACAAGTTCAAAGGCTGACCGGTCGTCCACTCAAGCGACGGTTCGACGGTCAAGCCCCGATATGAGCGGCATCATTCACAATGCCGACCGGTGGCAGTATAAGATATCTCGGTTGGCTAATAACTAGCACAATGGAGATGAACGATATGGCTCAAACAGCCCAACTGACCATTGACGGCAGGAGCTATCAGCTGCCCCTCTTGACCGGCAGTGAGGAAGAGCGGGCACTGGACATCACCGGGTTGCGCCAGCAGACCGGCCTGATCACCCTGGACTCCGGCTATGGCAACACCGGTTCCTGCCGGAGCGCCATCACTTTTATCGACGGAGAGAAGGGCATCTTGCGCTATCGGGGCTATCCCATCGAAGAGCTCGCCGCCCACTCCAGCTTCCTCGAGGTAGCCTATCTGCTCATCTACGGAGAGTTGCCTTCAGAACAGCAGCTCACCGCCTTCAAGAACAATGTGACTTGCCATACGATGATCCATGAGGATCTGAAGCACATCTACCAGGCCTTCCCCCCCGATGCGCACCCTATGGCGCCGCTCTCGGCGGTGGTCAGCGCTCTGTCCACCTTCTATCAGGATGCCCTGGACCCGCTCAACCCGGAGCATGTGGAGCTGGCCATCTGCCGTCTGCTGGGCAAGCTGCCCACCATCGCCGCTTACGCCTACAAGAAGTCTATCGGCCAGCCCTTCATCTATCCCGACGATCGGCTGGAGTACGCGGCCAACTTCTTGCAGATGATGTTCTCCGTGCCCCCGGAGCCCTATCAGGTTGACCCGGAGCTGTCTCACACCCTCGATCAACTCTTCTTGGTGCATGCCGATCACGAGCAGAACTGCTCGGCCTCCACGGTGCGCATGGTCGGCTCCAGCCGGGCCAATCTTTTCGCCTCGATCTCGGCCGGCATCAGCGCTCTCTGGGGACCTTTGCACGGCGGAGCCAACCAAGGGGTGTTGGAGATGCTGCAAAGAATCGCCGACGACGGGGGCAACGTGGAGAAATATGTGGCGCTGGCCAAGGACAAGTCCTCCGGCTTTCGCCTGATGGGCTTTGGCCATCGGGTCTATAAAAACTTCGACCCGCGCGCGCGCATGCTCAAGCAGGAGTGCGACATCGTGCTGGGCAAGCTGGGCATTGAGGACCCCTTGCTCGACATCGCTCGTCGGCTGGAGGAGACGGCCCTCCATGATGAGTACTTCATCGAACGCAAGCTCTACCCCAACGTGGATTTCTACAGTGGGACCATCTATCGGGCGATGGGCTTCCCCCTGAACATGTTCCCGGTGCTCTTCGCCATCGGCCGCCTGCCGGGCTGGATCGCTCAGTGGAAAGAGATGATCGAGCACCATGAGCGCATCGCCAGGCCGCGCCAGCTCTACGTCGGACCCCAGCAGCGCCACTATCTGCCGCTCGATCAACGCGGCTCCTAAGCTAAAAGCCTGAGACCCAGCTCCATCGCCGGAACTGGGCCTCAGGATTCAGCTTTACTCACCCCTCAGGAGATTGACTGCTGTCCCCTCGGCAGCTATGCTAGCGGGCAACATTAGGAGGCTGAGATTCTCATGAAACGCAAAGACCTGATTTCGTTATGTGATTGCTCCGCCGAAGAGCTCTGGGAGTTTCTGGAGACGGCCAAACAGCTCAAAATCGCCCACAAGTCTGGCCAGAGCTCCCGACCGCTGGCCGGCCGGACGCTGGCGCTGATCTTTCAGAAGCCCAGCCTGCGCACCCGGGTGTCTTTTGAGACCGGCATGACTCAACTGGGTGGTCATGCCATCTACCTGGCGCCCACCGACATCAAACTGGGTCAGCGCGAGACGACCGAGGACATCGCCCTGGTGCTCTCCGGCTACGTTGACGGCATCATGGCCCGCGTCTTCGAGCATCAGGTAGTGGAAGATTTGGCCCGTTATGCCACCGTTCCGGTGATCAACGGCCTTTCTGACCTAGAACACCCCTGTCAGGTCTTGGGTGATCTCCTGACGATCTGGGAGCTGAAGCGCCGGATCGCCGGGCTCAAGCTGGCCTGGATCGGCGATGGCAACAACGTGTTGCACTCCTGGCTGAGCGGCGCGTCCAAGCTGGGTCTAAATCTCTCGCTGGCCTGCCCGGAGGGCTTCGAGCCGGAGGCGGAGATCATCGAGTATGCCAAAGCGCAGGGGACGCAGATCGAGCTAAGCCACGATCCAACCGAGGCCGTGCGCGGGGCCGACCTGCTCTATACCGACGTCTGGGCCTCGATGGGCGAGGAGGCAATCGCAACGCAGAAAAGGCAGGCTTTTCAGGGCTTTCAAGTCAATGATGAACTGCTAGCGCTGGCCGACCCGGAGGCGCGGGTGCTGCACTGTCTGCCAGCTCACTACGGCGATGAGATCACGCACAAGGTGGCTCACGGTCCTCAGAGCGCCCTCTGGGTACAGGCCGAGAATCGGCTGCACGCGCAGAAGGCCATCATGGCCTTGCTGATGGGGTGACGGGCATTCTGGGCAGTCGATATCTGGAGCGCCAGCCGCTCCGGCTTCAGGAGCGGGTCTGGATCTATCCCCCGGATTGGCAACATTTGGAGCCGACGATCGGCTGGGTGAGCACCGGAGCGGGTCTGATAGTGATAGACTCCGGCAACAGCCCTGAGCATGGCCGGCGGGCATTGCGAGCGATTCGCTCTATCAGCGATGAGCCGATTCGCTATCTGATCAACACCCATCGCCACTGGGATCATACCTTTGGCAACCAGGTTTTCGACGCACCGATCATTGCCCATGCGCTCTGCCAGCGCAAACTGGAGCAAAACCTGCGAGATGACTGGGCCCCGGACCGGCTGATGGGCTGGGTGCAGAGCTTTGTGCTGACGCACGTTCCCACGCTTCAGCTCGAGCAATTTGCCGGCTTGCGACTCATCAGGCCGGAGATCACCTTCTCCGGGCATTTACGCCTGACGCTGGGAGCTACGCGCCTGGAGCTCGTTTATCTAGGCGGGGTGCACACCCGGGACTCGATCGGGGTCTATCTGCCGGCCCAGCGGCTGCTATTCCTGGGCGATGCGCTCTATTTCAGGACCGACCAACAGATCGCCGAGCGTCTGGGCCGCTTGCTGCGTCGGATCGATGCTTTGGGGGCAGAGCGCTTCGTGGCTGGCCACGAGCGGCCCTATGACCGCGAGGTACTAGCGCGCAAGGCGCGCCGCTGGCTGGCAAAATCTAACTCTAGTGGGTAGGGGTAGCTCCACCTACAGATGACCGCCATGCCTAGGGGCCATTTCATTCTATGTTACCCTCCTGGAGCAGGTCGACCGTGCTGGCGACGGTATTGCTTCATGGCGCGGGCTTGATGGGTAACAAGAAGGTTTCCTCATCTAGTCTCAGCACCACTTCAACGCCGCTGGAGGCCGCACCCTCCACTTGTTGCCACCCTGTCAGAAGCCCTCGAAGACGTTCATGCTACGATCAGGCAAGGTCGAAACGGTCAAGGTTCATTACTTTGTTCCACGCCGCTACAAAGTCGTGCAGAAACTTCTCCTGGGAGTCCTCACATGCGTAGACTTCCGCCAAGGCCCGGAGTTGGGAGTTCGAACCGAAGATTAGGTCAACACGGGTGGCGGTCCACTTGAGTTCGTCCGTTGCGCGATCATACCCCTCGAACACGTCTTCGTCTTCCGATGTTGCCTTCCACGTCGTGCTCATGTCGAGCAGATTCACGAAGAAGCCATTGGTGAGTGTCTCTGGTTGTTTGGTGAAGACGCCGTGCTGGGTCTGGCCGACGTTGGTATTCAGGACGCGCATGCCGCCAACGAGCACCGTCATTTCAGGCGCGGTCAGGGTCAGCAATTGCGCCCGATCGACCAGCAATTCTTCTGCCGATACGGTGTATTTGGTTTTAAGGTAGTTACGGAACCCGTCTGCAACCGGTTCGAGTACGGCGAATGACTTCGCGTCGGTTTGCTCCTGCGACGCGTCCGTGCGTCCCGGAGTGAAGGGGACGGTCATATCGTAACCGGCATTCTTCGCAGCCTGCTCGACGCCTGCGCAACCGGCCAACACGATCAGGTCGGCAAGCGATACCTTCTTGCCGCCAGACTGCGCGCTGTTGAACTCGCTCTGGATACCCTCAAGGGTTTTCAGCACCTTCTCCAGTTGCTCAGGCTGGTTGACCTCCCAATCCTTCTGTGGCGCCAGGCGGATGCGAGCACCGTTTGCACCGCCGCGCTTGTCGGAGCCACGGAAGGTCGATGCCGAAGCCCAGGCGGTCGACACCAGTTGCGAGACCGACAGGCTTGACGCCAGGATCTTGCCCTTGAGCGAGGCAATATCCTTTTCATCAATCAACGTGTGGTTGACCGCGGGGATCGGGTCTTGCCAGATGAGTTCTTCGGCAGGCACTTCCGGGCCGAGATAGCGTGCGCGCGGACCCATGTCGCGGTGGGTCAGTTTGAACCACGCCCGTGCGAATGCGTCGGCGAACTGATCCGGATCCTCGTAGAAGCGCCTGGAAATCTTTTCGTAAACGGGGTCGACCCGCAGGGCGATATCCGTGGTCAGCATAGTCGGCGCGTGACGCTTGGCCGGGTCGTGGGCGTCCGGAACGGTATCAGCGCCTGCGCCATGCTTGGGCCGCCACTGATGTGCACCGGCCGGACTCTTCGTCAGTTCCCATTCGTAGCCGAACAGGTTCCAGAAGAAGTTGCTGCTCCACTTCGTTGGTGTGGTGCTCCAGGTGACTTCCAGGCCGCTGCTGATCGTGTCACCGCCTTTGCCTGCGCCAAAGGTGCTCTTCCAGCCGAGACCCTGTTCCTCAATGCCGGCGGCTTCGGGCGCAGGGCCCACCAGTGACGCATCGCCAGCGCCATGGGCTTTGCCAAAGGTGTGTCCGCCCGCAATCAGCGCAACCGTCTCTTCGTCGTTCATCGCCATGCGCGCAAAAGTCTCGCGGATATCCCGCGCCGCAGCGAGCGGATTCGGGTTGCCGTCCGGGCCTTCCGGATTGACATAGATCAGGCCCATCTGCACCGCAGCGAGCGGATTTTCGAGATCCCGGTCGCCGGAGTAGCGTTTTTCATCGCCCAGCCAGGTGGTCTCGGAGCCCCAGTAAGTGTCCTCTTCCGGCTCCCAGATGTCCTCACGCCCGCCGCCGAAACCGAAGGTCTTGAATCCCATCGATTCGAGTGCGACGTTGCCGGCGTAAATCATGAGGTCAGCCCATGAGATCTTGTTGCCGTACTTCTGCTTGATCGGCCAGAGCAGCCTGCGCGCCTTGTCGAGGTTCACGTTGTCAGGCCAGCTGTTGAGAGGCGCGAAACGTTGATTCCCGGACGATGCGCCACCGCGGCCGTCGCCGATACGGTACGTGCCAGCGCTGTGCCACGCCATGCGAATGAAGAACGGACCATAGTGACCGAAGTCCGCCGGCCACCAGTCCTGTGAGTCGGTCATCAGTGCCAGGAGATCCTTCTTCAGGGCCTCCAGGTCGAGTTTCTTGAATTCCTCAGCGTAGTTGAACTCTTCACCCATCGGGTTGCTCATGGGACAGTTCTGATGAAGAATCTTGAGGTTCAACTGGTTCGGCCACCAGTCCCGGTTTGACGTGCCACTACCGGCAGTAGTACTTCCAGGAACAACTCGACCCTTCTCATGCTTCTTTACGGCCATTTAGTTCTCCTTGTCAAATTTAGGTGAGATGTAATACTCAACGCTGTATAGCACAACTGTTAAGTTAGTCACCGCATAGGATATCTCTCCATTTTCACTGATTGCTTTGCTTCATTGCTCTTCTTCATCGCGCGAACGCTGGCAGTCGGGACACAATCCCTCAAAGAGGACATGAGCGCTCTCAACCTGGAAATCGGTTTCGCGCCTGACTCGTTTGAGGAGTTGCTCCAAATGTGGCACCTTGTAGTCCAGCACTACGCCGCAGCGGCGACAA
>VAOU01050245.1_pt1 | contig 10487 bp, 7 predicted proteins | sample 3393871 | NCBI WGS metagenome assembly VAOU01 (sample SAMN08290440, study PRJNA428436) | hydrothermal vent metagenome | isolation source: Deep-sea hydrothermal vent chimney | place: Atlantic Ocean: South-mid Altantic Ridge | depth 1820 m m
CCTGGTCGTGAAATCGGTTGGGGTCTTTTTAATAATAGCCTGGATGATGTGTTTGAAGGTTTCTACAGGCCGTACTCAGCAAATCCGGGTGATGTAACAGGCGGCAGTCTGGTTCCGGCCATTGATCTGCATGAAAATGACAATAGCTATACGGTCAGAGCAGAGATACCCGGAGTAAAGAAAGAAGATATTGATGTCACTGTGAATGACGGAGTGCTGACCATTAATGCTGAGACCCGATATGAAAATGAAGAGAAGGAAGATGATGGTCGTGTACTTCGACAGGAACGTCGTTATGGTAAATATGTTAGAAGTATTCGGCTTGGCAAAGATGTAGATGAAAGCCATGTCAAGGCAAAATACAAGGATGGTGTTCTTGAACTTGAGCTTCCAAAAGTTGAAGAAGTTAAACCGAAGAAGATCTCTATCGATGTAAATTAGAAAGCAATCGTAAAGTTTATTCCCCTTTTAGCTGCCGTATGACAGCTATTTTTTTGTCTGTATTCCGCGCAACAAGGCTATGCAATTCGTCAGCAAGTCGAATACAATCGGGAGCTGGAACAGGCATCTGGAAAGCAATATGAACACACCTAACATATCAGCACAGCAAAGAGCCGGCATACTTGCTGAAGCATTGCCGTATCTTAAGCGTTTTCGGAAGAAGACTATCGTCGTCAAGTATGGCGGTAATGCTATGGTGGATGAAAGCCTGAAAGAAGGTTTTGCGCGTGACATAGTCCTGATGAAGCTGGTGGGGATCAACCCGGTTATTGTGCATGGCGGTGGACCGCAGATTAATCAACTGCTGGATAAAATCGGCAAGGAAAGCCAGTTTATTAAAGGCATGAGGGTAACCGACCGTGAGACCATGGATGTGGTTGAGATGGTACTTGGTGGTCTGGTCAACAAGGAGATCGTTACCCTGCTGAATCGTCACGGTGGTAAGGCAGTGGGTCTGTCCGGTAAAGACGGCGGCTTGTTACACGCCCGCAAGATGGTGCTTGAAAGCAACGCGGATCCTGCACTCAGTGCGCCCGAAATTATCGACATTGGTCATGTTGGTGAAGTGGAAAGCGTTGACCCGGAAATTGTAAAGCTGCTGGAGTCAGGTGAGTTTATTCCCGTTATAGCACCTATCGGTGCTGATAATGAAGGGCAGACCTACAACATCAATGCTGACATCGTGGCCGGCACTATTGCGCGTACTTTGATGGCAGAGAAGCTGATACTGATGACAAACACTGCCGGTGTACTAGACGAGAGCGGCGACGTAGTGACGGGTTTGAGTGCCTCTGAAGTTGATCAACTGGTGAAGTCTGGTGCCATCTACGGCGGTATGTTGCCCAAGGTTGCCTGTGCGCTGGATGCAGTAAAGTCAGGGGTTAAGTCTGCTCATATTATTGATGGCAGGGTGGAGCACGCCTTGTTGCTGGAAGTGTTTTCTGATGAAGGCATTGGGACATTGATTTCTGGTTAGCAGATGGTAGTCGTGGAGTAAGGTTTTACGGAACCCGTACGTAGAGAATCACCCTGTTGCCCATAGGTGATATGGCCGGCCCAGATTTACGTTTTTCTTTTTTGTGTTGTCACCTTTCCGGCACGCAGGCCATTTGCAACGGCCAGCAGTTCGCTCGCTTCATGAGCCAGCACTGTGAAGGCTATGCTGATCATGCCAGTCACGCCAAGCGGGATAAGTAAGGCAAGAACGGTAATAGAAAAAACGATATTTTGTCTGCTGACCTTCCTTGCCTTACGGCCAAGTTGCATGACTTCAACAAGTTTGTTCAGGTCATCTGCCATCAACACAACATCGGCTGACTCGATAGCGGCATCCGTGCCAGCAGCACCCATTGCGACGCCACAGGTAGCTGTTGCCAGTGCAGGGGCATCGTTGACGCCATCTCCGATCATTAGAACATTACCCTGAGTAAGTAATTTCTTGATGGCATCGACCTTGTCTTCGGGCTTCAGATCAGCCCGTACATCGTCGACACCTACCTGCTCGGCAATTCTTTGTGCTGTGCCGGCGTTATCACCTGTCAGCATAACAGTGCGAATACCCTGCTTATGCAGTGACTGTATGACTTGCGGGACATTATCACGCAAGATATCCTGCATGGCGATTAGACCCTGAAGTTCGGTTTCCGATCCAACCAGTACGACAGTTTTTCCTTCGTTCTGCAGGGTGCTGATTTGATCCTCAAACTGACTGATATCCTGTCCCATCTCAAGAAACAGGTCGGGTTTTCCCAGATACCAGGTAGCGTCATTCCAGTCAGCCTGTATCCCTGATCCTGTCAGTGCCGCGAAGCCGGATACTTTCACAGGAGCTATTCCCCTGCCATTGCCATAGTTACGAATAGCATGAGCCAGCGGGTGTTCGGAATTGCGCTCCATACCGTATGCCAGAGCGATCAGGTCCAAATTATTCTTGCCGTTACTGCTGATTAAGTCCGTTACCTGTGGTTTGCCATAGGTGAGGGTGCCAGTCTTGTCGAAGGCAATAATATCGATAATACCGAGATGTTCCAGGTGGGCGCCACCCTTAATCAAAATCCCATGTTTGCCAGCTCCGGCAATTCCTGCAGCCATGGTGATTGGCAGTGATATGATCAGTGCACAGGGGGCCGCGGCTACCAGAAGGACTACTGCGCGCTCAGCCCAGAAGCTCATGTCTGCGGATGCGAGCCAGGGTATCAATAGCATCAGTGCAGAAGCCAGTAGCACGGCAGGACTGTAGCGCCGGCCAAATTTTTCCATCCACTGCTGAGCTTTCCCTTTCTGGTCCTGTGCCTCTTCAACCAGTTTGATGATGCGTGATAAGGTGTTATCTGCAAAGGTTTTACTTGCCTCAATGCTTAGCACACCCTGGCCGTTTATGCTGGCAGCAAAGACTTTCATTCCTGGCCCTTTGTCCACAGGTACTGATTCGCCTGTGACAGGTGATTCGTCGAGACTGGATATACCACTGACGATTTTTCCATCGGTTGGCAACGACTCACCGGGTCGTACAATAAAAAGGTCGCCGACTTTCAATTCTTTTGCTGGAATAAGCAGTTCTTCGTCATCCCGAATGATCCTGGCTTCCTTCGGTGCAAGATCCAGCAAGGCGCGTATAGCTGTGCGTGTTCGGGCAAAAGCAAATTCCTCAACACCTTCTGCGGCACCATACAGCACGACCAGAGCAGCAGCTTCTTCCCACATGCCAAGGATGCCAGCGCCAGTCGTGGCCGTTATCATCAAGATGGAAATGCCGACTTCACGCTTTTCATAAAGTCCTTCAACACCTTCCTGCGCCCAGTACCAGGCGCCAACAGGGATGGCGATCCAGTAGAGCATGTTCTCAAATGTTGAATCAATAAGACCTGAAAGAGCGAGTATCCATGCAGGCAGGGCGATCAGTCCTGCAATCAGGGCATTGCGAAGAGGCGGGAAACGCCACCAGGGGCCAGTGAAATTCTCATCAGAACCAGAACAGGACATTTTTTTCCTTCGTGTTGTGAAGTCCAGACAGTCTTTCCGTGACTGCCCGGTACTATTTCATTAAATACCGTGTCCGGTATCTATCTCGATCTTTCCTTTCGAGAAACGTGTATAGAGAACGGGAAGCACGAACAGGGTAAGCAGGGTAGATGAAAATAATCCACCGACTACAACCGTTGCTAGCGGACGCTGCACTTCCGAACCGACACCGCTCGCTAACAGCATCGGTATCAGACCCAGTGCTGCAATAGAAGCGGTCATCAGGACAGGTCGCAAGCGTGACAATGCACCATTAAAGATGGCTTCATCTATAGGGCCAGTCCAGCCATCGGCGCGCTGGTTAATGGCGTTCACCATCACTACGCCATTCAGCACGGCAACACCGAAAAGGGCGATGAAGCCGATGGATCCCGGTACCGATAGATATTGTCCAGAAAAGAACAGAGCAGCGATTCCGCCTATCAATGCCAGCGGTACATTGAGCATGATCAGCAGTGCCTGGCCGACTGAGTTAAAGGCGAAATATAACAACAGAAAGATCAGTCCGAGTGACAGCGGCACAACGATCATCAAACGCTGCTGTGCACGTTGCTGATTTTCGAACTGACCACCGTAGACTATGCTGTAACCGGGTGGCAGGTCGATTTCGTCACGGATGCGCTGGTCGATTTCTGTTACCAGTCCACCCATGTCGCGGCCTTCAACATTGGTCTGAATCACCACGCGACGTTGCACATCGTCCCGGCGAATCTGCGGCGGGCCGGATTCGATACCGACACTGGCAACATCACTGAGCTTTACCCATGCACCGCCAGGGGCCTGCAGGATCAGGTTGCTGATGGCTTCGATGCTGTTACGATGCTCTTTGGCCAGACGGACATAAATATCATAACGCTCATTGCCCTGGATCACCTGGCCGGCCTTCTGCCCACCAATAGCATCAGACACCAGGCTGATGACCTGATTTACGGGAATGCCGTAGCGCGCCAGCTTGTCTCGATCCGGTCGTACAACCAATTGTGCTTCGCCTTCACTTTGCTCCAGCGCCACACCGGTGGTGCCATCGATCTCCTTGACCAGCGCATCAATCTCCTTGCCTTTTTCTACCAGCACAGCCAGATCGGGTCCAAATAGTTTAATGGCAAGCTGAGCCTTAACACCGGACAGCAGTTCATCAACACGGGTAGCGATAGGCTGTGAAAAAGTAAACAGCAGACCGGGTACGATGGACATTTTTTCTTCCATCAGCTTCTGAATCTCCTTACGGTTTTTTGCTGAGGTCCATTCCGGTACCGGTTTCAGACCCATAAATATCTCGATATTGGAAACAGGCTCAGGGTCACCACCCACTTCAGCACGACCGACTCGACTTGAGGCGTACAGTACCTCTGGAAATGTTAGCAACTGCTTCTCGAGTATCTGTGCTACCTCCATGGCGGTATTGAGGCTGGAGGAGGGGGCCAGCGTCACACGTACATTGATGGTGCCTTCCTCAAGCTCCGGTACAAACTCTGTTCCCAGAAAAGGAACCAGGGCGATCGAAGCAACAAACAGTCCGAGAGCTATTATCACAACTACTGCCCGATGGGACAGTGATTTTTGCAACAATCCTCGATACTGTCTTTCTACAGGCTTCAAAATTGGACTGGTTTTTTCCCTGACACCTGTTTTAAAAACAAAGCTTGCCAGGGCTGGGATGACTATCAACGCCACCAGCAGAGAGGCTATCATGGCCAGCACGATGGAAATTGCCATCGGCTGGAACAGCTTGCCTTCCACGCCTTCGAGTGCGAACAACGGTGCAAACACAATAGTAATGATAAGCACAGCAAAGAACACCGGTCTGCCGACTTCTTTGGCCGATTCCTTGATACGCAGTGCCATGCCGTGATCGTCATGTGCCGAGTCATAGGGATGCGGGTCACCCTTATCGATACCCTGCTGTAGTTCTTCCCTGTGCTGGGCATCCGGATGCGTCAGATGACTGAAGATATGTTCCATCATCACCACCGAGCCATCGACCATCATGCCAATGGCGATAGCCAGTCCACCCAGTGACATCAGATTCGCAGATATCTCCCAGTAGGCCATGGCCATCAGTGCCATACCAATGGATATCGGGATAGATAACAGCACCAGCAGGGTTGCACGGATGTTCATCAGAAATAGTAGTAGTACGACGATAATCAGTACAAAGGCTTCCAGTAGTGCTTTGGTTACCGTTGAGACGGCCTTATCGACCAGCTTGGACTGGTCATAGAATGGTTCAATGATGACACCGTCTGGCAGTGCCTGCTGAATAGCGGGCAGGCGTTTCTTGATGCCATCAATAGTGGCCTTGGTATTTGCTCCCATGCGTTTCATGACAATGCCTACAACAACTTCACCTAGCTGTTTTGCATTACCGTTTTCATCACGCATGGTCATGGTGACCGCACCCTGGCGAATTTCAGCGCCATACTCAACAACCGCAACATCCTTCACCCGTACCACAGTGCCATTCTTCTGTTTAAGTGGAATATTGCCAATATCGCGCAGCCCATTCTGGCCCGGGCGTACCCAGCCGACGCCACGAATGACGAGTTGTTCGGCCCCCCGATCCATATACCAGCCACCGGCATTACGGTTATTGGTTTCGATGGCCTCAGTCACTTCGCGTGGCAGGAGGTCGAAGCTCAGCAGGCGCTGAGGATCCAGCTGCACCTGATACTGCCGTACCTCACCGCCAAAAGAGAGCACTTCGGTGACACCCCCTACAGGCATGATCAATAGTTTGACCACCCAGTCATTGAGGCTGCGCAAGGTCTGGCTGTCATATTTTCCGGGTTCTTTTGAGCGGATCATGTACTGGAACACCTGCCCCAGACCGGAAGTATTCGGTCCCATGGCCGGTGTACCTATACCGCTCGGTATTTGCTCGCGAGCAGATAGCAGACGCTCGAATACCAGTGAACGGGCAAAATAGATGTCGGTTCCTTCTTTGAAAACAACGGTAATTCCTGATAGGCCCGTCTTGGAAATTGAGCGTACCTCCTCGACATCTGGCAGGCTATACATCACCGCTTCAATCGGGAAGGTGATCAATTGTTCAACTTCTTCTGCGGCCAGTCCAGGTGCTTCCGTGTTGACGGTGACCTGGATATTGGTGACATCAGGGAAGGCATCGAGGTTGAGATTAGGCAGAATAATTACGGCCCCAAATACCATGGCAACCAGAGCAATAACCACTAGCAGGCGACTGCCGACGGCAGTATCAATAATTTTATTTAGCATTACAGCCTCCTAATGGTTGTGAATTTCGAAGCCACTTTTTGCCAGCTCAGACTGGACAAAAAAAGCCCCTTGCGTGACCATGGGAGTGCCGGGTTCGATACCGGAGATGACAGCTTTACCGTCACTGACATATTTCACTTCAATTTCTACTGCTTTGAACTCACCCGGTTCATCCTGTTGTACCAGCACCTGCCAGTCACCATCAGGGCTGCGTAGTACAGCTGACTCAGGCACACTGAGTGCCTGTATAACCGTATTGGTCTGAATGCGAACATTGACGAACATGCCTGGGTGAAGCTGATCGTTATCATTTTTCACATCCAGCCGCACTGCAAGTGTACGGGTAGTCTCATCAAGGGTGTGGTGGATCTGGCTGACTTTAGCCTGGAATATCCTGTTTCCAACCTGAATAGTGGCAAGATTACCAGAACTGATGCGGGCGGCATCGGCAGGGCGTACCCGTGCTTCCACCCACATGACGGATTCATCTGCAATAACCATTAGTACACGACCGGGTTCCACTCGTTCACCGACAACAAAATCATCCATAAGAACACGTCCCTTGAGTGTTGCAATCAGGCTGAAAGTGCCGTCTGCAGCAATTTTATTTTTTGTATCAAGCAGGTTGGTTATTTCGTCATGGGACATTCCATAGGCATGGACTTTTGCACTTGCCTGATCTCGGCTGACGCGGGCTTCTGTATAGCGTTTTTCCGAAACGACTTTGCGGCCAAGAGATTTAACTCGTCGCCATTCGCGGTCAGCAACCAGCAGTTCACCTTCGGCCTGTGCCATTTCTACACTGGACAGGGTCACCAAAGGCTGGTCTTGCTCGACGATATCACCGAGTCGGGCATGGCGTTCTATGATCTGAGCGGCTATGCGTGGTGTGATTTTTACCGTGCGATAGTCATTCAGCATGACTTCACCCGGTGCGGTAAATGTCCCGGTGACATTGCCCAGTGCAAGCCTGGTCACTTCTATGCCAGCTGTCTTTAGCTGCTCGGGGGTCAGATGCACCGTACCAGATTCTTCATGTCCACCGCCCTCACCTTGTCCCTGTTCATCATGAGCAGGTGATGCAGAAGCCGTTTTGGCTGGATTACTCTCTACCGTGAAGGTGTAAGTCATAGTCACCATCGATACAAGAAGCGCAACGTGTAGTGGTTTTATAGGCATAATCATTTGTCTATTCCTGTGTTCGTAATTTTCAGCCAGTCGTCGATGCTGGCTGTATCTTCCATCCATTCGAAGCTGCTGCGCCACATCTGGTTGCGCAGTTCGATTCCCGAAGCCTGTGTATCCAGCGCCTGCTTGAGCTGCACGAGATAGTCGGTGGTGCTCATGTCGCCGCTGCGCCACAGGCGCTTGGTCAACGCGAGCTGGCTATCGATATGCCCACGACCGCTTTCCCGCCAGGCGTCGAACGCTGAACGCAGCAGGCGATAGCGCTGCGTACTGCTCAAGACCTGTGCCTTCAGGTCGCGCTTCGTCTGGCGAAGTTTTTGTTCTGCCTGCGCAAGTTCCTGACGTGCTGTTTGTACTTCTGCTTTCTGGTTGTTTCGTATCTTGAGCGGCAGGCTCAATGTCAGTCCGACCAGGGATTCCTCATCTTCCCTGCCACCACGTAGGGCAAGCGTCGGTTCCCAGCTGCGTTCACTTTTTCGAAGCGCTACGCGCTCACTCAAGGCATCAATACTGGACGCTGATTTTCGAATAGTTGGCAGTTCAATGACGAATGCCTCAATATCCGCTGGTAGGACAGGCGAGGGTAGTGATTCTGGCAGTACGCGGGTTTTAGCCGGGAGTGTGGGGAAAAGGGCGATGACTTTTTCCTGGGCAACAGTATAGGCTGTCAGCGCCTGCGCGTGCGCCATTAGCGCTTCGTTGTAGGCCAGCTGCGCGAGGTTGGTTTCTACCTGTGAGAGGTCGCCTGCCTGGTAACGGCGTTTAGCAATATCGGCAAACTCGCGCATTAGCGCCAGCCCTTCAACGGCGAGAGCCGCAATCTCTTTGCCTGACTGCTGGTCAGACAGTGCGGTCAACAAATCGTGAAGTAGCGATAACTCGGCCAGCTCGAACTCGGCGCGGGCGGCTTTCAGTTCGGCTTCGGCAACCCCTGTTCTTGCCTTACGTTGTCCGCCGCTGTCTATCTTCTGGCTGTACTGCAATACTGTCGTATTGATATCGGTATTCTCCGTATCAAACTCCAGTTCCGGGTTATACAGCGGCCGTCCGGCCGCCTGCAGGCGCGAGACGGCTGCTTGCAGGGCGTCCCTGGCGGCAAGCAGGCGCGGGTGGTCAGGCAGCGCGCCCGAAATGAGCGTGGTGAGGTCTGCCGGTGCATAGTTATCCAGTGGCACGGCCAGTTTTGTCTGATTCGCCCACACAGGTATTGCGAGCAGGCCCGCACAAAGTGCAGACACGAGTAATGTCTTGTTAGTCATTTAGTGATTCCTGAAAAGGTTACAACAGCACATCTGTCTTGATGCGCGCGTAGTGTTTTATTCAGAAATCAGGCGTTGGGTGGTGGAAGAGGGGGCTGGTATGCCTGGGAAGCCCGGGCATGATTACTGGTTGCTATTGTACGCAGGGCACTACGGATAATTATTTCACTGCTGTTATTAAGGATACCAAGAAAATGGACAGCGTCATGGCAGCAGTGTTTGCTGGACGAATTGTTCAGATTTACTGGATCAGCATCGCCAGACGTAGCAGAAGAGTGATTTTGTTTTTCATGTTCCTGAACCAGATCTGCCACATCAATGGCCCATACCATATTGCTACCAAGCAGGAAGAATATAATGATATTGATAAGAAGCTTCTTCATATCATTTCATTGTACAACATGATAGATAATGATGCGAAGTCACTGAATCATTCAAAACGTGCGGATATGTTGGGAAAAGACTACATTCTTTGACATATATCAATAAAAATAATTTAATTATATGCTAATATACTCCTGTGATTTGGTATATAGTCTAGTTTTGGTCTGCTATATTCTTTATATATTATTATGTTGTATATTTACAAAAAATTATCTGGAACAATGTTACGAATCATGATTTTGATACTGCTATTGGTTCCTGCTGCATCTTCATTTGCAGCCGAGCATGAAGAATGTATTGATAAAGCAGGGCACAATTATTCATCTGTTGATGGTCAGGATGCTATTGACAGGGCAATGGATAAGGCAGCAGTTAGCGAGCACCAGTACTTTGTAGACTCCTGTTGTCATAGAGGTGAATATTCCTGCCAGAGTTCTTACTATGATGAGACTTCGACTACGCCAGTTTTATTGGGCCAAACATCAACTCTATCTCAACATGAAGTAGCCATCAGTTTCTTTTTAGCTACAGATCCCTTCTCTACCAATGAGAATTACCGACCCCCCTTGCGCCCTCCTATTTTTCTGACCTAAAGGCTTGCTAAAGCTAAAGTTGTTCGTGCGTCATGGCCGTATGAACCAGCAAAGTAGTAAAAATTCAATCGTGAGATTAGCTTCCATGAAATATACAGAAATGGAGTAATGAAATGAAAAAACGACACAATGCAATATTAAGAAAGGCCGTTATGGCGGCTGTGATTGGTGCCTTTCCGATTACCTCGATGGCAGGCGGCAGCGACTATGATGTGCTGCAGGACCAGGTAAAAGCGCTGCAGAAGCAATTAGAGAAGGTACAGAAGGCGCTCAAGGAAATAAAAACGAAGAGTGCATCGAAACAGGA
>VAOU01032781.1_pt1 | contig 10453 bp, 13 predicted proteins | sample 3393871 | NCBI WGS metagenome assembly VAOU01 (sample SAMN08290440, study PRJNA428436) | hydrothermal vent metagenome | isolation source: Deep-sea hydrothermal vent chimney | place: Atlantic Ocean: South-mid Altantic Ridge | depth 1820 m m
CTGCTTATCGGCTCTCTACCCATCAAGTTCTTTTGTATGCGATCCACCACCTGTCGGATATCGTCACCCTTGGTGCGTAAATACTCGTCTTCCATGGCTTCAAAAACGTCTATCAAGGACCGGCTTTGTCGGGCAATCGCCTGTTCTGCATTGATCTGTAGACGGGTGACGAGTTCTTCCGGCTGTTGCGCCAGCATCGGATCATCCAGCATCATAAGATGGGCCTCGATAAAGCCAGTGGCTTCCGGTGGCGAGTCAGCAGTAATCTGCTTGCGAATCTGGATCATCTGCATACGCGTAGCAGCGATGGCCTCGCGCAGCCGGCGCACTTCATCACTGATGTGTTTCTTTGCTATCAGGTACTCGGGGACTTCTGATGATTCCTGAGACACAACACAGGCAGTACCGATAGCGATTAGCCTGCCGATCCCTGAGCCGTGCATGGACAACATTACTCGTCCTCTCCAAATCGACTATTGATTAGTTCGAGTAGTGCCCTTGCCGCCGCAGTTTCATCTGTGCCATTTACCTCTAACAACAGATTCGTACCCTGTGAGGCGGCCAGCATCATAATACCCATGATGCTTTTGCCATTGACGCTCTGTTCGTCGTAGACAAGAAAAATATCACTGTCATAGGATGATGCCAGTTTGACAAAGCTGGCTGCCGCTCGTGCATGCAGACCAAGCCGGTTGATGATGCGGATCTGTTCGCTGATCACAGGAACCTGCCCTCTGTGGTGGGTGCATCGCTGGTTATGGATATACCCATAACGCCTCCCTCCTCGGCAAAATGCGACAGTGTGACAAGATTTTCATCTCGGTGATGCAGTACACGCAAAAGCATCGGCAAGTTAAGTCCACTGACTAATGAAACCCGGGGCGGCTCAACGAATTGCCGGGCAATGTTGAAGTGTGTGCAACCGCGTAGATCGGTCAGAATCAGGCATTGTCCTGCTGATATTAGTTGCTCGATGGCTTTTTCTATCTGTCCGGGCAGAATGTTGGCAGTATCCGGGTCATCATATACATTAATCACTTTAACCTGCTCAACTGATTGATTCATTATATGCCCTGCAGCCTCGAGCAGTTCATAACCTATCCGGCCATAGGTAAGCAGAATGATACCGGTCATATTAGATCCCTGTGTTGTAGATGTACTCTTGAGTCATCATTTTTTAATTTCTCTGCCAGTTGTTCTGCTACATAAACAGAGCGATGGCGACCGCCGGTGCAGCCGATGGCGATAGTGATGTAGCTCCGGTTCTCTGTCTCAAAAGCCGGTAGCCATTCACTCAGAAAATTGTATATATGGTCAATCATAGCTGCAGTTGAGGGTTTAGATTTGAGAAAGTTGATGACGTCCTGATCAACGCCCGTTTGCTCGCGTAAGCCCTTCTCCCAGTAGGGGTTGGGCAGGCAGCGTACATCAAAGACAAAATCTGCATCACTGGGATTGCCGTGCTTATGGCCAAATGAAACAATCTGTAGCATCATTGAGGCACCGTCTCGTATACCCACCAGGTCACGAACCTTACTGCGCAGTTCATGCGGGGTAATGTGGCTGCTATCAATTTCCATATTGGCGCTTTGTGCCAGCGACGCGAGCAGTTGATGCTCCTGTCGTATGCCCTCTATCAGTGATATTGACATGTCGGTCAATGGATGACGTCTGCGTGTTTCGCTAAATCGCTTGATCAGGGTCTTTTCATCGGCATACAGGTAAAGTATACGAAATTCTATACCAAGCCGTTTAAGGTCCGCCAGACTGTCTGGCAAAGATTCCAGGAAATGACGGTTGCGAATATCTATGCTAACAGCAGCACGGCTATCCGGGTTGTGCATCAGGCTGGCAGCAAAATGCGGCAGCAGGTTGGCAGGTAGGTTATCAATGCAATAATAACCTATGTCTTCCAGCGCCTGCAGGGCAACTGTTTTACCAGAGCCTGACAGGCCGCTGACTATAGTTAGATCCATCGTTATTGTTTAACACGTCGTTGAGTTTATAACATCTTGCTGGATTGTAATGAAATCCTCAACCGCATTATAACCGCGACTCACCAGGATCTGGTTGCGAACCGCTGCTTCAATCATGACAGACAGATTCCGACCGGAAGTTACCGGAACGGTAATTTCAGGAATCTGTATACCGAGAATGTTTCGATGGCTTTCCTTCTGGTGCAGGCGGTCCATGGTGCTTAGTCGCTGAGGATCCATGCGCTGCAGATTGACAATAAGTTCAATTCGTTTTGTCAAACGCGTGGCTGCTTCACCGAACATTTCGTGAATATTGAGTATCCCCAGTCCACGTACTTCCAGAAAATGGTTGAATTTCGGGTTGCAGTAACCTTCCAGGTGTTCGGGCGAGGTACGACGGATGGTAATAGCATCGTCTGCGACCAGGTGATGCCCCCTGGCAATCAGCTCGAGTGCAAGTTCACTTTTGCCTACACCGCTTTCACCGGTAATTAATACCCCATGCCCCATCACTGAGAGTAATACACCATGCATAGAGGATTTGGGTGAAAGGGCGCGTGCAAGATAGAACTGTAAATGATAGATCAACTCCGGTGCAGGCAGCTGGCTGACAATTAATGGCATATCGGCTTCATCTGCGATTAGTAACAGGTTCTGAGGCACATCCATGCCGTCACTGATAATGACCAGCGAAGTACGGGGCTGATGAAAAATGCGGGATTTCGTACTGGATTGGTGCTGTGCATCCAGTTGATTTAGATAGTTAAGTTCTTCAGTGCCGATGATCTGAACGCGGTTTGCATGGACGGTGTTCAGATAGCCAACCAGTGCCATGCCGGACCAGCGCGCATCGGGTGCTTCGAGGCTGCGTTTGTCACCATTTTTTCCTGCAGCCCAGTGTAACTTCAGTTGTTCTTTGCGGGACTCAAAGACATTTCTGGCTGTTAATGCCGTCCGTGGGGTCATGTCAATAGTGACCCTCACCATTTACAGACAAATCAAAAGTTTCTCGAATCAGGGATGGATCTGTGGTTTCCAGTAATTTCTGCCTTTTTTCATCATTGCGAAATATGCCGGCCAGGCTGGCAAGCAGATTAAGATGCTCCTCTGTCGCATTCTCAGGTACCAGAATGGCGAAGACCAGGTTCACCGGCAGGTGGTCCACAGCATCAAAATCCAGAGCATTCTTTAGATGAAGGAAGACACCGACGACATCTTCCAGACCGGCAATACGCCCGTGGGGCAGGGCCACACCGTTGCCAATCCCGGTGCTACCCAGATTTTCACGTTCAATCAGCGTGCGGAAGATCTGCCTGGCATCGATATTCGGCAGGCGTTCTGCAAGCATATTCGCGATTTGTTCCAGCAGTCTTTTTTTGCTGGTAGTTTGATGGCCTATGACTATTCCGCCACGATCGAGAATCGCCCCTATATCTGGAGCATCATCTTGCTTGTTTCCATGCATGGCGGGATGGCGAATACTGGCGTGACTGACCGACATTATTTATTCAATCGTATTTCTACGATGATCCTTTATTTTTTCTTTGTGTTTGATGACCTGGCGGTCAAGTTTACTGGACAGAGCATCGATTGCGGCATACATGTCACCATCTTCAGAATTTGCATGAATTGTCGCACCACTGGCATTGATCGTTGCTTCGGCAATTTGTCTGCTTTTTTCTACTGACAACACAACATGAGTCGTCGTGACGTGATCAAAATGACGATGGACGCGCTCCAGCTTTTCCGTGACATAATCATAGAGGGCATCGGTAACTTCTATGTGCTGACCAGTGATATTTAATTGCATAGTGAAAGACTCCATCAGAGTGTTAGCGATTTACGCAGGTTGGAAGGGGGAATACTCATTAATTCCCTGTATTTGGCGACGGTACGCCGGGCAACACACATGCCTTGCTGTGATAATAGTTCAGCTATGCGGTTGTCACTTATCGGTTTGCCGACCGGTTCATTATTCACCAGCTTTTTAATATGGGATCGAATGGCTGTGGCCGAGCAGGTTCCACCGTCAGTTGTACTAACATGGCTGGAAAAGAAATATTTCAGTTCAAAGACACCCATATGGGTCTGCATATATTTGTTTGTTGTGACACGCGAAATAGTAGATTCATGAAATTCCAATGCATCAGCAATATCATGTAATACCATAGGTTTCATCGACTCATCGCCATGCTCGAAAAAGTCCTGCTGGCGCTTGATGATCTCATTAGCCACCTTCATCAGCGTGTCATGCCGGTTTTGCAGGCTTTTTATATACCAACGTGCTTCCTGCAGGTTTTCCTTAAGGTATCGATTGTCCGTACTGTTATCGCCTCGCTTTATCAGACTTTGGTAATAGCGGTTCACCTCAAGTTTTGGCAAGGCATCTTCATTTAAGTGTGCATGCCATTTCCCATTAATTTTTTTTACCGAGATATCCGGAATAATATAGCGCGTCTCTGAGGGGTTGATGATACTGCCGGGCCGGGGGTTAAGGCTTTGAATCAGTGTGATTGCACCACTCAGAGCAGCCGGGCTGCCCTTTAATATACGTTTAAGTTTTGTCATATCCCGATGTGCTACCAGGTCGAGATGCTTGTCCGCAATAGTCATGGCGGTCGACCGGTAAGCTGTGTCATCAGGCAGGTGCCTTAGCTGTATCTGTAATGAATCCGCTAGATCAACGGCCGCAACACCAACAGGATCGAAATTCTGGATTTGATGCAGCATGGCCATTACTTCATCCAGTTCGATGGCGGGTTCAGCATCCAGTGACTGGGTAATATCCTCGATCGAGAGAGTCAGATAACCATCACCGTTCACTGCTTCTATAATCGTTCCTGCGATCAGCTGATCGCGGCTCGACAGGGAAAGCATACGCATCTGCCATTCGAGATGGTCATGCAGAGTAGTCGGTGATGAATTCCGGCTATCCACGTCCATGCCGCTCCAGTCGTTTTCCCGGTTGTTACTGCGTGTGCTACGAGGAATATAACTTTCATCATCCCAGGTATAGTCTTCTTTCAGTTCATCGCCTGCGGTTCCCTGCTCAAAAACATCATCAGTCTCTTTGTTGGTGGTCGGTTCATCCTTGCCAGACCTCAGCTTTTCGTTGTTGTTATAGATCTCTTCATCATCTGTTACTGCAGGGTCTGATGTAGCTTCGTTGTTATCAGCTGTGTCAAGCATAGGATTATTGTCGAGGGCTGACTGGATCTCTGTTCTCAGATCAATAACGGATAATTGCAACAGACGAATAGCCTGTTGCAGCTGTGGTGTCATGGCCAGTTTCTGGCCAAGTTTGATTTCCAGAGTCTGTTTCATGCTGGATTGCCGTTATTGTTCAGCTTGCTACGGCTTATGTTTGTCATATTAATATGACCCCCTCAGATTATATTCTCTCTCTACTGGAGGCTTGTCAATCAGAATGATTTATATGCCCGCATGTATTTATGTAATGACTGCTTTGAGAGAACTCAAGTGTTGCGCCTGATCCCTCGCATATTTTAAGTGTAGACGTAAAATGGAAACAGTGTGGCTTGAAGGTTCCTTAATAATTCATAGATAATCATATTGGAGCAAAAACTTGCCCTTTCTGTGATAAGAATCTTCGCAATAGCTAGCTCACATGCGACCCTTGCCCTGATATGACAGGTGCTGAATCACAATCTGACACAGCCATGGTGAGAGGTACCCTACAGGTGGAAATTATGACCGAGATAGACTTCGCGGACTTCTTTGTGCGAGAGAACCTCTTCTGCACTGCCGGCAGTCAGCACCTCACCGTCACTGAGAATGTAGGCCCTGTCACAGATACCGAGCGTCTCACGCACGTTATGGTCAGTGATCAACAGGCCTATGCCCATATTCTTCAGCTGTGAAATAATTTGTTGAATATCACCTACTGAGATGGGGTCAATACCCGCGAAAGGTTCGTCAAGCAGGATAAACAAAGGCTCCAGCGCCAGCGCACGGGCGATTTCGACGCGTCGGCGTTCACCTCCGGAAAGGCTGATGCCCAGGGCATCGCGCTTGTGCTCGATATTGAATTCTTCAAGCAGATGGTCTACACGCTCCTGGCATCGTGCTTTCGTCAGATCGGGCTGCACCTCGAGTACCGCCATGATATTTTCTTCAACTGTTAGTTTGCGAAAGACCGATGGCTCCTGCGGCAGATAGCCGATACCCAGCCGTGCACGCCGGTGCATGGGCATGGCTGTGATGTTGAGGTCATCCAGCCAGATGTAGCCTTTACCCGGGCGTACCAGTCCGACAATCATGTAAAAACAGGTAGTCTTGCCTGCACCATTGGGGCCTAGCAAGCCGACAATTTCACCCGTCTCAACCTTGATATCCACGCCTTTTACAACGGTGATACCCTTATAGCGTTTTTGCAGGCCTTCTGTAGAAAGGATGCTCATGTAATCAGAGGCTCCCTGGACGGAGCTGACAGATTGAAAACGCTCATTATTTCTTCAGGCGTCCTGGTTGAATGACTATTCTGGTGCGTCCCGATTCGGTTTTCTTACCTGATGTCTTGCCAGCTGTCTTGCTGGATGAGGACTGTTTAGTTATGCCGGCTTTCTTTTTCCCGCTCGATGACTGTCCCTTGATTGTCATCTTGCTGGTTTTCATATTGTAATAGATGATTTTACCTGTAATTATATTAGTGCCCTGAGTGATTTTTGCATTATTTCTCAGCGTGATCAGGTCTTTGGTCTGTTCGAGTATCAACGTTCTTCCTTCGCCATACACCATCTCTTTATGGCCTTCCGGCAGCTGTTTGAATTTGACGGGTTTCCCATAGGCTGTGGCGGTATCTATGTTATCACCTTTGTAGATCAGGATGATTTTATCGGCTTTGATGTTCAATGTTCCCTGCGTAATTTCAACCTTTCCTGTGAGTACCCGCTGACCCGTACGAAAATCGATGTTTGTGGTATCTGCATCTATGGCGACGGGTGCACTTTTATCACTGTTCAGAGCGATCGCATGGCTGCTGAAAAAAAGGCCAGCAAGTCCTATGCAAAGTATGGCCCTGATTCGGGAAAAAACATTCATTTGATTCTCTCCTGAGTGCTCAGGAAACAGGTTCCTTCAGCACTAGATTAAGTGTATCCGTTGTAGTAACACCACCGCTGCCTGTGCTGTCAGATCCACGGATGACGCGCACATTACCGGTCAGTTTGACTTCATCCCCGTTGGCAGAGACCCACCCTGTTTCTGAATAGATATGCGTCGGAGCTCCACCGTGTACGTATTGTATAATATGTGGCTTATCGAGCAGGGATGTATCATCATCAGGAAAATGCACCATACGGTCAGCCTCAAGCAGGTACTGCCGATTGCCGCCAGTGTCCATGCCGACAGCGGTAAAATTTTCAATATAGTAATCGGGGTCGTGGCTTTTGGTGATTATCTCTTCTTTGGTTGCGGGTTCTCCAAGCAAGTCAGACTGCATCCAGGCCGTAAAACCAACGAGGGCAATAATGGCACTGAAAATAACGATACGTTCAAGCCAGTTCATAATATCCTGTCAATGCTAAATATTCTGAAATATTTCACCACAGAAGGCGCAGAGGTTGTTTAGGCAAGTTGCACACACACTAAAATGAAGTGGATTCTGTTGTTAAGAATTGTTCCATCACTTTACTGTATGTTCCCTGGGCATGCATGATGAGCTCACAAATGTCTCTGGCCGCACCTGCACCGCCATCATTCGGGGTAGTCCAGTGTGCGTGCTGTTTTACCAGATTGTGTCCCTGAGGTACGGTAATGGCAAGACCGACATCAAGCATTATAGGCAGGTCGACGACATCATCACCAACATATGCAACCTCATCCGATGAAAGTTCCAGCTTTTCACAAATTTCTTTATAGGCCGGGAATTTCTCCTTTCGGCCCTGGTACAAATGCTGGACATTAAGATCTCTGGCACGGTGGGCGACGAGGCTGGATTGACGTGCAGTGATGATACCCACAGCAACACCGGTTTGCTGCAGCAGATTGATGCCCAGTCCGTCGTGGGCATGGAAACTTTTTCCTTCATCGCCATTGTCACTAAAATAGAGGTGGCCATCAGTCAGTACCCCGTCCACGTCGAACAGGGCCAGGCGTATTTTCCTTGCCCGTTTGAGAACTTCGTCAGGGCTGAAAAAATCAGGTTTTAATTCTTCCGGCCTCATAATAATCCTGCGCGCAATAAGTCATGCATATTCAGGGCGCCAACCGGGCGGTGTTTTTCGTCTACAGCAAGCATACTGTTGATGGAGAGATCCTGCATCATATTGACGACGTCTGCTGCCAGCCTGTCCTCTGAAGTGACAGTGGGGTCGGTAGTCATCACTTCGACTACTTTCGCAGAATAAAGATCGACACCTTTGTTAAGTGTGCGGCGCAGGTCACCATCGGTAAAAATTCCCACCAGCTTGCCATCTTCATCGACGATGCCTGTCATGCCGAGACCCTTACTACTCATCTCAAGCAGAGCAGACTGCAGGCTGTCATTGATGCTTACCAGGGGTATATTGCTGCCGCTTTGCATAATGTCTCTGACATACAGCAGCAGACGCCGACCGAGCATGCCACCGGGATGTGAGCGGGCAAAATCGCTGGCGGTGAAGTTGCGTGCCCTGAGCAGGGCGACGGCCAGAGCATCTCCCATAGCCAGCGCCGCAGTGGTACTGGCAGTTGGTGCAAGGTTAAGCGGACAGGCCTCTTTTTCAACCCCTACATCGAGGCAGTAGTCTGCCTGTTTGCACAGTGGATTGTCTTTGCTGCCGGTCATCGAAACCAGTGGTACAGACATACGCCTGATCATAGGCAGAATGGCAAGGATCTCCGGCGTATTGCCAGAATTTGAGATCGCAATGACCAGGTCATCCGGTGTAATCATGCCCAGGTCACCATGACTGGCCTCGCCCGGATGGACAAAAAATGATGGCGTGCCAGTGCTGGCCAGAGTGGCGGCTATTTTGCTGCCTATATGGCCGGATTTCCCCATACCAACCACCACCACACGCCCCGTGCAATCAAGAATTGCATGACAGGCTCCAGCAAAATTCCCCGCCAGTCGGTCTGATAGTGCAGCCACAGCATCAGCCTCGATCTGCAATACCTTTTTGCCTTCCAGTGTTAGTTCGTCGTCAGTCATTTTTTTAAAGCGTGGTTTAAAGTGCTAAGCAGCCTGAACCCCAAGTATGACAAGGTAGGCGACATAAAGCGATAGCAGTAAAAAGCCTGATATACGTGACAAAGAGGGTTTCCCTTTATGACTGTATAATAATACATAGAGCAGTATTGATATGCCTATCATTACAGGCAAGTCACGGTACAACACGTCTGTACTGACAGTGGCGGGGTGGATTATCGCGGCCAGGCCTATTACTCCCAGTGAATTGAATATGTTTGATCCCAGTACATTGCCAATAGCGATGTCATTTTCACCTTTCAGCACGCTGGCAACGGATGCGGCGACTTCTGGAAGGCTGGTACCGATGGCGACAATAGTCAAACCGATTATCAGGTCACTAATGCCTAAAGAGGTGGCAATTATTTTGGCCCCCCAGACCAGTATTCTGGAACTGAGGACGAGTAGTATTCCACCGACTAGCAGCCAGAATATTGCCTTTGCTTTGGGCATGATATCATCCAGTGCCAGCTCGGATTCAAACTCGGTCTCCAGCGGGTCATTAACAGTAGCTGTGGTGTCCCGGCCTTCACGAATACCCGTGAAAACTGTCCATGCGAGTACTCCGAACAGGCAGGCGAGTAGAATAATACCCTCAAGTATTCCAAGCTCGCCGTTTATAAGTATGATAAAAACCAGTGCCATGGCCGCTATCATCAGTGGGTACTCGCGCTTGAGGATGGATGAAGTAATGTGCAATGGAGAAATAATGGCAGCAATACCAAGCACCAGGCCGATATTGGCAATATTTGAACCAATGGCATTTCCTATAGCAAGGCTGGTGTTGCCGGCAAGTGCGGCGATTGCAGAAACGACCAGTTCCGGTGCAGAGGTGCCAAACCCCACAATGACCAGGCCCACGATGAGTGGTGAAATACCCAGATGGCGTGCGATGGCTGCCGCACCATTTACGAAGCGGTCTGCACTCCAGGCTAATATTATAAAGCCGATAAGTATTGCCAGAATTGCTTGTAGCATAAAGAAAGTAATCGTTTTTTTGTTAGTGTCGTACCAGTATCAGTGCTTTGCAGTGCGATTGTATCAGAGGTAGTTAAAGGATGAGTGATGAGAATTTAATGACCGGCAGCTTTGGTCTTGACAACGATGACTGGCAAACTATTTTCTACGATGAAGGCCTGCCACATGACTGGCGCGCAGCTTTCTATAGTATGTCTTTGCGTAGCGTTTACCTGCCACCGCATGAATGGCGTAAGGCAGTAGAAAATGACTGGACCGATGAAGTGGATGAAGATTTTCGCTTTGTCCTGCAGGCGCAGTCCGCAGACGA
>VAOU01022124.1_pt1 | contig 10434 bp, 8 predicted proteins | sample 3393871 | NCBI WGS metagenome assembly VAOU01 (sample SAMN08290440, study PRJNA428436) | hydrothermal vent metagenome | isolation source: Deep-sea hydrothermal vent chimney | place: Atlantic Ocean: South-mid Altantic Ridge | depth 1820 m m
AATCTCCGGCTAGCCGGAGATTTCATGGATGGTATGGTATTCACGGAAACGAGATCAGGAGCCCTTTTTTATTTCTCTGTGTATTTTTCAATGCCATATAATATGCAGACATTCAACATCCATCGGTTGGATTTCCGGTATCATTTTAATTAATGTGATGCGAGTGCTTGTGTTGTTGCCATTTCCGTGGGATACTTTTGTTGGGAACCAATTCGGGCAACCGCTCCTTTTGTTAAAAACGGAGAGGAAAGTCCGAGCACAGCCATCTTTGCGCTTGCACGCAAGTGCAGAGGTGGAGCAGGGTAGCGGGTAACGCCCGTCTGTCGTGAGACAAGAGGTGCGAGCAGAGACGCCCGTCAGATGGAAACATCGGGGCATCTTCAGCTTTTTTAAAGTTTGAAGATGAGCTTCGCTATGGTGACTGCGAAGGTGAAACGGCAAAATCCTTACCTTTGTGCAAGGCCGTGCTTCCCGCCCCCTTCGCGCGCAAGCGCGCGAAGGGGGCGGGAAGAGCGCCGCTAGAGGCTGTCCGGCAACGGCAGCCCTAAGATAGATGGTTGTCCTTACCATACACATGTATATGTATGGTAAGACAGAACTCGGCTTATAGAATTGATTCCTCTCATACACGAAAAAGACCGGGCATGCCCCGGTCTTTTTCTGTGGAAAACGATGTGGATAAAATTATGCACCTGTAGTACACTAGTGGTATGTACTTTGGGCAATCAATATTATTATCAATAGCGTGTCTTATCACACGTTCTTCATTAACAAAATAAATATATGTTTTCTAGATTTTCATTTTCATCACAAGACCGTTCATATGACAAATCAGCTCTGTGGATATTTTTAGCATTATTCATTCTCGCGGCAGTGGTGATAATACCAAATACTATATTTCCAATCTTCTCAACAAAGATAACCATTCTTGCGCTTGGTAGTATCGTGGCACTCGTATTATATGTGTTGGCACGATACTCTGTCGGTAATATATCACTCCCACCACTTCTTCTTATTGGAGCTTTATGGAGCGTTCCGCTTGCCTATGGTCTTTCCACCGTATTTTCCGGAGCCCCTCTTGCAATTTCGGTTTTTGGTCATTCATTTGAGGCGGACACATTTGGTTTTTTGTTTCTGATGGGTTTGGTCGGAACTCTTGCGGCATTTATCATAGAAATGCCTGTACACTACCGACACTTCCTTCGTATCAGCGCAATTTTAGCAATGTTTATCTTCGTGGTACAAGCATTGTTCATCATTGTTCATTATATATATCCGAATGCCATTTCCCCACTTCTTTCCGTGCTCGGGTCATGGTCTGATCTCACACTATTCTCGGGGCTTGTGGCAGTTATGGTGATGTTGGCTTTCAGATTTATTCCGCTTACGCGCCGAGCGAAATGGTATTTTGGTGTCCTTCTCGCTTTTTCTTTGCTGTACATGATTATTGCGTACAGTATTGCTACATGGGTGCTGGTGAGTATCACCGCATTGGGACTTTTTGTGGAAAGTGTCATGCGTCGTGTTACGCCTTTCTCACAACGCGCCGATACCTTTATAGAGGTGGAAACCGAGGATGGCGTTGCCGTTGCCGATGTTGAAACACACGAAATGGTATGGGACACAGATGCTCCATCTTACAGTATTGTCGCTCCGCTTATTGTGCTTGTAGTTTCATTATTTTTCATCTTGGGCGGAGCGGCAATCTCCGGTACGGTGAAAAATACACTGCATATCAATTTCCTCAATGTGCGTCCTTCGTGGCAATCAACCATGCGCATTGAGCATGCGTCGTACGGCACCACAGCACTTTTCGGTTCCGGTCCCGACACGTTCACAAAACAATGGCTTCTTTTGCGAAACAAATCTATAAACGCAACGCCATTTTGGAACACTAACTTTACCGGCGGTATTGGCTTTATTCCAACTTCGTTTATCACCACCGGTATTGTGGGTACCATCGCATGGCTCTTCCTTTTGGTAGCACTCATCACCGTGGGTATTCGTTCATTCATTGTAAAGGAATATGAAAATACTTCATTGCGCACCGTTTCGCTCATTGCATTTTTGGGCTCTCTGTTTGTCTTCTTGGAACTTATATTCACTGTTCCCGGACCGATCTCAATTGCGTTTGGGTTTCTTCTCTTGGGTATATTTATATCCACACTTCGCTACAGAAAAAATTCAAACACGCGTGTCATTTCTTTCATGGAAAGCCCTCGCGCAAGTTTTTCCGTTATTTTCATCCTGACGCTATTCTTATTGGTATTCCTCGCGGGAGCATATATGGTTGTGGGAAGATACACGGCGCAAGTATATCTGACGCAATCACAAAAAAATCTCTATGCGGGTAACATTTCCGCTGCTGATTCATCAGCGCTGAACTCATTGCGTTTTGCAAAAAGTGACGATGCCTATCGTACTCGCGCGGTCATTGCCGCAACAGCGGTACGCCAGCTTGAAAGAACGGCAACATCAACATCTCCCGCATTCCAAAAGCAAATTCAAAGCATCCTTTCACAGGGAATTGCAAACGCGCAGGCGGCGATACGTATCAATGCAGATTCATATATAAACTGGTTTGCGCTTGGAAATCTGTATCAAATCGCCATTCCTCTGAAAGTATCCGGTTCGTATGTAGCGGCACAGTCGGCATACTTCAAAGCGGCATCACTTAATCCGGTAAGCCCGCTCATCTTGTACACGCAGGCGCAAGCGGCGGTAGAAAATCGCTCATATGCCGATGCTAATTCTTTCCTGAAGAAAGCAATCGCACTAAAACAAAATTATACGCAAGCCATATTCCTTTTGTCGCAAGTTGATGTACAGTTGGGGAAAGCAAAAGAAGCTCTTACGGCGGCGCAGTCAGCGGCATACTTCTCTCCAAATAATCCGTATGTCTTGTTCCAGGTTGGAGTATTACGTGAAGCAACGGGAGATATGTCGGGAGCCATTCCGGTACTTAAGCGTGCCATTACTATCAATCCGAAATATGCCAATGCGCATTATTTCCTGGCGGTTGCCTATGCAAATAAAAAAGACTATAAAAAAGCAATTACAGAGCTTAAGGCGATTGTTAAATTGTCATCCGGCAATGAACGCACCATCGCGCCGATTATAGGAGCGCTTGAAAAAGGAGTCAATCCGTTCCATAAATCATCAGCAAAAAATCTCTCATCCGGAACTCCAATCAAAACCTCATCCGGTAAATAGCAAGTATGGTTAGAAATTTCCTACGGAAATTCGCGACACCAATACGCGGCCTACATCAGGCTGCGTATTTGCTTGCGATGCTCACGTTGGGATCGCAAGTGCTTGCGTTGATACGAGATAGAATATTCGCGCATGTATTTGGCGCCAGTACGCCTCTTGATATTTATTATGCCGCGTTCAAGATACCGAACCTTATGTTTGTGTTAGTAGCATCGCTTACTTCCGCATACGTGCTTATCCCTCGCATTACAAACGCATCGCAAGAAGAAACCAAGGAGCTTATCTCCCATGCCGTGTCTTTTCTTCTTATCATTACCGGCGTCATTGCGATTGTGGTTGCGATATTCACGCCGGAAATCCTCACCGCACTGTTCCCACGGTTAATAGCATCTTCATATGGCGATACCTTTGTCTTACTTGCGCGTCTACTTCTATTGCAACCGATTCTTCTGGGTCTCTCGGGTATCGCTGCAAGTGTGACGCAGGTTCACCGGCAGTTCATTATATTCTCGTTTTCTTCAATTCTATACAACATAGGTATTATCATAGGTGCGGTGGTGTTTTATCCGTATGTTGGATTGATTGGCATAGGGTATGGGGTGATATTGGGCTCCGTTGCATTTCTTGCAATTCATATTCCGGTACTATGGAAGGCGAAACTCATGCCACATTTAATGTGGCCATCAAGAGCGGTGATGATGCCTGTGATGAGAGAATCAATTCCAAGAACTCTTGCGCTTGGCGTGAGCTCAGTGGTTGTGTTGCTTATCACCGCTCTTGCCGCACGTGTCGGGTCTGGAACCATATCGGTATTTACCTTTGGCACCAATCTTGAATCTGTGCCACTTATGCTGATTGGAACATCATATGCGGTTGCGGCATTCCCGATACTCTCAGAACTTGCCGGAGATGAAAAACGCACCGAGTTTACCAAAATGTTATCAGCATCATCGCGACATATCATTGTGTGGTCGCTTATCGTCGCCGGTATCGTCATTGTGTTGCGTGCGCACATAGTTCGCGTCATCTTGGGCTCCGGTCATTTCAATTGGAATGATACGCGCCTTGTTGCTGCGGTGCTTGCGATATTGGTTGTCGCTCTTGTGGCGCAGGGTCTGGTATTTCTTCTTTCTCGGGCATTTTATGCGATACAGTATTCATGGCGCCCACTGCTATATCAACTTGTTGGAGCAACGGTATCAATACTTGTTGCCGGTGGCGGGTTGTGGTATTTACATCGCGCACCGATAGTGCTTTCAACGGTAGGTGCATTGTTTCGCGTTCATGATGTTCCCGGAAACATTGTATTAATATTTGCATTTGCTATTATGTTGGGGCAGATAATCATCGCTGTATTGTTGCTGGCTTCATTTCATCGTATAGCGCCGGGATTTAATCGGTCATTGTTGCGTCCTTTTGTACAGGGACTACTTGCCGCCGTTGTTGCCGGATATCTTATGCGAATTTTTCTTTCATTTGCCGGTTCTATCGCACCTTTGACCACTCTTGTATCAGTCTTCACGCAGGGCGTTATTGCCGGTATGGTGGGGCTTGTCGGTGCCGGGGTTACTCTTTATCTGTTGCGTAACTCGGAATTTCGCGACATGCGACGTGCAGTGCATCATTTCCTTAAAAGTAAGATACCTACTTTTGGAGCATCATGAACAAAAACAACACTTTACATACACGCAATTTCAGCATTATCGCCCATATTGACCATGGGAAATCAACGCTTGCCGATAGGTTGCTTGAGCGCACAGAAACCATTGATAAGCGAAAAATGCGCGACCAAGTGCTTGATCGCATGGAGCTGGAGCGCGAGCGCGGTATTACCATAAAAATGCAACCGGTGCGTATGCGCTATCGCGCAGATGATGGCACCATATATACATTAAATCTTATTGATACGCCCGGACATATTGATTTTGCGTATGAGGTGTCGCGCGCGCTCAAAGCGGTTGAGGGTGTGTTGCTATTGGTTGATGCAACGCAGGGTGTACAAGCGCAAACACTCACCACACTTTCCATGGCAAAAAAAGTCGGGTGTGTTATTATACCAGTCGTCACTAAAATAGATTCCCCGCTTGCGCGTATCTCTGATGTGCATGATGAAATAATGAAACTTCTCTCGGTTAACAGGGAGGAAATTATTTCAGTATCAGGAAAGACAGGGGAGGGAATTGATACACTTCTTAAAGAAATAGTGAAGCGTGTGCCCTCACCCCGCGCTTCGTCATACGACGAAGCGCGGGGGCTAGTCTTTGACTTTTCATATTCCACTCACCGTGGCATCAGTGTGTATGTGCGTTTATTTGACGGGTCAATCAAAAAAGGTGACACGCTTATATTGCGCGCCGCCCTTAAGCAATACACTGCGCTTGAGGTTGGTATTTTTACACCTGACGAAGTGCCGGTTGAATGTCTTGAAGCAGGCGATACCGGCTACGTGGTAACCGGTATCAAAGAGCCCGGCGTGGTTGCGGTAGGTGACACGGTTGCTACCACTCACGGAACATTACCACCATTGGAGGGTTTTGAGCGACCACACGCGGTGGTGTGGGCGAGTGTGTATCCGGAGAGTCAGGATGATTTTCCGGACCTCAAGCGGGCGCTTGAGAGATTGCATTTGGCGGACTCCTCACTTTCTTTTGAAGAAGAATCTTCCGGTACGTTAGGGCGCGGGTTTCGGTGTGGTTTTTTGGGAATGCTTCATCTTGAAATAGTTATGGAGCGTTTGCACAGAGAGTTTTCACTTACTCTCATTGCCACCATCCCGACTATTTCCTATACGGTAACAACACAAAAAAAGCGCGAAGTTATCTATACGCCCTCAAGATTTCCTGATTTCGGGGAGATTATCTCAATTGAGGAACCATGGGCTCGTGTAGTACTCATTACTCCGCCGGAGGCACTTTCACTGCTTATGCAACTTTTTTATGAGCATGAGGGGGCGGTATTGGATACCAAAACATATTTAGATGGACGCATTGAGCTTGCCATTGAGATGCCTTTACGAGAACTCATGCGTGGTTTTTTTGATAGGGTAAAAAATGTATCCTCCGGGTACGCTTCTTTATCGTATACAATTCTTGAAGAGCGCAAAGCCGACGTGGTTAAAATTGAAGTACGCATCGCGGAAGAACCCATTCCGGCGTTTGCACGAGTGGTGTCGCGCAGGCGTGTGCAAGAAGAGGCGGAGCATATTGTTGAAAAATTATATAAAGTATTGCCACGGCAAATGTTTGTAACAAAAATACAAGTGTATGCGCTTGGTCGCATCATTGCCTCGCGCACTCTTTCCGCAATGCGCAAAGACGTAACCGGCTATCTATACGGAGGAGACGTTACCAGAAAGAAAAAACTGCTTGAAAAACAAAAAAAAGGAAAAAAACGTCTTGCCACGCACGGCAAAGTGCATATTCCCGAAGAAGTCTTTATGAAAATGGTGCGTGATTACGAATAGTATTTTTACGGTATACTGTGAGTAATGTCTTCATTATCGCGTAAGAAAAATAACGACACAAATTACATACGGCAAGGCATATTAATCGGCATATTTATACTTGTCATAGTGTGGTTAGGGTCTTTAATCATGGGACTTTTTTTTAAAGCTCAAATCGCATGGAAAACCGCCCAACATACGCAACGTGAAGCGCAGGTGTTAAAACACAGAGCAAACATACTTGAACAAAATATGCGTACGCTTGATACGGCACGCGGATATTCAGCATCAGTTCGTACGGCATTCGGAGTTGCCAGGCGTGGCGAGAGTGTTATCATTGTCGTACCGCCCGTTGTTGCGACAACTACGCCGATAAAAAAACCGTGGTGGAAGCGTATACTGCATTTGTAGGTTAAAGAGGTCAGACACCTTTAACATAACTTCAATCTATTTCAAGCGGATATGGTTTAGTGGTAGAACAGATGCTTCCCAAGCATCGGGCGGGAGTTCGATTCTCCCTATCCGCACAAATGGTAATTTAGTTACAAGTCCAGAAGCTGGTTGGCGCGCAATTTGCAGTTATTGAGTAATATGGTCCATACTGGTTTGATGTAGGCGAATTATTTATGGCAAGATATGTTGAAATAATGAGCTTTTGTCCATTAGAGCTATAAAAATATTCTCCACAGTTTCCACATATAGCACCTTCTCCACCTCCATTTTTCGGATCAACAGGAACTTTCGGCATATATGCTGGTACCAGATAGTTAGAAAATGTTTTCCATGAGCTATTTCTTGAATCAAATGAACCAGTAGGATAGCTTCTGTTGGTATCATAATAAATCTCCAATGCCTTACGTATTTGGTGTAGCTCGGAAATACGTTGGGTGTCGTCTGCTTTTAATCTTGCGGCATTGAGGCTTGCCACTATGACGGCAGAGAGAAGTCCTATTATAGCTATTACAACGAGTAATTCAATAAGTGTAAACCCTTGTTCTTTAGCTGTGTATCTATTGGTAATCATGAAGTATTATCTATGGAGTCCATCCTGGTGGCGCTTGTTCCTGATGTATTGGGATAAAATGTGGCTTACTTGAACTTAGCACAAAGAAAGTGATAATTACAGTGACTATTATAATTCCAAGCAAGACATAGGTAGCCTGTTGTTTGCTCTTCACGATACCTATTTTAATAAGGAAATCTATAAACGTACTATGCGATTCCGTGCGACTTGGCGCGCGGTATCCCGGTTCTTCAAATTGAACTCCCCCGTTACTCATACTTATATTTTATAAGTAAGTCACACATAAAGCAATACATATTTGTGTATTATATTTATGTATTTGAACGAAGCATGTCGCGCTCAATGTCTTCAAAAGTGCCATTGACTTTTTTACCGGGGTTGAATATGTCCGCGGGGTCAAATATCTGTTTTGTTTGCTCAAAAAGTTTTTCCATTTCTTTACCGAATAATTGTGGAATGTATGGTGTGCGAATAATGCCGTCATTGTGTTCACCTGTGGTGGTACCACCATAGCGAATAACAAGGTCATAAACTTTCGGAGCAAGCTCAAGCACCACTTTTCTATTTTCCGGTTTCGCGATATTCATCAGCGGAATAATATGAAAGTTTCCGCTTCCGGCATGTCCCGCGATGGTGTAAATGAAGTGGTCTTTATACTGATCAAGAAGTGCGTTGAGTTCCGGAAAGAATTTCGGATAGGTTTCCGGTGGTACAACGAAGTCATCAATGAATGGACTTGCATAAAGTCCGTGCAAGTTTTTTCGCAGAAGTGAAAAACTTTCTCGTCGCACAATCCAATATTTTTCTGATTCTTTTTCGTTCTTTTCTATCTTTGTTTGGAGATGAAGGTCTTGCAATGCCTCTCTAGCTTTGTTTGCCTTAGCGTCCGCTTCCTCAATGGTATCTTCGGCAAATTCCGCCATGAGAAGCATTTTTGGAACACCACCGGTTGCCACCATTTCAATCTCAGGAATAAAATCAATTCCCAATCGCGCCGCTTTTACAAAGCCCATTTGTTTGAGCATCTCGGGAATGAATTTTACCGCCAATGTAAATGTTTTATCATCATAGGATTCAAAAGATTCCGGCTTTTCAGCAAGAACTCTGTGTACCACCTCGGGAAGTATATCCATACCGGTAAGAAAAATAACTAGCATCGCTCGATGCGGTTTTGGCACCACGAGTCCCAATTTTGCTTTTGTCCACAGAGCAAGTGTACCTTGTGAGCCACAGATAAGTTTTGCGAGGTTGAAAGTATTGGTTTTTTTATCTCGTATGCTCCACAGGGCATAACCCGCTGAATTTTTTGAGACTTTCGGTTTGCGAGTTTCTATCAATTTCGCATTTTCAGTAATGAGAGTATCCATACGGCGATAGATATCTCCTTCCAAAGTATTAAGTTTTTTCTTCTCCTCAAGTTCTTCCGGAGTAAGCGCTTTGAATGTGGTGACTGAGCCATCAGAAAGCACCACTTCAAGCTCCTCCACATATCGTTCCGTTTTTCCATACTCAAGGGTGCGTTCCCCGCCGGAATTGTTTGCGACAATGCCACCCATAGCACATATCTCTCTACTTGCCGGATAAGAGGGGAGTAGCATGTTTTTCTTTAAGGTTTCTTTTTCAAAATCGCGATAATAAACACCTGGCTCCGTAATGGCATAGTCATCACCAACTTCAATAACATGATTCATATGTTTTGTAAAACTTGCCACTATTGAAGTGGTGAGTGGACCACCTGACATGTCTGTACCACCCGAGCGTGCGGTAACTGAAATTGCACTATCATCTTTTTTCGCCATTGCAACCGTTTTTACCAATGCGGAAACATCTTCTGTGTTTGTCGGATAAACTATTAATGAGGGGGTGAGTGTAAAAAGACTGGTATCTCTGCTTGCTTTCTGTATATCTTCTTGCGCATCGGTTATTTCTCCCTTAAATGTGCGTTTCAGATTTTCTTTTGTTTTTTCGTTCATGATATTTGATTGAGTAATGATGAATAAATTTATTATACCGTTTTCCCGGCGCCCATCTGCGCGGCGATGGCAGTTGCTTGCGGACTTCCGGATTTTGCTTTAACGAAACGAGCAACAAGCATTTTGCCCATTTCTGATGTTTGCATCCACGCAAACGACCACACCCATACGAAGCCGACCACCCATAAAGGAATGGCGGTGGTGAACCAACCACTCAACGCCCATAGTGTGGCGACCACTTGCGTTGAAGAAATTGCCACCATCACTTGCCAGCTTGGAAGATAGCGGAACCACCGCTTTTCCGTGTGGGCTACGTAGATAAGGAAATTTCCCGATACCACCAACTGAAGGAAGAATAATGTTTGTATTTGTCCCCAGGGCAAGTGCAACATAAACAATACAATATAAAGTGTCAGCATACTGTTTACAACACCGGTGATACCATACGTGGTGCCCAAGAAAAATCGGCGACGCACGTCAATTGTTTCCGGAGTATGCGCGGTATGTACGTGGTCAAACGCAAGAGAAACGATAGGGAGATCGTTAAGAACGGCAAGCAAAATAATTTGCACGGTTGTCAATGGATAATTTCCAACCAATATGCCGATAAGTCCAATAGTCAAGATAAGCCGAGCGCTTTCCGAGATACGATATACGGAATAGTGATAAATGCGCATAAATACTTTTCGTGCGTCAATAATGGCATCGTTTATTACAGATATGCCATTTGTAAGAATAACAATGTCTGCGGTGCTACGCAGGGCATCAACCGAGTTTTTTAC